>MDTE01174136.1_pt1 | contig 18217 bp, 18 predicted proteins | sample 811231 | NCBI WGS metagenome assembly MDTE01 (sample SAMN05326651, study PRJNA326480) | marine metagenome | isolation source: seawater | place: Indian Ocean: Red Sea | collected 2010 | reverse complement strand
TGAATTACATTAGAGGCGAAGGAATTGATCTCCAATCAACAATTATGGAAGATTCCGGATGGGCAGAAAGGGCAAAAAGGGGTATAGAAACTACATTGGATAAACTATCAGAGATACACGATAATGATGGTAGCTCAAAGGAAGCTTTGGATGAATTCCATGATATTCTAAACTCTAGGGCAAAATCCAGTAGCGTCCAACTGAAGTCCACATCCAAAGCTAGTATCAAAGAACTTTCACAAATGGCTTCATTAGACAGTCGTATTGAACGACTAAAGGATGACCCTAGCCTATCGGTGTTTGGCCCAAAACTAACGCCGATTTTTTGGGAATTGGTTAAGGGCGACTCGTCCGTTGTGATAGGTACGGCAGGTGAAACTGATGAAGTTGTAACCATTGACACGAAAAGGGTAATCAGATGGGTAGGTAGCCTACACGGAAAATCGGGACTCAGAGTTACAGAGTTCCCTCTTGACAGACTAGATCCCGATGGGCGAAACTGTTTCAATCCACTATCCGAATCAGTCGTTTTCAGTGGTGGGCAAGTTAAAGTCAAAATCCTAGCAGATGACGTGACGGCCGAGATTTCTGGAACACGAATTGAATCGTCCAAAGGAGAAATAATTGAGGTCGAGGAGTCTATGGCAATGTTCCTATGCCTAAAGGGGTGGGCTGAAATATCCAAATGAGCCGCGAATAGAGAATTGAAGCATAAATGATTCATCTGGTTAACCAAGTCACAGAATATTGAATAGTAGTGAACTGCGGAACCAAGGTGTGAATGACCCTTTGGATAATGTAGAAACATCTTCCGACGAGGAATCAGAGGCGCTTCCTCCACCCCCTCCGGGGATTACCCTGCCCCCTCCTAAAGCTGAAATGCCACCTCCCGATTTCAACATCCCACCTCCTGTATCTCAGGGCCCACAGTTCGGGTTTTCTCCAGAAAGGGTGAGTGATGGGGATCTCCTAGATGCTGCAAACTCACTGGATGCATCATCACTAGAGCCCCATGTAGAAGAATCATCCGATTTCAAATCTGTCTGGGAGAGTAGGAAGAGGGCTGACCCTACAATAACAAGCACGACTAGAGACTCAATATACAATAGAATTGATAGAATCTCATCAGGGAAGGGAGAAAGCCTGATGGAAAGATACTCCGATAGATTTGGCTCTGATTTGGACAGGGAAATAATCGTCCTAAGAAAGAAGGATCAGAAAGACCTCACATCAATTAAGCCCACCGTGGAGTTAATTTCCGCGTCTACAAATACCGAGATGTCACTATCGGAGTTCATCGATGCAATGGATGACTCTGATTTTGTGAACCAAGTAGCTGAAAAAACTGGGGTTTCAGCTAAAAAGATTGGCGAGTTGGATTTGGAAACAATGGAGTCCTTCTTCCAGAAGGCAGATATTGACAATTCCGGAACGCTAGATTTCGACGAGTTTGTTAGTGGAATCGTTCAAACATTTAGATCCAATGATGAGGACTTTTCCCACTTTTTTACAGTCGTAAACGGTTTGTTGGGTGAACTTCCCGACGACAAAACTAATGATTTCATTGAATCAGAAGGATTTGAGTTGTTCAAGACGGTCGGCGAAGATCCCAAGTCCACGGATAGGTCATCAAGAAGCGAATTCTTCACGATGGTTAATGAACTGCTTGTCGACCTACCTGATTCTGTAATGAAGAATTTCACTGAGTCGCAAGAATTTGATTTGTACAAACAAATTGCCCAAAGGTACGGTGGGTAAAGATGGGGTTGCTCGAGAAAGCAGGTCAGATAAAGTCAGAGGACGAAACCAAGGTCGAACCAGCCCCCGTGCAAATAACACCCGAACCAGTCGCAGCCACTCCAGAACCTGTTAAGCGCAAAAAAAGAGCTAAGAGGCAGAGAAGGGAGAGAAAGAAGCGCGAACCTAGGCAAAAAAGAACACGCGTTGCAAAGACGCTCCCCGATGGTTTTGAGGCCGCTTCACGTGGACAGATAATGGTCAGGAGAGTATCAGATTTTCTTGCCTCGTGGGGGTGGTGCATCCCCCTAGTAGTGGTAAGTGCCTGGGGTTCATACTTCGATCCCACGTATTTCGTCCTCATAGGATTCGCCCTAATTGTGTTCAATCTCGGGTTTATGCCATCGACTACTGGTAGAACAGTGGGCAACTGGATTAGCAGGACGAATTATGTGAATACCAAATCAGAGAAGCCTCATCAATCATTCCATTTGATCAAGGGCCTTACATTCCCAATGGTTTTGATTGGCGGGATAGTTCTGCTCACCGCGACTTCCGAAGGATTAGCGAACAGAAGCGGGCAGATTCTTCTTGCAATAGGCTTTCTTTTCATCTTCCCCCCATTTCTCGACTATCTTTTTTACAGGTTCAAGAAGGACGATCAAGGATTGTGGGATACCCTATATGGCGGAGTTTGGATGGTGCGGTCAGCAAAGACCGCTGAGGCAAAGGGGTGGCTCAAGAGGCTAGAGCAACTAGGGGATTACTCAGAGGCTCAAGGCTGGTGGAAGGACAAGGAAGAAGAGAATTCAGAGCCTACTGAATGATCGCTCGACACAAGTCACTCAGATTCGCTGTCAAATCTCAACTTGGCCAGTTCCCGCATGTCCTCGTGAAGAACCCCATCATCGATTGCGTCTTGATCGGACTCGTCGACAATTTCCACACCCAAGAGCGTCTCAATTATGTCCTCCATTGAAATCAGTCCAGCTGTCCCGCCAAACTGATCCTTAGCAACAATGAGTTGCTCCTTTCTCTCTAGGAGAATGTCCAATGCCTTGTCAACAGAAGTGTCAACTCCGCAGGTTATCAACTCCCTGCTGATTTCGGACATTTTTGAGTCAAAGTCGTCATCTGCGGCCCGTCTGAGTATTTCGCTTCTGAGAACAAAACCATCAACATCGTCAACATTGTCATTGTAGACAGGCATCCTGCCGTGTATCATGATCGGAATTCTGTCCAACACCTGTTTAACGGTCTCTGTTGACTTCACTGTAGTCATCACCACCCTAGGAGTCATTATGTCAGTTACCTTCATCTCCCGGAGTTTTAGCAGATTCTGAATTACCGCCTCCTCGTCTTCCTCAATTACATCGGATTCCTCAGCGATATCGGCAAGTACAGAAAGCTCATTCCTAGTCACTGTCTCGGTCTCAACTTGTGGGAAGGGGGCTCGCATAAGCTCAATTATTATCACAATGGGCCATAGAGACCACATCAACCAAGTCAATATGTGGAATGATGGAACAGTCAGCCTCCTCCAATATAGCGCTCCTATCGTCTTTGGCAATATTTCGCTCAGAAGAAGAATGGCAATGGTGAGTACTGCTGCAGATCCTGCAATCACGTATTGTCCCTCGAAATTGTTTTCCACTTCAGAACCAACCCCAAGAGCCCCCACAGTGTGTGCAATGGTGTTAAGAGTCAAAATAGCCGTCAGAGGTCTTTCCGGGTCCTCTTTCCAAATTGACCAAGTTGAACTAACCTTGCTGTGCGTGTCCTTTAGCGCAACAATGTGCCCATGGGACGTGGATAGTAGTACAGCTTCTAGAATACTGCACAGGAAAGACGCTGCCAATGCCAAAACAGCGTAAGCAATCATTAGTGTATAATCAGTCAATTCTTATGCCCCTCAGAGGCCGACGGGTAACTCGAGAAACTCCATTATGGATTTCCACAGTGTTTGGCTCCGGACTTCCGCGTGCGAACATGACATAAATATCTAACTTGACGCGCGGACGGAGACGAGTCATGGAGTATGTTGCTATTTTCATGGCTTGGCCATATGCAAACGGACCCCCTCACCTAGGTCATGTTGCGGGAAATTGCCTACCAGCAGACATCCAATACCGGTTCGAAAGAGCGATGGGGAGGAGGGTGCTGATGTGCAGTGGATCAGATGAGCACGGGACTCCAATCACACTAACCGCAGAGGAACTAGGAATAGAACCTCAGGAGGTTGTAGACAAGTACCATGAGGTCATTTACAATGCTCTGGCTGACCTGGGATGCTCTTGGGTTAACACCATCGATCCTAGGGGCGCCGAGTTCGGTGGAGCCCTCTATAATCGAACTTCTGACATTATGCACAAACAAATGGTTCAGGAGGTGTTCACCCAACTGTTGGATTCTGGTTTCCTCGAGAGGAAAACCATGCAGCAGTATTGCTCCGTGAACAAAGAAGGGGCGATTCGCTTTCTTCCAGACAGGTACGTTGAGGGACAGTGCCCGTCCTGCTCATCGGAAGGTGCTAGAGGGGACCAATGCGACTCATGTGGCTCAACTTACGAAGCAAGCGAGTTGTTAAACCCCAAATCGAAACTGGACGAAACATCAGAAATAGAGGTTCGCGATACAGACCATTACTTTCTGCGTCTAAATGACTTCCAGGATTCACTGGAGAAACATTCTGCAGAAAGACAGGGCGTTTGGAAGCCAAATGTCAGAGCCATGACGAAGAATTGGTTGGACATGGGACTTCGTCCTAGAGCGGTAACGAGGGATATAGAATGGGGGATAGAAATACCATTAGAGGGGGAGGATTGGGACTCCAAGAGAGTTTACGTATGGTTCGAGGCAGTTCAGGGCTACTACACCTGCGCTAGGATTTGGGCCGAACGTCATGCTTCTCCCGCTGGTCACCCTGATGGGGCCAAAGCATGGGAAAACTGGTGGAAGGTCCAGGAAGGAAAGGAGAAGCCCCGTCACATATACTTCATGGGGAAGGACAACATACCATTCCACACAATAATCTGGCCTGCTATACTGATGGGTCTGAATGCGAGCGACTCAACACAGGTTTCTCATCAGCAAAATGCAGGTGATTTACTTCTCGAAGACAATGTTTCGGCGAATGAGTACCTAATGCTACAGGGAGGGCAGTTCAGTAAGAGCCGGAAACATGGGGTATGGCTACCATCATACCTGGAGAGATACGATCCAGATGCCCTGAGGTACTACCTCTCAATCAACATGCCAGAAACGCATGATTCAGACTTCAGGTGGGACGAATACGTGGATAAGGTGAATAACGAACTTATCGGCACCTACGGAAATTTCGTTCACAGGGTCCTCACTCTTGCACATAGACTACCTGGCGACGGTGAAAACCCTCTATTGAAATTTGACAACCCATCAGAACATATAGAAACAACTGAGAGAGTAAGAAATCTAATTGCTGATGCGATCAATTCGATGGAGAAACAGCGTTTCAAGGAAGCCCTAAGGGCCATAATGGGAATTGCTCAAATTGGAAACGTTTTGCTCCAGGAATCGGCACCTTGGAAGTATCTCAACGGAGGTGAATCCGCAGAAAGACTCCGCTCCATGTCTTCATTGGCCCTATCGTGGAGGATATGCTCATGTCTTGCTGTTTGCATGAGGCCATTCATCCCCTTTTCCTCCGAGAGGCTGTGGTCGATGCTGGGCAATAAATCAGATATCGATCAGATACTATGGGCAGATTCGATGGATTGCGAATCCAACTTATCTTGGAACAAAGACCCCCCAAAACCACTATTCTCAAGACTAGATTTGGAGGAGATACTAGAGCGCGAGTCATCTCTGGTGGACAGTAAGGACAATGACTCGGAAGCGTCTGCGAGTGACGGGGCTGGATACTTGGACTTCGATGATTTCATGAAGGTGGAGATGAGGACAGGGAGGATCGCCTCAGTTGAAGATCATCCAAACGCTGACAAGCTTTTTGTGATTACAATAGAGGACGGCCCCGAATCAACTAGAACTGTTTGCGCCGGTCTAAAGGGACATTACGAACCTTCTGAACTAGTAGGTCTAGAAGTGGTCTTCGTCGCTAACCTGGAGCCACGCAAGCTTAGAGGGATCTTGTCCGAGGGAATGTTGCTGGCTGCAGATGACGGGGACGGAAATGTTCGCGTCCTAACTCCTGAAGGGCCAATTAGCCCAGGATCAAGAGTTAGATGACTAATCTTCTCTTCTGGTGATGGTGGAACCGAGCAGAATCATCGAGATTACAAGAATAATGCTGAATCCCGGGGTGAAAACTCCGCCAGTGGGCATGTCTGCCCACAAATCGTAGAACACCACTTGGAAGTCATTGTTTCTGTAATCGTCATCTTCCGGACAGGGATCGATGACCTTCTCAGCTCTGGTGACGGTGTAAGCATCCCCAGAGGAGGTGAAACCGTCGTTATCATTGTCCGCCCATGAAAGAGTCCATTGGAAGCACTGATCAGTGTAGGTGGAGGTCTGTTCGCTCAGGACCATTTCTGTTACGATCGAGCCCCCTCCCTCCTCTTCCGAGTCCTCTTGGCCTGCATAGACTCGTATTGAGATCTCCGAAAGTCTAACTTCCTCGAAGTGCTCTTCGCTGAGCTCGGCCGACCATGTCTTGGTGCTACCCGACTCCTCCTCAACCTCGTTCTCTATCTTCATTGTCATGGAGGTCCTTGGGAGATTGGTATCAATTGTAATATCGATCAATGCAGGATCCAATATCTCTACTGAGCACCTTCCCATGCCATTGAATTGAGAAATTTCGAAAAGACTCAGATGAGGCTGGCTTCCCACGAATTCGATCCTAACGTCCAATCCATGCGACTCGTTTCTTCCTTCAGCCGTGTTGACTCCATTTTCATGCGACAGTGTCCAACCTTCTGACCAATTGAATTGGGCGTTATCGAAGAACTGATCGCAGAGCGACCCTTCCTCCCCCTCATCGTCTTCTGAGGTGCCCCCGCCCTCGTCTTCTTCGTCTTCCAGGAATGGGTTCTCGTACTGGTAGACCTCATCCCTAGCATAGTACCAAGAACCCGAATCAGAACTACCAATGCGGTAGTTTATCCCATTGGGGCCCTGCACTGTAGTTTGTTCCATCGAAATGTCACCCATGAATCTGATGACCATACTTTCGTACAAGATCTCGTTGATGGGGTCGTGCCCAATGATGGCCTCCACTGCTGTGGTATTGGCATTGTTGTCGCTACCCAGCCCTTCTTCTTCTTCGCTGTTTTCAGTGACTTCAATTACTCTCAAGAATGCAGTCATGTTTCTGAGATCAATAAAAATCGTTTCCAAGCCCTCCTCTGAGGCATTACGTAGAGCCTCTAGGAAGGCCTCCAAATCCTCCAAAGTCATCACGTAGGGGAAATCGCACATTGACTGGTTGCTTTCGGTGGCACTCGCATCGTAGTTGTTCGCATTTTCGTCCAGGCAACCATCTTTCTCCGCCCAGTCATACACGCCATCGTCGTCCTGGTCATAGTCGCAGGAACCGTCGTTGTCTGTCGATGATGAGTTGTAGTTGTTAGCATCGCTGTCGGTGCAACCACCCTCCTCGAATTCATCGATAATCCCGTCGCCGTCAATGTCGTAGATGCAGGAACCGTCATCTTCTGTGGCGTTAACATCGTAGTTGTAGGCATCAGAGTAAGTGCATCCTGGCAACGGTTCTTCGACTACCGGGTACCTGCATGACCCGTCGTCCTCTGTCGCTGTAGGGTTGTGGTTGAGGGCATCCGTGTAAGTGCACCCCAGTATGGGTTCTGGGGGTTCGACGTATATGCAAGAGCCATCGTCGACGATGGATGAGGAGTTGTAGTTTGTCGCGTCTGAGTATGTACAACCCATCGCCTTTTCAGCGACCTCGATTTCGGAGTCAGTGCACCCAGCAATCAGGGCTGGCAAGATTAGAATCAGGACGATCAGATTGGCTTTCATTGAACTTACGGTGCGAATTAAGCAATTCAATGCTTTGTCCATACTGAGTACGTAGTAGAGAATTCGTTTTCAGCATCAGGTTCTAAGACCTCAATAACTTCTTGATTCCATAATTCTCTGTCCCACTTGGGAAAGAATACATCCCCACTCCCATTAGTATGAACCTCGGTAACATGAATCTCATCGACCCTATCGATGAACATCTCGTAGATCTCGGCTCCGCCGATCACCCAGCACTCGTCGCTCCCTTCTGCGAATGCTACTTCTATGGCTCTTCCTGCATACAGCGCGGTAATCGCGCCCTCTTCTTTCCAGCCAGTGTCCCTGGACATCACTATGTTGACTCTCTCTGGTAGGGGCCTGAATGATTCAGGAAGGGAATCCCATGTCCGCCTGCCCATTATCACCGAGTTGAATCCGTCGGACTCGGTCAGCCTCTTGAATCGTGACATGTCGGCGGCGAGCCTCCAAGGAAGTCCATCCCCTCTACCAATGCAGCCATCTTCGTCCATAGCTACGATCATTGCTATCTTCATTCTGCATCACTATACCGAAATTGGGGCTGAAATGTGAGGGTGATGTTTGTATCCCTCGATAGAGATGTGCTCATATCGGAAATCATCGATCGATTTGACAGTCGGGTCTAGGATTAGTTCCGGCAGCTCCAGCGGTTCCCTTGAGGTCTGCAACCGAGCCTGATCTAGATGGTTCAGGTACAGATGGCAATCCCCTCCCGTCCAAACGAATTCCCCCGGTTTCAAGTCACACACTTGCGCAATGATGCAAGTTAGTAGGCTGTATGAAGAGATGTTGAAAGGAACGCCCAGAAATGCATCAGCGCTTCTTTGGTATAGGTTGCAAGAAAGCCTCCCGCCGCTCACGTAGAATTGGAAAAATGCATGGCACGGCATTAGCGCCATTTTATCCAACTCGCCAACATTCCATGCAGAAACAATGATCCTTCTACTGTGAGGATTTTCCTTAATCATTCTTACAGCCTCATCTATTTGGTCGATTATCTTTCCATCTACTGATTCCCATTTCCTCCACTGCTTCCCGTATACGGGCCCCAAATTTCCCTCATCGTCAGCCCATTCATTCCAAATTCTAACATTATTATCTTGGAGGTAGCTTACGTTAGTGTCGCCCGATAGAAACCAAAGCAACTCATGAATGATACTGGGCCAATGGAGTTTTTTTGTTGTAACTGCAGGAAAACCTTCAGACAAGTTGAACCTCATTTGGTGGCCAAACAAGGATATTGTTCCGGTACCAGTCCTGTCCTCTTTTTCGACACCTTCGACGAGTATCCTCTTCAGGAAATCAATGTACTGCCTCATCGAGTCAACGTAATGAAGGAAGTCCTTCAAGAATGCGCTTTAGGGTGCTCCTCTTTGCCGAATAGTTTCTATTAGCTGGTCAGTAAATCGCCGATAGAGTTTCCTCATCTCGCGGTCTATAGAATCACTTCCAGATGACATCAGATTTTCCACCCACTCGTCGTCAATTGCGCCACCATCTTTGCTAGCTGCCCATTCTGAGAAAGTAATCGGATCATCAATATCGACTTCGATCTTCTTCCAAAGTCGCGGGAGTGTGGATCCGGGTGGCATGAATTCTCTTGCTCCAATGCTGATTATTATCGGCACCACTGGAACATTCGGAAACTTTGCAGCCAACCTTGAGAACCCCGTTTTTCCAGGTTGTAGGAATGGTCTTTCGGTTCTTCTTGATCTAGTTCCCTCGGGGAAAATCCCGAGACAACCTCCACTTTCAATTACGTCGACTGCCCTTGCAAGTGCATCCTTGCCACCAGATTCCCTGAATGTTTCAATCTGACCTGTTGATATCATAACAAACCTGTTTGGCTGCTTCTGGAAGTGCCCCTCTTTGGCCATGAAGTGTATGGGTCTCTGAGCGGCTAGTATCTTCAAGAAGGGGTCAAGATTTGAGAGGTGATTTCCACAGAAAATCGCAGCACCATTCTTAGGAATCTTATGAGCGCCCCTAATGCTTACGTTCGTAACCGACCTAAGTAGAGATGGAACGTATTTCTCAAGAAACCGGTATATTATCGGAGTGGAGAATGCCTCACCAGTGCCTTCTAGTCCAACGCAATTTGAGATTCCTGAAAGGGAAGCCTCGCTGAGCGCCATGTAAGTCGCCGGAAGTTTTGTGTTTCATAGTTTCCAGTTGAATATGTTGAATAATCATTGCATTAATTGAGTAACATGAGTGGCAGGTATGTCTCCATAGCCATAGTTTCCATGATGGCCATTCCTTTGTTGGCTTCTCCTGTAGTCGGCGAATGGGAGACTGACACATGGCTATCTAACGTAATTGGTCCAGAGCGTCTCGCGAACGGAGATGAGTTCGGTTGCCATGGTTACGAGGGCGTTTCAATAACGGAGCAGAACTGGGTTATCGAGTCATGCAAGAACTACCTAGTGGGACAAACCAACGCATCTAGGTGGGGGGAGGAACCAATCTCATTCGGCATCAACTCGGAATCTATTGATCAAGAAACCGCACAAACCCTAATCAACTCTGGCTTCCAAATAGTAGGTGATTTGCTATCCGATGCTCCTGAAGGTCTAATTGTTGCACAGAGGAACGGTGCGAGCCTAGAGAAGGGGGTGGCCGACAAAAAACTGCTTGAATCTGCTATTGAGGACTCTTTGGTCAGTATCCACTGGAGGGCTAGGATAGACGATCTCAGAGTCAGGGAGGACAAGGATGTTATTTCTTGGCTAGAGGATCAGGAAGTTTGGCTGACTACTTGGGCCGAGTGGAACCTACACAAAACTTCTGGAGAAGCTACTTCTTTATCTATAGAAGGAAACGTAATCACTTCTACCTCTCCTCCTTCTGAGGAATGGGAGGTCCCCGGTTCGATTAGCATCCAGTTAGATACAAAGGTAATCTCGGTCTTTGGTCCAGATGGCGAAGATTTCCCGGTTTTCGATCCCGGTATGAAAAAACTCGAGCTTGGGTGGCGAGAATCGGAAGAAGGGATCCTGCTAACACAACTTCCAGGAACATCTGTAACGGTAATCCTAGATTCCCCCTCCGAATCGATAACTTTTGAGCCGGTTGTCACATTCAACGATCACCACCATTCCATCACCATTGTGGGCCATCACACATCGAATTTATTCCGGTGGTCTTCCGATTTCCAGGATTCTGAATTGGTATTCACATGGCTAGTGGAGAGGTCAGAGTCAGAATCCATAGGATGGATGATTCCAGTTATTGCCGTCACTGTATTCATTGCAGCTTCTGCATCGATAACATATTTGCTCAGAAAAGACGAGTTTACAGGATCTTGATTCTAACCCTCGCTCTTGGAAATTTCAATTCCTTCTTCGGTCATCCTTGAGACAATTCTACCCACAATCTCCGAAGAAAGAGCCTCAGGAGGGTGCACTCCAGGAGGAAGCATTTCGGGATCTTTCAGCCATTCCTGAATACAGCATAATGTAACTAGGCCCGTGCACCTCGCCATGGAGTGTCCATCATCGCCGCCATGATCTTGAATATTCCAAGAAACAGAATCTCCGGACATTCCTTCAGCAATGACCTCCATCCATGTGAATTCTGGAACTTCATCGCGATACTTCCACTCATCCTCTAGATTTTCTCTACGAATTTGGCCCGAATCACGCATATCGATGAACTTCTGAATATGCCCCGGCCAGCGAACTGTGTACTCAGATAACTCATCCGCTTTGATAGACTTAAGCACGCTTCTCAAACCATCAGTTAGGAAAGCCTCCATCTCTCCCTTTCCTGGGACTTGGATCAGGTGCCTCTCTGAAATAGCTGGTAAGGATACTTCCTTGGACTCTCTGATAACCCTTGCCGGCCTAGTGTACTCTGCGATCACGTCAACTGGTGAAAATGGGGCCATGTAACTCCAGCCTGAAGTGGGTACTGCTGGGTTGCCCCCGACTCTTACTATGCCGCTCTTCAATTCCCCCAATTCCCTCTGTGCAATTGCCAATAGCATATTCGATAGGCCAGGAGCGATCCCTGTGTCCCAAAGGATCGTTGCTCCAGATTGCAACGCATCCATTTGAAGCCTGTCTGGAGTTTCCTCACTAAAACTAAGATCTATGGTTCTCCAGTGTTTTTGAGACAACCTGGCCGTACTAATGTGACCGATGTCACCAGGAAGCATATTCACTACAATAGAACTATCGTCAATCAAACTCGATTCCGTTGGCTCATGCAATTGGACAATTCTCTCCACGGGGTCTTCATCGCTCTCCATCCTATGAATTATCACTCCTGGAAACCCTTCCACCTTGTGCGGCCTAGGATCATAGGCGTGAACCTCGTGACCGTCCTCAGCCATCTTCTTTGCAACATAAGAGCCAACTAGCCCCACTCCTAAACAGTGAATAGCCGCCATAATTTTCGGAGCTGGCATAGGTTATTCTCTCTAACGGTTGGGCATTTTATGTCAAATTCTATCGATGCTTTGATTGGGTGCATTACAGGCCGCATTACATGGCTAGTGCCAATAGGATTGACCCATGGTCCTCCGAGCAGTCTACAGACTATGGTCGGTTAGTAGAACAGTTCGGCCTCTCTGATGTAGATCCTTCAACCCTACCAAATCCGGGAATGCTGCATAGAAGGGGCATTGTTTTCGCACATAGAGATCTGGACGTAGTGGTGGGTTGTATGGAAAGATCCGATCCTTTTGGGGTCTTAACTGGACTGATGCCTAGTGGCCGAATGCACCTCGGTCACAGCATGGTAATCGAACAGGTCAGATGGTTCCAAGAGCAGGGCGCGGACATCACTGTTGCAGTTGCCGATTTGGAAGCATTGGCTACTAGGGGGACTGATTTGGTAAAGGGAAGGGAAACAGCAATTCGGGAATATGTGCACAACTACGCTGCACTCGGCCTAGACCCCGAAAAAACCAGCGTATACTTTCAGAGCTCTCGACCAGAAGTCCAGAGATTGGCATTCACATTAGGTAAGAGAACTAACCTTTCTGAGTTCGAGGCGATCTATGGCTTCAATGGCGAGACAAACTTGGCACACGTTCAAGCACCATTGGTTCAAGTTGGGGACATTATCCACCCCCAATTAGACGAATTCGGTGGTCTGCGGCCAATCGTAGTTCCAGTTGGAGTAGACCAGGACCCTCATCTCAGGCTCACTAGGGACATTGCTCAGAAGACAAATTGGTTCAATGTAAAAACACGAAAGTCTGGAGGACTAACCGTTGCACTTTCCGTCCAGGACTCAAATAGCCACAATCTGGGTGTTCTGGAAGGTGGGAAGATAGACATTGGGGTGCGTGAAAAAGTAATCTCAAGAATCGAAGATTCAGTAAGAGACTTGGGCTTCTCAGACGTAATTTCTAATCCAAAGCATGGCACCATAGAGATCCCCGGAGCGGTGAATAGCGATATTCATGATATTCGAGTGAAGGCGCTTTCATTTGAACGGGAATTGGGGGGCTTCGGCCTAATTCCCCCTTGTTCGACCTATCATAGGTTCGCTGTTGGAATGAATGGAGACAAGATGTCATCGTCCAAACCAGAAACAACAATTTTCATGGATGACAATATCGAGGATATGTCGAAGAAGGTTAAGAGGGCACTAAGCGGGGGCCAACCTACTGTCGAAGAACATAGGAGGATTGGAGGGGACGTTTCCAAGGACGTAGCGTACCAATATCTTCAATATTTCTTCGAGGAGAACGACAAAGCCCTCGAGGAAATAAAAGATGACTACGAGAGTGGGAGAATGCTTGCAGGGGAGATCAAACAGGTATGCATAGAAAAAGCATCAGAATGGTTAGAAGATCTTCGGGAGAAGAGGGGCCAATGGGAAGGCCGTCTAGACGAGTTCCTTGCTAGTGACGCCATTATTTGAATTCGATAATTGGATTTCCAGATATAGAATCAAGCTCAGCCAACTCCTCTTCGTCCAATTCCCTGCATCTTGCTTCTTCATGAATTATCTGACTCCTACCTTGGGGATCGAGTAGGACGAGGTCTATCGAAGTAGACCCTTCAAAAACACTACTGAGCTCATTGAGAATGCCTCTAGCCGCCTCAACGCTGCCTTCGGAATCATCTGACGATCTAATGATGGACTTGACCGTTTCAGAAAACCTATTGAGAACCCCTTCGATATTCGTGATATAACCGCTAGAAGACCCCCCGGGAGAAACTTCCAAGTCAAGCTGCGGTATTCTTATTGTGCATGCCGACGATCGTACAACTCTCGCAGAAATCTTTTCCGGCGAGTCAACAGTCAAAGTCCAGAATCCTGGTTTACTTCCCTCTGATGGAATGAAGTCAGTATGCTTCCATCCACACGATTCACATAGGACTGTGATCTGGACATGCTCTCCGAAATATGGAATCTCGGAATTGAGAGTCAGCATGGTCATTGACCCCTCAGTATCGCATTGTGGACATGGTATGTCTAGGCTGCTTTGCATTGAATCACTGTGCGCTGGTGCTCTCGAAGGTCGGAGGTAATAGAAGCAGTCTAGAGTTCCCTAGTCTAATCATTTGTCCACAAATGTCACCCTCGATAAAGTCCTGTATCTTACCTACTGCTAGTCTAAGCTCCATATCTCTGGACATAATGTCAGTCATCTCCACAACGACAATATCTCCGTCGGCAACCCAGTCAATTAGTTGAGAAATCCCTCCAATGTCCTCAAGTATTGCCCTGTGCACAATCACATCACCCCTTACTCTAGGGATTGGGGCATCTGGATATTTCATTCCAAGATCATGGTATGACTCTCCGACCTCAAGACCCCCAATTGGCCGGTTCGAAACACTGGGCATTTCAACCCATTTAGGACCGTTCTCCTTCGTTCCCATGCGTTGACCACAGAAATCAATCCCTTCATATCTTTCTACAATATCGCTTCCCCAAATACTGTTTGATTCATTGACTTGGCAGATTCAACCCCCGTCGCATTGATAAGGGGTCGATTTTGAGTAGATAACACTCGGCCACTCGCCGGTGATCAACATGGACGCTACAACTGACGCTATTAAGACTGGAACTAGCACAGTTGGGATTACTTACGATGGCGGGGTAGTCGTAGGTGCCGACCACAGGGCCACAATGGGTCATTTCATAGCAAATAAATCCGTGAAGAAGCTTTTCCGTATTTCCGATAATATCGCACTCACAACCGCTGGACTAGTTGGCCATGCTCAGTCCCTATCTCGTGTCCTAGCAGCAGAATTGAAACTCTTTGAACTTAAGCGTGACCAACCAATGACTGTGAAGGGAGCAGCAACACTCACTGCTAACATTCTTTCCGGAAGGCCGCACTATGTTCAGCTACTGATTGTCGGTGTCGATGACTCCGGTGCGAGTGTTTACAGTATTGATTCCGCAGGTGGTTCAATTCCAGATGTGTATTGTGCCACTGGTTCTGGAAGTCCATTCATGTACGGTGTCCTTGAGGACCAGTTCAAATCTGGAATGTCAAAGGAGCAAGCACTCGGATTGGCTGCTAAATCGTTGTTGGCTTCTGCCCAGAGGGACGCAGCGAGTGGCAATGGCATGGACCTTGCATTCATCGATCAGGATAATGGTTATACCCAACTTTCTGAAGACGAAGTGAGTGAATTGCTCTCTTCATTCTAAACAAACTCCCGGCCTAAGGCCTCTTGCTAGGACTGGGTCGCGCATGCTGGAGAAAATAACATGAGACTAACTCTACCTGAGATAAAGAAGAAAGTGTCTTCTTTGGTTCCTGAAGGAATAGACTTTGAAGTAACTCTTGAAGCTGGTGCAATATCAATAATCACAAAGCAACCTAGCGAATTCTCAAGTGGTCCGGACAACCTGACCGTAAAGATAGCCAAGGCCATCAAGAGGCGGATTGTAGTTAGACCCCATGAAAACATTCTTTCTGATGAGGCCGAGGTTCACGAGGCTGTAAATCGAATTATGCCGCCAGAGGCAGAAGTCAGGAATATTTGGCTGGATCCAGCTCTATGCGAAGTGATATTGGAGTGCGATGACCCCGCTTCGGCCGTTGGTCCCAAGGGAGCCCACGTAAACTCACTCAGGGATGAGACTGGCTGGCTGGTAAAGGTTGAGAGGGCACCAGCCAGAGAAAGTAGGACACAGCACGATATCAGGAGGTATCGGAAAGAAATGGCAGATGACCGGAAATCTCTACTGAAGAAGTTCGGAACACGAATTTACCGCCCCAAGAGGCCGGGAGACAATTGGGTTAGGGTTTCTGCACTCGGATCATATAGAGAAGTTGGAAGGGCAATGCACCTAGTTACCACAAACGAATCGAAGGTTCTTGTCGATGTAGGTGCTAAACCAACTAGCAACACAAATGAAGTACAACCATACTTCGCAGCCCCAGAACTTCTTCCTCTTGACAACCTTGATGCAGTAATAATCACACATGCCCACGTTGATCATATCGGCATGCTTCCTGTACTATTCAGGTATGGCTACAAGGGCCCAGTATACTGCACACCTCCGACAAGGGATCTGATGACTTTGCTCCAAATTGACTACATCAAAGTCTCTCAGGCAGAAGGGAACGATCCCCCTTACTCCAAGTCTGACATCCAAGAGTGCATCAAGCATGTTGTAGACGTAAATTGGGGTGATAAGACAGACATTGCTCCAGATATCAAGATGACTATGGAAAATGCAGGACACATATTGGGGTCATCTAGCGTATACATGCAAATAGGAGAAGGCAAGTCTGAGCATAGGTTACTGTTCAGTGGAGACATCAAGTACGAGAAGTCATGGCTTTTCGATGCGGCAACCGTGAGATTCCCGAAAGTAGACACACTAGTAATTGAGTCGACATACGGCAGTCCGCAAAGCATTCAGCCCACTAGGCAGCAAGCAAGTCAGGAACTCCAAGACTTAGTCTCCGATACTCTGAGTCGGAAAGGGAAGATTTTTTGTCCGGTATTTGCAGTAGGCAGGTCTCAGGAAGTAATGCTTGCAATAGACGAGCTATTCAAATCCGGCAAAGTTCCGCCAGTCACTGTTTGGCTTGACGGCATGATTAGCGAAGCGAGCGCCATTCATTCCAGTCATCCAAACTTTCTGAACAGAGAACTGAAAAAACGAATGCTGAAGGGAGGGGATGAAAATCCATTCAACTCTTCATGGTTCAAACAAGTCGATTCTAGAGAGCTTCGTGAATCCATCCTTCTCGATCCCAGCCCATGCATAGTACTAGCAACCAGTGGAATGATGACCGGCGGACCAATTATTGAGTATCTCAAGCACTGGGCTCCTGAAGCAGGAAACACATTGTGCTTCGTTGGATATCAGGCCTCTGGGACACTCGGTCGGAGGCTCCAGGAAGGACACTCCCACGTCCCACTAATGGACAAGGGGCAGACTCTGATGTTGGATGTTAGTTGCAACATGGTGATTATTGATGGATTTAGCGGCCATTCGGACAGGAACCAACTTATGGATTACGTTTCAGCACTTAATCCAACACCTCGCAAAATTATCTGCCATCATGGGGATCCTCAGACCTGTAATGCATTCCGTATGGGTCTTAGAGAGAAATTCAAGGTCCAAACATATGCCCCAGCAAATCTTGAGACATTGAGGCTTTCTTGAACTATAGGACAGGCACGTCGAAACCGGCCTCAATGGGGTCCCCAACATCCTCGTGAAAATCTTCAGAATCTTCTCTTATCCATTCATTGCTTAATTCATTAAACGACTCCTGAGACTCATTTTGTTTGGATAGAGCGAATCCAATTGGTATAGGCGTAAGAAGCAAGAGAGCCCATACCTCAGTAGTAATCTCCCCCTCAAAGACTACAATTGCTAATGAAACGAATATGAGTGCGGAAGATACAGCAAGCCCTACCTTCCTTACTCCGTTCATGACCATGCGGAGGGATGGTGAGAGTTGACCTTTTTCACGACAAAGTGATGAACCATCGTGATCGGGCTCATTCGTGCGAATGCAATGGAAACTGGTCAGATGCGAATGTGGTCGTGCGTTTGGGATTCGTGGGGGACATAGGTCCTCTTGTACAAGATGCGGATCTTCGAGTCATGTATTTGTGTCAGAATTCGCAGATTCCAAGGATCTAGCCATAGCTGTCTCAAATGCTAACATGCCAAAAGAACTCGCCGAGGAGATCGCTTCAAAATCACTGAAATCACCATTGCCCAGAATGCCTGAAGAAGTAACTCCCTCATCTTTGATTAAAATAATGAAGGAAGCCACAGACGACGAAGGCTTTCTTTCAATCGAGTCCTTACAATCATCCCTTCATAATTCAGATATCTATTCCCCGACATCAGAATACCTAATTGGTCAGGCTGAGTCGGAAGGAGTCGTCATTAGGACAAAAATGGGTACATGGGAATGGGTCTAGCAAAGTTCATGACTCAAGGTCATTCGCTATGCAAATAGGGCCTGTGGGTTAGTCTGGTCTATGCTTGTTGCTTTGGGAGCAATAGACCCTGGTTCGAATCCAGG
>MDTE01090529.1_pt1 | contig 18218 bp, 11 predicted proteins | sample 811231 | NCBI WGS metagenome assembly MDTE01 (sample SAMN05326651, study PRJNA326480) | marine metagenome | isolation source: seawater | place: Indian Ocean: Red Sea | collected 2010 | reverse complement strand
CCCACTCTATAAGCAAGACCCTCACTCTTCAAGACGTTCCTACTGATTTAGCCCCTCTCGTCCATTTGAGACTGTCAGAACAGAGTTGTGCTCACACAGGTTGGTGTGTTTGCAAATTGCATATCTCACCCGCAGTGTAACAATTCATATCTGCGATAGAGACCAGAATATTGCACGATCATGAGCGTGAAGGTAACGAACAGCCTAAATGTTCTATTAGGATCACACCCCGACGTCGGTGGGGCCTCTATCGGCTACATTGACAACTACGAGGTCTCAAGCGTGAATGTGGGGTACGCCAGAGTCTCATCCGGCGAGGTTATGACAGAAAATCACTTCATGGAGTGCGCTTCACTAAGTAAGACTGTGGCGGCCGCATTCAGTATTGAGTATTTCACTTCGCGGCGAATTCCTATGACGACGAGTGTGAACAAGCTGCTTGGTGATGCGGGATCAAAATGGAAATTATCATTACCTCCAGGTCACGAAAGAAGCAGTCTGAATTCTGATTGGATTGATGAGATTACGTTAGCTATGCTAGTCAATCATACCGCACTAGGTATGCACTACGTATTTGGTGTACCGTTGTCGGATGAATTTCCTTCCGCAGAGGAATTGCTCAATGGGACACACGAGGAGACATATGGGTATGCTCCTTTGTACGTGGAGCGTAAGCCAGGTGCAGAGTTCAAGTACTCTGGTGGCGGCTTCATCGTGCTCCAGCACCTTTTGGAGAGCCGCGAGGGAAAGACCATCGATACACTAATGCGCCCCTTCCTGGAGAAATGCGGCATTGCAGATGAATTCTCTTTCAACCTGACCTTAGGTGACGATGTCAAGGTTGCCTACGGGCACCTCACGCGCACTTCAGAGGTGGCGCCTGAGGACGGGGGACGTTTGTCCTTCCCGCCCCTAGCCGCTGGCGGCCTGTGCACTAGCAGAGCCTTGGCCACGTTTTTGTCTCACCTTGCCAAAGCTTATGATGCTAGCCCAGGTACCGGGGATCTCCCCATCAGCCCCAATACTGCTCGCCTCATGCTTGGCCCTGAGGCCTTGGTCAATTTAGGAGCCTACGACTTCATGCGATCAAAAGCTGGTCTCGGCGTCTTCGTGGCCGAGGCTGGCCCCAACCGTATTATGCTCCACCAAGCAGCTAATGAGGGTTTCCGTGGCGTATACATGCTGTGTTTCTCTGGTCCAGACCGTGGCCGGGGCTTCGTCCTACTGTGCAATGGAGACAACCCAGCCGTGTACTTCCAATGTGAGGCGGCCAAATTGCTGCTCGGCAAAGATGGACTGGACATCGAGGGCATTGACTTTTCCCGTGAGAAAACTTTTGACATGAAGGGTTTGAAGCAAGAGCAGATCGTGAACCTGGGCCTAAAAGAGCTGGTCCTGGCTTGCTTCACAACAATCGCTATTGACGGGCCGAAGGAGTTGGTTTCGAAGCTTTAAGGGAACCGATCACAGACACCCTTAGTGTACGTAGTGCATACCAAGGCCAAATTTAGAGAACCGGCATGATGCGAGTGAGTGACTATTTTTTAGATGACACCTTTCATACACACTGTTGCGCAAAGATTTTTCAAATTTGTAATAATTTCTTCTCCATCTTGGTGAGAGAGCGAACCAACTCGCCGTCGCGGATGCTGAGCAGATCCTGCAGGGAATACAGCGACTCGCTTGTGCATAGGTAGGTTCGATGCAGACCGACGCTTTGGGAGATAGTGGCCTCCAAATGCTGTTGGAGGAGTCCGTCTTTCGTCTCGTCGAGCCTCTGCAGCAGAGCGACGAGTTGGCGCCGCTTCTCTCGAGCAAAGCATAAGATTTGTGTGCGCTCTACGAGCGTAGACGCCTGCTTGGACAAGTCAATTACAGGCTTGTCCATGATTGACACCAAGAAATCTCTCGATTGCTCACACACGCGACCTGCATCCGTGTCCAAATCCCGCAAGATGCGATGGGGAATAGCCGCACGGGTCCCTGCATGACACCATCTCTTACAGAACAGCCCTCCATGATGGCGGCATGGAGCATAGCTCCCTTGGGCTCCTAGTAAACCCAGAAAATTCTTCTTAAGTGCCTCTCCACAACCTGCACACCGATATTTTTGCCGTTCGAGAAGAGCGTTGTTCGACATGGAATCCTGCTGTGGGAGGATGCTCATGGGCACGTGGCAGCTTTTGTCTGCAATCTTCATAAATTCTCTGGTCATAGCGATGAGCTGTGATTGTAGTACAGATGAGGAGGCGATTTCAGCCGATAGGAGGCTGTCAACCACCGCGAAGACGTTGACGAGGTAGGCCTGGAGGCTTTGGAAGACGCCCTCCAAGTCCAAATAGAGCTGCTCCCCGAGCACGTTCATGCAGTCTATGTGCTCTCTCTCTGTCGCATTCAAAGCCTGGCGATGAGCAGTGCTGAAGGAGAAAAAGTCTTCCTCAGCCTCGCTGAGCTGCCTTGCCCTCTCCTCCACAGACTCGATGAAGAATGGGTCGGGAAACGGGGGGGGGTGCATATCCACATCTGCCAGAATCTTCGAAAGTGTCGCATGAAAATTGCAGAACTCATTCAGATCGTGCGAGATGGTGGACGTGAGAGTGTCATCGAGTCCAATCTTGCTAACGAGGACCTCCAAGAGGCCAGCCAGGATCTCTCCACTGGCACCCCTCTTTGCGTACTGCCAGGACTCCCGGCCCGAAGGGAGAGGCACGTCGCCTGTCGACTTTTCTACACCAGAGGCAGAAGAATCAATTATCTCAGCGTCGAAGCCACAGCTAATGTCATCTTCATCCTCCTTCCTGTGGTCATCTTCATCCTCGTCAGGCTTCGCGGCGTCAAACGCTCGGTTATTATTCACACTGATTCGCGTCACGTACCGGAAGCGATCATTGTGCTCCTCTTTTTTGTCCTTACTTGAACGCCGAATCCCAAGCACTTTGACCCGTGGGGCAAAAGCGTGCGAGTCGTGGAGGTCGGGTATCGTTGCTTCGAGGAGCGTGTTGAGGAGATTCGAGTGATGCAGGGTAATTTTTTCCCTCTGGCGCTCCACATACTTCTCCACAACTGTGGTGAAGGTCCATTGACTTGCAAAAGCGTTAGTAATGGCAGGCTTGGACTCGACTGCTTGAGCTTGGGTCGGAAGGATGTCTTCTGCAGTTTTCAGCCACGCGATTTTCTCCTTCCCTGAAGTGATTTCCGTCCTCAAGTCGTCACAAGCAGCGTCGTACGATGCCAGAAAGGTGCCTGTATCAGGGAAGGGCTCATTTAGAACTCCTGTCACGAACGACTCAGGGAAAGAGCTCTCCGGTAAGAGTATCACAGGCCGCTTACCCTCCTCCTCTTCCTCCTCTTCCTCCTCTTCCTCTGCGCCGTCATCCTCGTCTTCACCGTCATCATGCGGGCTAAGCTCATTCTCATAATTGCCAAGGAGGTTGTCGGAGTCTGAATGGACTGGAAAATTGAGTTCCAGCAAAGAGGCCTCGAACTGCCCATTCTGTGCGACCTGAGGGCGATTTCTCTGCAAGCGCGTCACGTTCACAGGAGCATCAAGTGACTGCTGTGGCTGGTCGAGGCCTACTTGGTCAGGTTCTGACAGCACACAATCCACAGAAAAAGCATGCAAGTCATCATCCTCTACGATAGCTTCTTCGTCTTGCATGAGTCTCTTCCCATGGTAGTTGTTCACAGCAACTGTCGCCTCTTCGCTGCGACTGCCTTCATCCAATGAGGAAGCGATACTACCGCTCGCTTTGAGCGGCATGAGGACAAGAGGAGCAGGTAGAATGCCAGAGTCCACAGTGCGCCATCCATAGGACGGCGGAATCACAGATCTCTCTGCAGTGGCACATGAGTAGTAAGCTGCCTGCCGCTCTTCACTGACGATGTACCAAACAAACACAAAGTCTTCAATCTCCACGTCTTCCTGGATCCGCTGCTTAGTGCGTCTGATGGCATAGCCACGCATAGAGACATAGCTTACCAGCTCTTGGTCCGTAGCGCTGCGGATGTACTCACCATGTAGAAAATCCGTACCACACCTCGAGATGACCACTCGTAGCGGTGAGTCGGACGTGCTCAAGATATGGCGGCTACTGAAGTGCAACACATCCGCATAGGGATCATCTTTGAGTGTCATGTAATGGAGATGCAAATGTGCTAGATTCTCTAGCGTCTTGGCGTAACTTCGAAGGCCACGACCAACTTCCTGGTAGAGGTTGAATCGAGAGTCAATCTCATGTAACGCGGTAAAACACTCGTCTAACACATCAAAGATAACGTGTGGCCCTGGACTACACTCCATAATAAACACCCGTATGCTCATACGTATCGCCGCGACAGGACGTACCGAGTACACGTTCATTTCGTCAAACAAAGTGTCATTCTTCTCGCCCTTATGATTGACTGCAAACAACGATTTCGCCTTCCCGACCAGCTCTCGAGCACAGGCAATCAACATCTCCTCCATATCCTTTTCGCGATTGCTCAGAGACGCTCCATTCATCTGCTGTGCACGACGTTCATGACCGCCGCTGCTGCTGCTTTTAATGGGCTTTTTGCCCTCCGCGGCCTCGTCCCTCTCCGTCTCGAATAGGTGAGCGAAGACACTGCTCTCCACAGCCCGAACGAACACCGCGAAAGAATCAGAGGGATGGAACATCACCTGCCCATTCCTCACGCCCTCGGCCTCCATCTTGGCAGAAAGGCTACTCGCGGGGCCCGAAGACGAGGACGACACAGCAGCCTCCCCGACCTCCGAGATATTGAACAGATTCTGGATACTATTCATTTATTTCTCTCCCTCCTCATTATAACAGATTTATAAAATTTCGCCACATAGAGCTACACAACTGCAAAAGCTGCCGCGGCAGCTCGAGGAACATTTGGACATCGATTACCGACGCCACCTCACTGCCGAGGCCTTACAAAAGCTTGTGACGGGAAAAGTGGTCTGATTCAAGTGCATAGTTACAAGAATTCTTCCCCCGAGGACCATCGTCTTCCGTGCGCCTTGAGTCAAGGCGTGCCGAGATCTAAGGTGGGCAAGGAGGGATTGGCAGCGATGGCGGCGGAAGAGCATGTGCACATGATTGGCTCGACTCAGTTCACTCTGAGTGACCGCTTCAGTGAGCTGAAGGCCATAGGAAAGGGGAGCTATGGCGTGGTCGTGAGTGCTCAAGATGTCGCGCGCGGCCGGCGTGTAGCCATCAAGAGAATATCACCGATGACCAAGCATACCATAGACGCAAAGCACATTTTACGTGAAGTGCGCATAATGCGGTACATGGGCCGACACGAAAACATTATAACTTTGGAAGATCTGATAGTGCGCGAGAAGGAAGATGAGTTGTACATAGTCATGGAGCTTCTTGATAGCGACTTGCACAGAGTGCTACAGAGCAAGCAGAGCTTATCAGAGAATCACTTTAAGCACTTTATGCTCCAGATCCTCAGTGGACTTAAATATCTGCACGACAATCGTATTATCCATCGTGATCTAAAACCAGGCAATCTGCTTGTTACGCGCGACTGTCGCCTGAGAATTACTGACTTTGGCTTGGCGCGCGAGCGCCCCATCGGGATAAATCAGAATGATCCTGACGACAATATCGCTGAGCCAATGACTGAGCATGTGGTTACTCGGTGGTATCGTCCCCCAGAGCTCATGCTGTGCCCTGATGGGATGTACACTTACGCGGTGGACTTGTGGTCCGTGGGATGCATCCTTGCAGAGATGCTAGGGAGAAAGCCGCTCTTCCCTGGCAAGAACTTTGTGAACCAGCTGACGCTGATTTTCGATGTCATTGGAAGTCCATTGCCCACGGAAGTGTCTCACATTCGCAATAGTCAAGCACGGAAATTTCTAGACAGCCAGGCCAAGAAGCAGTCATTGCCCATGGACGCCCTGTTCCCAGATGCGTCACGCGAAGCACTTGCCCTCTTGGAGAGCTTACTTCTCTTTGCACCGGAACGAAGGCTATCAGTGGATGAGGCTCTGCATTCAGCCTTCATCGAAGAGGCCTTGGACGAGGACTCGCCGTCCATGACCTTTCCGCCCAACGACGCGCGGTGCGAGTTTGGGTTCGAGCGAGACGGAAGCACCAAGTTCATGCTCAAGGACCTTATCATCGAGGAGGCTCGCACGCTTGCAGCAGACCGCGCGCAAGCATCTACATCTGCATCTACGTCTGCATCTACGTCGTCGTCTCGAGATGGGCGAAAGCAAGCTTCGATGCAAAGCCAAAGCGCAGGGGGCATCCCCACCGCTCCTGCTTCTGCTTCTGCCGCCTTTTCCTCTTCTTCTTCGAGTGGTCGGAAGCCTTCCGGGATTCATGCAGAATCTGACGCTGCCTTGGCACGAGCGCGCGCGTGGCTGTCTGCAGCAGCTGTAGCAGCGAGCGACTGTGCTGGCGAAATTGACAGCCAGAGTCAACCACCCCGTCCGCCGAGTGCCACTGGAGAGAACATTGGCAGAACTTCAAATCAAGTGGAAGAGACATCTAACCAGGCAATGAAGAGTCTGGTGGCCAGCCCAGGGAGACAGCGGCGAGAGAAGGTGGCGTCTATGACGACGAAGAGAATTGGGAGCGACAGGCAGAGTGCGGCGGTGGGCCCAGGCAATGGGGGTGCGACTAATCGAAGACCAGGTTCAGGCACAAGGTTCTCAAGCGGCAGTGCGAGAGCATCTTCTGCAGGAGCAGCACCCAATAAAGTCACCGTGGCAAAGTCGCCTTCCTTCATGTCGAGAGATCGCACAAGGAAAAATGCTTCCATCGCCAAGGCTGAGGAAAGCACTTCAGCCTCAGGTGTTGCAAAGGCAAGGACACGCAGCGGTGGCAAAGTAATCTTGTAAAAATTTGTTCTGTACTGGGGTAATATGACAACGGCGTACAAATTAATTATCAAAAACGAGCTTTTTCTTTCCACTTTTTTCCCACTAAGGCTGTCCACCCAGGCATTCCAGGACCTTCCCGATGGCGATGGTCTTGCCCTCATCTCGTAATGTGACTCTGCCTAGGGCAGGAAATTTCTCAAAGTTTTCAACGCAGGTCTCGAGACCGCTGCTAATCTTCAACACGAGCTGGCACAACTGGCCTTGACGCGCATAGGGCCGCTTCACCTTCTTACCATTGCCCTCGATAACGCACAGCAGATGGCTCACTGTCACCTCAATCTCCACTGTGTGCACATGAAGCACACAGTCATATCCAGGGGATAGAAGAGGGCGATGTTCCAGCATGTCTACGAGGGAGATGAGGCACTTGACGCCCTTGACCGTGGGCGTGATGTTGTCGGGGCGGCACAAGACGTAACCCTTTTGGAAGTCCTCAACGTTCATGTTCATACGCAACTGCACATTTTCTCCTGGCTTGGCAGTTCTGACCTTGGTCTCCCCAATATAGAGAGAATCAATCTTTGCCAATCTCTTTGTGGGGGAAATGATGACTTGTGAACCCTCGGTGATGGTGCCCGACTCCACTTTGCCCATGACCACACAACCGCGGTCATAGAAGCGATCCAAAATCGGCAGACGGAGAGGCCCTTTGGCATCTCTTCCTATAATGGACAGATTGTCCAAAAGGGAGATGAGTGTGGCATCAGTCGTGTTGTGCTGTCCCTTCTTGTAGTAGCCTCCCCACCAAGGGCACGTGGCGGACGCCACCTCTTTCTTGAGATTGTCGCCAGTGATGCCCGAAATCGGCACAAACTTGACCTCAGTCTTGATCACATAGCCACAACTCTTCAAGTAGGGCTTGAGCTTCCCAACACACTCTTCGTATCTATCTTGCGACCAGTTTACTGTGGGATCATCCATCTTGTTGACCACCACCACGAGATGCTGAATACCAAGTGTCTTCGCGAGCAAAGCATGCTCACGTGTCTGTCCACCCTTTTCGAACCCAGTTTCAAATTCTCCCTTTCTAGCTGAAATAACTAACACTCCTACATCGGCTTGACAGCATCCCTGAATCATATTCGGCACATAGTTTTTATGGCCGGGGGCATCCAGAATCGTATAACGATTGATATCCGTCGTGAAATGGGCTCTACCGACCTCTACAGTTTTTCCCTTGGCCCTCTCTTCCTCACTTGTATCCATAATGAAAGCAAGAAACCATGACTCTCTATTACGCTGCTTGGCTTCACGCTCAAACTTCTCGATAGTACGCGTGTCCACCATCCCCATCGCGTACAAAATGCTACCAGATAGCGTCGACTTGCCTGCATCCACGTGACCGATGAAAACTAGATTCAGATGTTGGCGAGGATCCTCATCAGCAGCCTCAGCATCGTCGATTTCCTCCACCTCTTCGGCTTCTGCCTTGGGATTCACTTTTGGTACTGAGGGGGGCACAGCTTTGACAGCATCAGAAGCACCCGCGGAAGGCTTCTCTGTGGGCACCACACCATCTGCACTTTTCTCCCACTCTTCTTGTTCCCCCTCTCCAACCCCCTGACCCTCGGCACTGTCTAAAAACTTGATCACTTCAGGATGCGACATGAGCGCGTCCGGGTCTTCTAGCATCTTCACAGCCTCCTCTCGCACTCCGTTGCAAATTTTCATGCACGCCTTCCACAACGGGTCATTCTCATCGATCTCATCGTCCTCGGACTCATTCTTCTGCCCCTCTGATCTCGCATTGCCATCAGCGACTGCCTCATTCTCGCCGGCAGGAGGCGCAGGCGGCGTGTCAGAGACACTCGACCCCTCTGCCGGCATCCAGCTGGGCTTGAACTCCTTCGAATTGGCGTTCATGATTTATATGACAGTCAAGGTCCTCGCGATCACCACTTCGAGCACAATCGCCTCTCTTCGGGTTTTTGATTTTTGCGAAATAAATTTAGGTAATAATAATTATGCAGTCTATCGTGTTTCTCCTGGTGACCGTGCTCGTGGTATCCACTTATGCTTGGACACCAAGAGGTGCTCGCATGGGGCAAAAGATGTCTATGAAGGGTAAGAAGACGCAGACGGAGCCGGGTTGCCTTATGCTGAGCTGGGCTCTCCGTACAGGTTGTCTAGGACATTCTCTCTAACCATCTCTCTTTTCCTTGCATTATGACACTTTATTGACCCTGTGCGATCATCTCTCTTTGGCTAACTAGTTGACTACCGCAAGTACTTGGCAGCTGGCGCGGTGGCTCTGACTCTGGGAGGTAGCAATGTATTCCCTGCCAACGCTGCCAACTACGGTGGGTTTGGTAGCACCTATGCTGAGGTAGTAGATCCAAAAGACGTGCAGTACAGCGACAGTGCCGGTAGTGAAGACGTGAAATCAGGCCTGGCAGCGTTGAAGACCTTTAAGGCCAGCATTGGTGCCATGAAGGCTGACCTTGCCAAGGACAGCAACCTAGAGCTTACGTCTAGATTGAAGAAGGAATTGCCCATTGGAAATGTACGCAACTCTCTGAACAAATATAATTCTGCCTTCACTGAAGATACGCAGCGTGGCACTGACCGTCTTATTAGAAACTTGGTCCAGGACTTGGCCGAGCTCGGCGACCGCGAGACTCTCGTCAAGGCTGGCAAGTCCCGTTCCGACGCTAAGGTGACCGCCATCAATAAGAGACTCACAGCAGCCGAGGATGCCCTTGCCGGTCTCGAGGATTTTGCCCCCAAATAAATGTAGTTGAAGAAGTGCTCGTTTTTTCAAATAGAAAAGCTCCCTTTTAGATGTGTACAATTTTCGGTCTCTTCAATTACACTGTGGTATTTGTGGCGTCGGCCAGTGCCCTTGTATTTTCTTTGCCTTTTCCTTTGGAGACCTCGTCAAGCTTGCCTGTCGTGGCAGCGTCGAAGTTACGCGGGTTGATGGTAACGCTCTTGGTGCAATCATGCGTCTTATATATGCCTACCAGTCTATCGGCTAGCTCGAACATGTTGTTTCGCAAGGAAATAATAACAAATTGCGCGTTTTTTGTTCGTTCCTTGATGTAGTTGGCCACGATTGAGACGTTCTTGAAGTCAAGCGCCGCATCGATCTCGTCCATCACGTACAGGGCCGTGGGCTTGTAGTGGTGCAACGCGAACACCAAAGCCAGAGAGGATAGAGTCTTCTCGCCTCCGCTCAAATTGGAGATGTTCTTCCAGCTCTTCTTCGGGGGACGCACAGAGAAAACGATGCCCTCGGAGAAGGGATCGAGGGAATCCACGAGCTCAAGCTCTGCATCGCCACCCAGTGTGATCATGCGGTACATTTCCTTGAGCTTGAGGGAGATCACGTCAAAGCCCGCCGTAAACTCCTTGAGACGCTGGTTGCGCAGGTCGTCAAACTCGACACGGAGGGCATCTCGTTTTGCCGTAATACGCTGCAGATCACCTGCACGCTTCTGGTACACGGCGTTCTTGTGTAGGTATTTGTAAAGATCGTCCAAATTCACCGTCGCCTTAAGATCCTCCCGCTCCTGCTCAAGCTTCTCGATCTCCTGCACCGTGTCATCAAGCCTAGACGAAAAGCGCTCCAACTCATCTTCCGTATAGACCACGAGGCTCTCAATTTGGACGACCGGTGCCGCCTCTTTTTCCTCTACCTCCTCCTGCTCTTCGATGACAGTGGCCTCGTCACCAAAGGCAGCATTGGCACGAGACAGAGTGTCCTCAACCTGAAGCTTGAACTCATTCTGCTCGTCAAGGTGCTCTTTGCGCAGCTGCTCGAGCTTACGTCCCCAGTCGCGAGCAGTGTCCACTTCCTCTTGCAGGAGCTTCTCTGTCTCAGCCAGTGCCTCCTTGAAATCGAGAATGGCCTTCTCCATGGCGCTAAAGGTAGCTTTTATCTCCTGGTACTCCTTGGTATACTTCTCGAGGGCAATGTCCTGCTCTACCATGCTCTCCTTTGCACTCTCCATCTTGGTGATGACTGCCAGAGCCTCCGCTTCCATCTCTTTTTGGGACGTCAAGATGGACTCGAGCTTCTCAGTGACACTCTCGACCTCCCGCTCACCTTTGGCACGAGCTGCACCGAACTTGGTGACGTTCTTCTGGGCATTGGCCACATCGACCTCTCTCGTCGACACGGCGCTCGAGAGCGTATCGTACTGCTGTGTGAGAATATCCAGTCTCTGCTGTGCTCTAGCGAGCTTCGAGCCACCAACATCCAGGATCTTTCTCTGCAACGAGGCAACCTTCTGGCGATAGGCAGCTAGGTTTGGAGAGACCTTGTTAATCTCGTCGTCGATGCTCTTGGCCTTGGCCTCGAGCTTGGCGACCTCGTCCGTCTCTTCAGTAGACATCACTAATTCACTCTCCAGCTGCTCGATTCTACGCGAGGTGTCGGCCTTGGCGGTGTCAACGTTGCTCAGGAACTGACGCATCTTCAGTACTTCCTTTTGCGAAGTCTTGATCTGCTTACTGAGCTGCTTGATCGTCTCCTCCGCTCCGTCCTTCTCACGCCGGCACTCGGCCAGTTCGGCTTTGACCTCAACAACTTTCATGTCGAGGCGATTCAGATCCTCTGCAGTCACTTCAGCCTCCCCCTTCTCTACTCTAGCTGTTACTACTGACTTAGACGAAGAAGATGATGACAGCTTCATACCTCCCTTCTTGATGGCGTTGCCACCACCAGACATGGAGCCGCTTATATCGATCAGCTCGCCACTAAGGGTGACCACACGCCACTTCGGACTGCTCCCAACAAAGGCAATCTTTGAAGCAGACTCGAGGCTATCAGCCACAAGAGTGTCGCGGAGTGCCTGGTAGAAAGCTGGGCGGTAGGCATCCTGGGCTGGCATAATAAGATCAAAAAGGCGAGGTACAGGGAAGGACGAGCTAGTCTCCATCCTCTCTGCCCACTGTGTCATGCGATCGAGAGGCAAGAAGTTGGCACGTCCTGCGTTTGTAGAGCGAAGGAACTCAATACATGCTTGTGCACCATCCGTAGTCTCCACCACGATTGAGTCGAGTGATCCACAAGCAGTGCTGATGGCCACGTCGTACTTGGGGTCAATAGTAGCCAAATCACCCAGTCTGCCCTTGACACCAGCGCTTGATAGCTTGCCACCCTTCTTTGCCGCCTTCATAATGGCAGCATAGCTTGCACTGGTCTTGCCACCACCGGCACTGGCCATGGCTGCCTTGCAATCCTCAGCAGCCGCCACGGCTTCACGAAGGCGAGTCTGAAGCTCCGTCTCGTCATCAGCAAGCTTCAATACAGTCGTCTGCAGCTGTTCAATTTCTGTTGCAAGGGAGGCTTGCTCAGATTCCGCATCCTTGGCATTGACCTCTGCAGCCTGGCGCTCCTCTTCAATGTCCTTCAATTTCTTTTGGAGCTTCTTCACCGCCTCGCTGGCCTTTTGAACACGCTTCTTGATCAGGTCAGAGGAAGTACATACGGCATCTCTCTCTGTTTGCAGCGAGGCGATGCCTCTCTCAGCATCAGTGAGTGAAGTCTGAGCTTCTTCTAACTCGATGCGCAGCTCAGTAGTCGCCTCCTTGAGACCCTCCATGATGCCTTCAACGTTCTGCTCCTCTTCTACCTTTTTGCTCTCCACATCTTTGAGAGCGTTGGCAGCCGCGTCTAACTGTGATTGGGCGTTGATCACATCTTGCGTGCTATCCTCCTCACGTGCAGCATCCTTTGCAACAGACGCGTCCGCCTTCTTCAGCTGCGCCTTGACGTGTGTCAGATCAGCCCGCAGTTTGACGTCGCGCTGGTCTAACGACTTGAAATCCTTCTCATGGTTTGAAATCTCCTTGGCAATGGTGTCGTGCTCATCCTTTGTCTGTAAGTACACTTGTTCCTTCTCCTTGAGGATGGAGTCGCTCTTCGACATCTTCTGGCACTCACTGTCCAAGTTCTTCGTATCACGTGAACGGCGCTCTTCAAGCACTTTTACTGTGTCCTTCGTAGCCTTCTCGTTGAGCTGGTACAGCGTGTTTTTCGCCCTCCGGATCTCACGCTCTTTCTCCATAAAGGCCTCTGCCTCCTGTTTCGAATCATGCAAATTGTCGCGCTCGCGCTCCGCCACTTTGACCTTGTTCACCTTCTCAAGACGCTTCTCGTTCATGTCGTCAAGCAGCTTGCCGGCCTGGGCGGGGGTATAAAGAAAAGTTTGGAGAGGGAAATGCCACAAGAAGACAAAGACAAAGAGAATGTTAATGCATGTTTGGCATTCTTCAATTAGGATGTATCAGTCACTTACCTCTTCGATTCTCTCAGCAAAGCGATTACTACCAATAATGTCCTCGAGGTACTCGAGGAGACCGTCTTCGTTGGGTGTGGCACCCTTGGGCTTCATCATGGCTATCTGCTCAACTTCTCCCTGCAGAATGAGAAATCGGTTGTTGTCGAGGTCTATGCCGTATCCATTCAACAATTGGCCCACGGCTCCGAAATTGGACGACTTGTTGTTGATTAAGTACTTCGATGTGTTGTCGCTGTACGCGAAACGCGTGACTACAAACTCACTATCGGGTACTACCTCAAAGTCATCTACTGCGTCTTCATCATCGTAGATCAACTGAAAGTAGACAGACACACGGGCATACTGCAAATCAGGGAAATTCGATGACTTGTGAATCAGCTGCGACACCTTGGAGAGTCGCAGCTGCTTGGCTCGCTTGCCGAAAACGAACAGCAACGCGTCAATGACATTGCTCTTACCACTACCATTCGGGCCAACCACACTTGAGAAGCGCTTGTGCAGAGGTCCGACCTCGACTGCCCCAGCATAGGACTTGAAATTTTCTAGCTCCATTCTCGCGATCATCAAGCGCTTTGGGTGAGCCCCAGGGGATGCTGCACCATCACTACTCATGATAATTTGTGATATGTGCCGGAAACAGACTGTCGCGCTAAGTAGCAGCGGAACAGCTCCCTAACAATTTTTCGCAGCGGCTCAATTCGTGGAAAATCGTGAGTCTGTACACGTTTCTCAGCTGTAATCGAATATTATTATTCACGCCCCAATAAAGGCATGAAGGACTACACTTGTCCCAATTCAGACCCATCGAAGAAGAGGAATGACTTCAAACTTAGAGGCACTTCGCTCGGAGGCTGGCTCGTGCTAGAGCCTTGGCTCACGCCGTCTCTGTTCTATCAATTCTTAGGGCTGACTGAGAAGTATGGAGATATGGCGAAAAATCATATCGCTATTGACAGCAAGACGTTTTGTAGTGCTCTTGGGCCAGAGGAAGCAAATAGACAACTTCGACAACATTGGAAAACATGGGTTGATGAGGAGCAAATTCGGAATTTAGCCGAGATCAATGTGGAAGTACTGCGCATTCCACTAGGGGACTGGATGTTTGCTTCCTACGAACCTTACATCGGATGTATGGATGGGGCCATAGACGAGCTTAATCGGGTCTTATCTCTGTGTGAAAAGTATAACCTGAGGGTCCTCTTGGATATTCATGCCGTGCGTATGTCGCAGAATGGCCTAGACAACAGTGGAGATACGGGGACTTTCGAATGGGAAGGTGTCTCCACCTTGAATGAAAAAGGCAGTGCCATAGGCATCGAGGTTTCCAAGTATCGGCATTGGGATATTCGTGGGGGCAACTGGGCAGGAAATTTCAATGTAACGAGTCAGTCTTACAGCACAATTAACAACACAAACATTGAAATGACTCACGAGGTGGTGAAGAGAGTTGTGGAGCTTTATAAAGAAAGTAAGGTCGTTGTAGGCATTACGCCTGTCAACGAACCCTGGATTACCATCCCCCTCGAGGTTCTAAAAGACTTCTACTGGAGCAGCTATCAGGTAGTACAGGAGCATGCTCCTCATTGGATCACACTTATGCACGATTCCTTTCGTTTAGCGCCGGATAATTGGGGTGGAGAGTGGATGAAGGGATGCGACAACTGGGCTTTGGACACGCATATTTACCAGGCCTGGGCTGATCACGCCCCCGCAGAGTACTTCATCGACACAGCCTGTGGCGCTTATGAACTCTTAAATCTAGGAGATATGGAGGATGTTGGTGTCCCCATTGTTGTTGGGGAATGGTCCTTGGCCACGGACAATTGTGCCATGTGGCTCAATGGCCTCAACGACAACGTGCCTGGCTATCCAAAGGTGCAGTGCGAGTTTGTGCCGTGCCCTGAGCCCTACATGGGCGATAATCAGCCCAACGCACCACCACCCACAGATACAAGTATTAATACGATGGACCCTATGGGTTCGGGGGGGCCTTCGTTCGTCATCAACGGCACCTGCCCTCGGGACCGCTCCTTTCCTGGTGACAACATCCGAGCCGTTCGTGACATTTCCTACGCCAAGCTGAATGTCTTTGAGAACTACATGCACGGACACTTCTTTTGGAACTTCAGGACAGAATTTGAGCCGAGGTGGGACTACCAGATGGCTGTGGAGCTTGGCTGGATTCCAACCGACTGGTCAAGCAAAAGCAAGGAAATGACCAAGATCCACTCCGCCTGCCTAGGGTATGCGAACCTACCGCCTAGAGAAGGAGAGAGTCAGGTGAAAATATGGGGGAGCATCGCTTATATAGTTGTGCCTCTTATACTCCTCCTCGCCGCTTTCTTTAGGAAGCAGTATTGGCTGGGGCAGCGCAAGAGCGCCTCTTTCCGATATGAGAGCATCGGAGAAGCAGTAGTTGAGGCGGGCAATGAGCGCGCAGTCGAGATGAAGTAGAGGAAATAAATTTGATATTTTGGGCAACTTATACAGTAGGTGTAACATATAATCATCGTCGTGGCGTGCACAGCCTGTTCATGCCCTTGCGCGACGACGATGATAGGGCAATCTTTTCCTTTGCATCCAACGCACGTCGAATCAAGACGCGGTCGAAGCGCTCCATGACTTTCTCTGGGGAGAAGGCCCGGTAGGCGTTGTAATCGCCCTTTGGCACTCCGCTCTTGACGAGACCATCGATTCTCTCGAGAAGAGTTTGCTTGTTAGAATAAGAAACGGCCTTGTTGTGCGTCTCGATGGGCTGCGCAGGGTTGCCAGGTGCTTTGCGAAATAGTATTGGCAAATTACGCACAGACGCTTCCCCAAGGGCAACACTGAACTGCTCGCCCTCGCTTCTCGCATGAAGCATCGCGTCACACGCCTGGAAATAAGCCTCCTTCTCGTGCACGTCAGCCGTCTTTGGCAGAAAGTGGATGTTTTGCTGCGATGACGCACACGCCCAGGTATTGGTGCCCAAAAACAGGAAATGGAGCGCCCCTTCGTCCCTCTTGGCCGCTGTACATACTGCCTCGTGCACAAAGGGCACATTGAAGGTGTCACTTGACCCGTGCCGACACAGCACTAGGGCTTTCTTTGGGACACCTAACTCCTTTCGGTAGTCGTGGGATTCTTGAGCTGCACGAATCACGTCAATATGAGGAGGTTCGATGATATGCGGCACCCACGAGTCCAGTATGAAGCTCTTTGAATCCTTGTTGTTGCCGTTGGAGTTCCCTCTCGCTCGTGGTCCTTCTCTCTTCGCTGCTCGCTGCATGGCTTGATTCTCCGAGATCATGGCATAAGCCGCACCATGCTTTTGCCAGAAGAAGACGGCGTGCACGGCAACAGGCGGCCCATCACATGCCAACTGAAAGTCGAGACTTGGTGTAGAGTCAAATCCTCCCGCCTTAATGACATATAGAACGTCGCATTGCAAAGAAGCCGCCTTGTCCGACAAGGAGAAGCGCGTCTTAGGGTTATAGTAATGCAGCTGCTGGTCATTCCCAAATCGTGCCTTGAACTTGGGCATCCCCGCGCCCTTGATCACCGCCTCCGTGTCTGGTAACACGAACAGAGACTTGTTCTTCAATAACTTCTCGTTGTAGTGTGCGTAATCGTAAATAGCCACCGTCGTCCCCCTCACATTCAACTCATTCGTACTGAAGCACACAGTCAAATTGGACGCCTGGGATTTTGATAAGAGCAGCAAGACTACAACTAAAGATGCGAGATCCGCAAACCTCACTTTACTCATCTTAGGAGATTAAATAAGATACCCTGCTCTCTGATGATCTTCAAACTTGCCTTCTGTATCTGCCAAATATAAATCTTACGATCACGACACTCATGTTGGCGCCAAGTGCGTCAATAGGAAGTCATCTCTCCTCCTCTTTCAAACAAGGCTTTGTGCTTTGTGAGCACTCATGTCGTGAGTGTAGGCCAACTAGTAGACTAGAAAAATGGATAGTTTCACGGACGATTATGCCGTTAGAGGGGTGGTTGAGGCTCTGGTGGAGCTGAGCATCACAGACGAGGAGCCCACGCCTAAAGCGGGAGAGACCGACCTCCCCTTGCCTCCAGCAACTATGAAATCGGCTTATCCAGCCTCTCATGCGCTACTTATGCGCGTTCTGCAGGAAGAGGTGCTCCTGAACCACACGAAGAGCTTCCTTGACGACTACAGAGCTAAGCTTCCTCGGTTGCACTCGATTGGCTTTGTATGTAGTTCTTGTAATAAACGCGGGGACGTCGAGGAGCTTGATTATCTGGCCATTGAGATGTTTTTCTGTGAAACCCACGAACGCTTGGAGTGTCGCGATTGTCTTATGAAGATAGAGGGAAATGAGCAGACTCTGTGTCTCCACTGCGACAAGCATTTCTGCTCGGAATGTGAGCGCACCGAGTTTCTGTGCGAAAAAGAGCATTTTGTGTGCGATGACTGCAAAGATGACTTGCGTGAGTGTGCTTATTGTGAAGTGAATGAGTGCCAGCACAGTAATTGCGATGATGAGTCGATGATAGAGTGCATGAATTGCTTAGGCATGATCTGTGGAGGCTGTTCTGATGATGCTGGATTCAGTTGTGAAGTGTGCAGTGAGTGGTTTTGTAAGATTTGCGAGGACGATGTGGGCCACAATTTCTGCGAAGTTTGCGACGGACATCTCTGTGATGATTGCAACTTTCAGTGCGAGAGCTGCGATTGTAGCTTATGTGAAAGCTGCACGGATTTTCACAGCTGCGAATTCTGCAACTCTGATGGCTCCGATTTCGAAGATGAAGATGAAGACGAAGACGAAGATGAAGATGAAGACGAAGACGAAGATGATACTTAGGCCCGTCTTCCTGATCGAACCTCGTAAAAGCAGGTAAAATAGACATGAATCGATAATTATTGAAAGGCAAACGAGGTGAATGATAGTAGTAATGAGGTAGAAGGGGGGGGGAAGCAAACGTTCAAATTCTTTAATTTCAACAAAGACCATGTCTATTTTTTGAACCCTCAAACGCGTCGTTCAGGGAGTAAAGGGGTCATGGCTCTTCTTCACAAAAATGATATTCTTCTGAAGTCCATGGTGCTAGTTTAT
>MDTE01064993.1_pt1 | contig 18220 bp, 14 predicted proteins | sample 811231 | NCBI WGS metagenome assembly MDTE01 (sample SAMN05326651, study PRJNA326480) | marine metagenome | isolation source: seawater | place: Indian Ocean: Red Sea | collected 2010 | reverse complement strand
AAATGACCAGAGAGTAGTACCCTCTTTTCAAGCCCTTAAACTTTTTCCAACGTTTTCTGAGGACAGTTTCGTGTAGTTCCTGGTTGTCTTTCACTTCAACCATTACTTGAATCTAATCCTTGGATCTACCGATGCTAATGCAAGATCTGAAATAATATTTCCTACAAGACGAATTAATACTACGATAACTAAAAATCCTAATGTGACGGGATAGTCTCTGGCGAGAATGGCTTCAAAGGCCATTCTTCCAAATCCGTCAATATTAAACATACGCTCAATAAAATAAGACCCGGCAATGACGACACCCAAAATATGACCAATACCGGAAGCGATCGGAATAAGACTGTTTCTCATGGCATGCAGCCAAATGACTCGTTTTTCTTTTAATCCTTTGGCAAAGGCAGTTCTCACATAGTCCTGACTTAAATTTTCCAATAAACTGTTTTTCATTAACACAGTCATAGTCGCAAAACTTCCTATGGTCCAGGCAATAATTGGCAGAATCATATGATGAAGCTGATCCAATATTTTTTGAATCGGAGTCAATGTCTCCCAGACTTCCGTTGGACTTCTGAATCCACCGAGTGGGAAGATATCAAAAAAACTGCCTCCCCCAAATATAACCAGTAAAACCCCACCCAGAGCCCACCCGGGTATTGAATAGGCAATAAATATTGCAACGCTGGATCCAAAATCAAATATAGATCCATGATTTAGTGCTTTTCTTATCCCCAAAGGGATACAGATCAAGTAAGAGAGAAAAATGCCTGTCAATCCAAAAAATAATGATACTTTAAATCTTGGCTTCATGACATGTGTCACAGGCTGAAGAAATGTATAGGACTTTCCTAAGTTCCCTGTCAGAATACCTGAAAATTCCTTTTGAAATATGACTGCATCCATGGAACCATTTTCATTGATTTGATCTATATTGGCATGCCAGGCATCACTCAGTACTCCGTCTTTTTCATAGACAAGCAGTTTATCTGAATCTTTTACATGCACATCAACTTTCCAATATCTCCCATCTCTCTTACCTACACGTTTTTCATAGACATTTTCACCTTTCCCAATAGTAAAGTCTCTGTGTTTAATCTCTCTTGGCCACACGCCCAGCCAAATTAGATATCTTTGGTAGATAGGCTTGTCAAATCCATAAAACCTCTCTAATTCTTTTAAGGCTTCTGGAGGAAGTGAAACCGAACCACCTATATCACTAGATGCACCACCGCCGCTTTCTGAATCCATTCCTCCACCCATCTGCAGTTCTAACATTATTTGCTCTATAGGTCCGCCCGGAGCCATCTGCAATATTGTAAATACAAGTACCGTGGACCCAAAAAATGTTGGGATCATTAATAGAATACGTCTTAAGAAGTAGGTTAACATTTATGTGTTATAAATTCTTTGATAAATACTCAGGCCAGAATTTCATATCTATCGGTTTCAAAGGTAGATTTATCTTTTGCTCAATAGCATCATTTAGGGTGTGGTTTTTTGTTTTATCATACCACCAATATTTAAAAATATCCCAATGTTCCCCTCCATATCTCGTGAGCATCCAATCAGGAAAACTAAATTTATCCCACCACATAATACGCGCATAATTTCTAGCAATACTATATGCTATCGGATGCTGATCGTGAAATATGCCATCAATCTCTCTGATGATTTCAATTCGACGTTTTTGGTCAAAACATATATCATACTCATCTAATAGCTCATCAACGCGATCACTCTTAAATCCCCAAACATTATTATTATCATTTTGATCTGCAAGTTTTGACCTTAACGTACCCTCTGGGTTGGGATATATAAGCCCAGAATATGCTAATGATGCGATTTTAAAATTTCGGGCATTCACATTCTTTATCATTGTGTTATAGTCTATGAATTTAATTTGCATATCAATGCCATATTCCTTTAGCATCTGCTGAACTGGTGTGACCATGTACTCGCGGCCTTTTTGAATCGGAATCTCAAAAGATAAGACTCGGCCAGTCTTGCTATGAAACAACCACCCATCTTTATTTCTTTTACGGTATCCAGATTCAGCCAAGAGTTCTAAGGCCTTCTTTGGATTATATTTGAAAGGGTTATTATTTGGATTTTCATAAACACTGCCCGAATAAAGAGAATTCATCATGTCGTATTCACTGTAATACATTTCTCGATTCATTTTTTCTCTATCATAGAGATAACAAAAGGCATATCGTATATTTTTATCATTAAAAGGCCACTCTCTCATATTAAAATAATAACCCTGCGTACCTGCTGGTTTTTCTGAAAAAACTCTTTGTTTTTTGATCCAACCTTTTTGGGTTGCTTCAAAATCAGTTTCTTCAACCCAACGCCTGGATGCATAACATCGGAATATATCCATTTCACCTTTTTTAAATTTTTCATATATCAATGCATCATTGTCCTTAATCGCAAAAACCTTTATTTTATCAAAATTAAATCTGTACCTAACGAATGGGTGATCTTTTGCCCAGTAATCGTCTCTTCTTTCAATAAGGTATGATTCCTGATTACGAATATTTTCATCGCGAATAATATATGGTCCAGTTCCGGGTATCACACTGAATGCATATTCTTCCAAAAATGCTGTCCCATCCAAATCTTTTAGGATGTGATTTGGTAGCAGTCTCATTGATGTAGCAAAATAGAGAAAATTTCTCCAATTGATTGAATTTGCTTTTACGGATACAATATATTTTGATTCTGCAATAGGTTGCTCAAATTTTGAGTATGTTATCTGGTATGAAGGCGCAAGAATAGTCTCATCCATTAAAAGCTCCCATGTGGCAATGACATCATCAGATGTAACCGGATATCCATCCCACCATCTCGCATCAGGATTTATTCTAAATTTAAATGTCAGCTTATCTTCGGCTATGTACCAGTGCGTTGCCAATCTTGGCACAAATTCTAATGTAACGGGGTGTGTTTCAAGGAGCGCTTCGTAGCACAATTCGTGAATCGTTCTTGCGTTGAGTACCTGACTGCCGTTTTGTCCATAGTATCGCATTGTTCTCGGGAACAAAGTATGTATATAATCTAATTGTCCACCTTTTGTTGCTTTCGGATCACCGAAAAATGTACCGTCATTTTCTTCAGACCAAACATAAGTTTCATAGCCTAAACTTTCGGCAATCTTATCGAAGCCATACCCACCTTGTTCTGCTGGCGTGATTAAATCTTTAGATTGTATTTCTGTTTTTGATTGTTGTTTTGATGCGCTTTTTTTCTCACCGTTACCGTCGCAGCCGACCATCACGAGTGTGATACATAATAAAAATATATTTTTCATTGAAATTTATTTGCGTCCAAAATCCTAAATAGTTTATTAAAAAATGGGTCGGAACTTAGGGCATGGATAAACTTAATAATATCTTAAATCAATGTAGATTCCGGACAATGAAATTGCCTGAAATACAATTGCTACAATTGAGTTTACGTAGTGGCTAAGACTAAACCTGCAAAATAATAAATAGCGACCAAAAAAACACAGATTGAAAATGTGGATGTCCAGGAATCCATGAGTTTGGCACGCCTAAAATCCCGCTCCCAATCCCGATAAATAATTTGTTCAATTTGCTTTCCGCCCCCTTGCTCTTCACAGGATTTCATTAATTTTTTGAAACGGTACATATCCTTAATCGGGATTGATTTAATCCCTTCCAATTGTGCAATTTTCAATAATGGATCATCACATGGATGAATGTCTTCCACTTCACCATTTTGCCCAAATAACAATGAAGACATTATCAAACAGAGTATCAATAATCTCATTTTAATCCATAAATAACTTTAATGGAAAAAATGGGTATTTTTGTTATCGTCATCGCGGGACCAGTTACCTTAACAGTTTGAATCCGCCAATTTTCATTATTATAGTAATTATTCATAAAACCCATTTTCGCATCCAATCCAATACGAGAAGAGAAATAAAACCGAAATCCAATCATACCTGCATAACCTAACCAATCCACCAACATAGCATCTGTGGTCCCCATTTCATCCATTGGATCTGAACTACCAAAACTATTTAAGAGGAAATTCCAATCTTCTGCTTTGTCCCCCGGAGAGGTATCCACAGTAATGCGACCACGTCCCCAAATGGGCGAAAGTGTAAAATTCAATTCAATTTTCGGCCTCCAACGGAAAAAAGTTTCCAATGGAAATAGTCTGTATCGAATCGTCCTTCTAAAGACCGATTCAGCAGAATTAATCAACCCTAACTTTCCAAATTCAATAGATGTAAAGGACGTATACCCAACTCTCGCATTACTGAAAAATTCATAATATATACCCCAATTTAAAAGCAAATTTCGATTCAGAATGCCACCTGCTGGGAAGGGGACACTCTCATTCTCATCAAATCCTGTGAGAGTGGGTTGGTAAAAACCCAATCCCAAATCTAAACTGAGATTGGGCTGTGCAGGTGTTAATTCTCCTATCCAAATGGCTGAACAGAAGATTAAGACTTGAATTTGACTCTTCATACAAGGTTGTTAATTTACGCCCCATGAAACAAATGGCGAGCATATTCCTTTTTGTAATTTCATACGCATGGTCAAATGAACCGGAAACGGATGTAATGCATATGCTAGTGAATTACAATGGTGAGACCATTATTGGATCAATAGATTCTGTTGGACAGGAGTTTATCCGATATATTCCAAGAGATTCTGTTGATTTTGATTCGGTGTATGTTCGAGATATTTATTACATATACAATGATTTTGGTCGGACATTTCATTATAGTTGGAGTTTTGAACAAAACATAAATAAAATGGAAAATCGAACAGGGCATTTATTTACCTTGAGCGGAGATACCCTTGAATTTTTCAATATAAAATTCAATGAAGATATGATTCATCCAGAAGTATACATCAATACAGGAGTAAATCGTACTAAACTCATTTCTTTATATCAAGTTGAAAAAATTGTTACGGATTATTCTATTTTGGAATATTCCATTCGCAAAGGATTTTATTATTCATTCTTTTCATTCTTAATTGCCGCAACAATTGATGTTCCATTAAAATGGGATGACTCACGTAGGTCGGCACCTCAAATATGGGATCAATTTAATGATTTACTTCCAAAAATGAGTCTTGTGGGAATGAGAGAAACGGGCGTGACCTACGAATCTGTTTCATTTTTAATTCCCATTTCTGTTTTATCCTCTATGGTTTACGACATTTGGAAGAATAAGAATACATTTTATTTTACACCTGTATGGGAAGAAAAAAAGTTCGGAAGAAATATGTATGTTTTTTCCTTTCGACATATTGCTTACACGTATACACAAAGAATGATTTTTAGAATTGAGAAAACAAAATTCGGCGGAAAGGTCGTTGGGTGGATTCGTAAAAAAGTATCGTAAATTAGAGTCATGGTACGGAAAATAAATTTCAGTCTCCGTTCGGGTGTTCTTCTTTTGAGCCTTCTATCAATGTCTTGTGAAGACCTCCCCAAAGAATTGCCCATTGCGGATACAACACCGCCTCAGGCCGTCATCATTTATCCCGTTGATGGTGTGTCCGTTAACGGAGATATAACAGTCATTGCTCGTGCCACAGACAATGATAAGGTGGATTCTGTTCAATTTTATATAAATCAAAAATGGGTAGGGACTGATACAACCGGCGAAGAGGACATGTATGAGTATGAATGGAAAACGCGTGATTATGAAGAAGATGAATTTCATTTTATTTCCATTGTGGCTTATGATGCTGTTAATAATGATTATGCATCCTTTCCTATACGGATTAAGGCAGACAACCATGATAATGAACCACCGACAGCTTTTTTTCTTAATCCATTTGCCGGACAATATGTACAAGATGTTGTTGAAATCACAGTAGAAGCATCCGATAATGACAGTATCCAATATGTGAGTTATTATATAAATAATATTCTCCAAGGCTATGTATTGGAACCGCCCTACACCTATCTTTGGAACACGGCCACTGTTCCCGATGATGAGTATTATTCAATCTATGCAGTGGTTCGAGATATGAGTAATAATATAACCACGGTGCCACCTATTAGCGTGATTGTTGATAATGATATACAGGACGATGTCATGCCGCCAACAGGATCCATTACAAGCCCGCCTGCAGGTCTAACCGTTAGCGGTGAGGTGGCAATTATCGTAAGCGCTACTGATAACCGAGCCATGAGTGAAGTCGCCCTCTCCATAAATGGTACTTACATCACAACCATTGAAGAAACTCCTTATTATTATATTTGGGATACCACCATTGAAGAAGAAGATACGGAACATACAATTAGTGTTATATTAATTGACCTTGCCGGAAATGAAGCGCCATTGAATCCAATTACAGTTTTTGTGGATAATGAACCGCCAGGAGATACAACACCGCCAACAGTGTTAATCATGGAACCGGCTGCAGGGCAGGATTTGAGCGGAATTGTTTCCATCGAAGTCCATGCTGAAGATGATACGGGCATTGACCGTATTGAATTTTTTGTTGATGGCGACTCTATCCATACGGATGAAACGGAACCCTATAACCATTCTTGGGACACAGAAACCGTTGCGGATGATATGGAACACATTATTGCCGTTATGGCATTCGATCTGGAAGGGAATGCCATGTTGGGTACCCCAATCGCCGTTTATGTGGATAATTTTGATAATATTGCCCCATCGGGCCAAATCCTGAATCCTATCGCCGGGCAAACAGTATCCGATACAATTACTATTGAGATTTCTGCAACGGATAATGTTGCCATTTCATTTATTGACCTCTCAATTGATGGTAATCACAGAACAACCTTAACGGATTATCCCTATACCTATGAATGGGATACAACCGAGGAAGCAGACGATGAAGACCATGTTATCAGCGTTGTGGTGTCTGATTCTTCCGATAATATTGCCTATGTGCAGCCTGTAAGCGTTTTCGTTAATAATGTTTCCGATGATATTACCCCACCTGTTTTGGCAATCACGAATCCACTTTCCGGACAAACCGTTAGCGGGACAGTGTCTTTCACTGTCATTGCCAATGATGATTTTGGGGTAAGTGAAGTTGAGTTTTTTGTAAATGGTGAATCTATCGGATCTGATTCAATTGAAGATTATCAATTAGAATGGGACACATCAACTTTAGAAAATGGCTCCCAGCATACCTTATCGGCTACTGCGACTGATGGTGCAGGACACACAACCATCGCCCAACCTGTTTTAGTAACGGTTTCTAATTAATGTCAAAATTATTTCACTATATCTCGCCTATTCTTTTATTGCTTTTAAGTTGTGAAGAAGGACCATTTTTTGAAGTACCGGATGAACAGGATTCTATTCCTCCAACTGTGACACTGACGTTCCCACCTGATCAGGCAACTTTGTCTGATACAGTTACAGTTTCAGCATATGCTTTTGATAATTTGGAATTAGAAATAGTTTACATCTATCTCAATGATTCAGCAATTTTAGCACAAAAAGAAGGCCCTTATGAATATTCCTGGATTACAACAACTGCTGCGGAAGATGAATACCATACACTTTATGCCAAAGCTAAGGATTTAGCTGGGAATATAAACCGAACCAATCCTATTCAGGTATTGGTAGATAATGTGGACAATGTGAATCCCACCGGAACTATAATATATCCATTTACAGGGCAAACACTTTCCAATGAAATCACAATCATTGTAGAAGCAGATGACAATGAGGAAGTTGCATTTGTTAATATATATATTGAAGGTGATACCGTAGCCACATTGACAGAATCACCCTATACACATAAATGGAATACTATGGAAGAGGTTGATGATATTACCTATACTATTCATGTCCATGTACAGGATGTTGCTGGAAATCAAATAACACTAGGTCCCATTTCAGTTCTCATCGATAATTATGAAGCGGAAGACAATATTCCACCCACAGGCAATATCACAAACCCGGCTTCCGCCTCCACTGTTTCAGGTACGATTGATATTGAAGTTACAGCTTATGATAATGTTGAGATGGGATTTGTGGATTTTATCATTGATGGTTCCCCTGCCGGACAAGATAACACATCGCCATATACACACTCTTGGAATACAACAGAATCTGCGGAAGATGCGGATCATACCATCAATGTGAATATCACCGATGCCGCCGGAAATTCCACAGCATTATTCCCCATCACTGTGCGGGTAAATAATATTGAAGAACCGGATGTGACAGATCCCACAGTTGTTATGTATGAACCGGCAGCAAATCAGACCGTTTCCGGGACGGTGAATATCACAGCCATTGCCTTAGATAATGTTGGTATAAATCGCGTAGAGTTTTACCACAATTACGTGTTGGAGACAACGATTAATTCTTATCCATACACTTATGAATGGAACTCCACAGCCGTGGAGGATGATTCAGAACACACTTGGTATGTGAAGGCATTTGACACCAGTGAAAATGATGCCCAAACTCAACCCATTGCTGTTTATGTCAACAACGATGATAATATACCTCCCACCGGATTCTTCCTTTACCCTTATGCTGGCCAAACTGTCAATGAAGTTATTGAAATACAAGTTTCAGCTTCTGACAATGTGGGCATTGAGCAAGTGGAATTCTTTGTGGAGGGAAGTTCCATTGGGATTGATACGGGCGATCCATTCATTTTCAGTTGGGATACGGAAACAGGGACGGAAGATGAAGAACACGTTTTAGGCGCAACGATCAAAGATTTAGGCGGTAATGAAACTGATATTGCGCCCATCTCGGTTTTAGTCAACAATGTGGTCACGCCCGGGGATGATACCACCCCACCTGTGGTTGCCATCTTAACGCCAGTCTCCGGTCAAACAGTAGGTGATTCAGTCTTTATTTCTGCATTTGCCTCGGATAATATGGGCATACAGGATGTCAAATTTTTCATTGATGAAGAATTGGCTGCTACAGTAACAGATTCCCCGTACACTCATCTCTGGGGAACGTATGACTTAGCCAATGGCAGCGAACATGCAATCCAAATGACAGCCAGTGATCTTTCCGGGAATATAACTACAGCACAACCTGTGAGTGTAACCGTTCAGAATGAATATGAAGGTGAAATTGAAAACTTAAGTTTATCTATTTCTGAAGAAACTGTTTCTCTGAGTTGGGATGCGCCCTATGATGCAGTAACATTTAAAATATATCGAGACACTGTTTTTCTGGCTCAGACAGATAATCAATCCTACGATGATTCCGTTTCAGGAGGCATTGAATATTGTTACCAAGTTTCAGCCATCAACGGAGTTGGAATTGAAGGACCCTCCTCAAGTGAATCATGTGGTATTCCCTTGTTGCGAGCACCGGAAACATTTAGCGCTACCATTTTTGAAGATACAGTCACTTTAATTTGGGATGGTTTAAACCATGCATCCGGGTACATAATTGAACGGGATGACTTTGAAATTTGGAATGGAACAGAATTAACATTAACTGATACTGGATTGGCATTTAATACAGTCTATCTATACACCATCACGGCTTATGATTCATTGGGTACCAATGGAACGGAATCCGACCCTTTGAGCGTCACCACTCATGAAGAAATGACAGCGCCCACCCTTTCGTTATCTGTTTCAGATTCTATTGGAACTTTGACATGGACATCGGTCTCCTCCGCTTCAGCGTACCGAGTTTTTCGGGACAGCACTTTTATAGAGGAAGTCACTGCAACGAGTTTTGAGATTGAAATGGAAGGCGGCGTTTCCACATGCTTTTTTGTAACTGCCATAAATGAATATGGCTCTGAAAGTGATCCTTCCAATCAGGAATGTGAAGTGCCCACCTTACCTGCTCCGGCTTCATTTAGTGCAACCATTAATGATACAAATGTAACATTGGTTTGGTCTGCCGTGGATAACGCAGCAGGATACACGATTGAAAGAGATGATACTGAAATATGGACCGGAGAATCATTAACCATGACTGATTCCGGATTGGCCTACAATACAACCTTTATTTATACGGTTACTGCTTACGATTTTGAAGGGACCCAAGGTGAAACTTCAGATCCGTTAAGTGTTAATATGCCAGAAGAATTGACACCGCCTGTACTCGCACTCTCAATTTCTGGAACAGATGGCAGTTTGAGTTGGACTTCTGTCTCCTCTGCTACGGGATATCGTGTATTTAAGGACAGTGTTTTTGTAACCGAAACTACAAATACTGATTATGAAACCGAAATGACTCACAGCATTGAAGCTTGTTTTTCTGTAATAGCGATTAATCAGTATGGTTCTGAAAGTGATCCATCCAATGAAGAATGTGGGACTGGAGATTTTACACCACCAGTCTTATCGCTGACAATTACAGATTCAACTGCAACCCTGAATTGGAGCTCTGTCCTTTCCGCAGAGAATTACAAAGTTTATCAAGACAGTATATTCCTTTTGGAAATTACCGATCTTACCTACGATGTTGAGATCGGTACAGCGGATACCACCTGTTTTAACGTTTCAGGGGTAAACGCCTATGGAACCGAGAGTGACCAATCTAACGAGGAATGTGGCGCTGGATCTTAAGGGAAATACGGAATCCCATCACAATCCTTCACGGTTTGGACTAATTCAATAGATTCGTATTTACCGGATAAAAAGAAAATTATTCCCGAATCCGGATCTAAAAGTTCAATTTGATAATATTCCGGTAATTTATTTGCGGTAATTGTTTCGTATTCCTGATTATTATTTAATTCCAATGTGGTGTAATTAAATACCATCCACCCGTTTCCAATCCATTCGATGGAATCCAAAATACTTTCTGAAAAGGTCATGGTCCCAACCGTATCACCCAATCCCATCAATGAATCACCCACATCAAGTTGAAAGTTTGAAGGTATATCATATATAATCGGATCAATGCAAATAGACAGGGAATCATAATTGGGGAAGGCCCATTGGCCCACTGGTTTATAACATTCGATAAATAAAGAATCAGAGAATTCACCAATATTCGCGGATTGATCCTTTGCCCTGATCTTATACCCAAATGATTCTTGCCAAGCGACATTCGTATCTGAATAAGCTAAAACAGACGGATTGACTGTGGTCAGAGAGTCAAAGTTGCCTTCTATTCCTATTGCTCTAAAAATATGGTATTCGCTCACATCGGGCGAAATAGATCCCTCCCATGTTAATTGGATCCTGGGATTTTCATTAGCCAATGTGAAAAATCCTCTGAGATCCGTGGGATTATCCGGTAAGTCCTCATCCACATCGCAACCAAGAATCAGGAGAGAAAAAAGAAAAATGAAATTCCGATTCATAACGGAGATTATAAGAAATATCTTAAATAACAAAGCTTCTATTTATGATTTAATAATGTGCAAGAGAACCGCACGCGTCCATCAACTACTAGGTTGCATGGGTTAGGCGAGATTCACATTTAACGATTCATTTTACAAAAAACCCGCCTTTCGGCGGGTTCATTGATGAGCGAGAGACGAGATTCGAACTCGCGACCCTCACGTTGGCAACGTGATGCTCTACCAGCTGAGCTACTCTCGCAATGGATTTTATATTTCAGCCCAATATTGAGCGGCGAAAATTACTGTTCGCTTCTTAGTCTGACAACGTCGTTTTGGGGAAAATTTCCAAAAGTTTTTTCTGCCGCTGCCACACTAAAAAGGATGCACCTAAAAAGACTAAATTTTCCAATATTTTGTCCCATCCCACTAACTGGCCTTCCTTTAAAGCACAACCGCATTCAATATCGAAACCACGTAAAATCGCCTGAGCAATCAGAACAATAAATAAAGCTAATAATCCACCACTTATCAATGCAGCGCCATCAACCATGACACCGAAAATCAGTCCAATCCCTATAAGCAGTTCTAACCATGGAATTATGAGAGCGATTATATTCTCTAAACCAAACGGTACAATATGATAATTGGCAATGTCACGGGAAAATTTTCCGGGATCAAGGATTTTATCATAACTGGCATAAATGAAAATGGCCCCTAGTAAAATCCGAATTAAAATAATTAAATATGGTTGCAGCTTATTCATGAACTTCTGTCTCCAACCCTGCTTCTGTCCATGATTTCCAGCCTCCCGTAAAAACAAAAATATTCATAAAACCAAAATCTTGCAATTCGTAGGCCAATTCTTCGCTGGAACCACAATCATCATCACTGCAATAAATAACAAATCCTTTTTCCACCCCGCTGAGAAGGTACTCAATTTGTTCAGACAGCATACCCACATCATCATTGGCAATGGCTCCCGGAATCATCCCCTCAGCCAAATATTCTTCCGCCCGTGCATCCACAAACAACAATCCTTTTTCATGGAAGGATTTTGCCATATCAAGATTAATTTCACGAATTTGGGGATCGGAAAGAATTAATAATGCATCATCAGCATTTTCCACAACCTTTAATGGCGGTGAGATCCAAGGGATAGCATCTGTTCGGATTACATTGGAAATCAAACCTACCAAAAGGGAGGCAACGATATAGAATGAAATCTGCTTTTTATAATTCAATACCGAAATGGAGCTCAATTCGGCTCAATGATTATGGCCAGCATGGCTATCGTGTTTTTTAGAATTAGGTTTGCGTTTTTTCTTCTGTTTTGATTTCGGAGCAACTTTTGCAACTTTTGGTTTCAATGAAGAACAAGTTGCCAAGGATTCATCCACAAAAGCTAAAAATTCAGGGTTATCCTTGATTTTCTTATTTAAGGCAACTGTCTCAAATTGCATCGTATTCACTGCTTCCTCTATCACATTTTCAGATTCCTGAATATCCATTCTGTACTGCTCAATGAGTTTTAACACATTTTTCTGGTTGGCATATAATTCTTCCAACGGTTTTTCAGGGTCTTTCTTTTGCAACCTTTCAAAGCGTTTTTGAATTGATTTGATATTTTTCTCATGAGAAGACACATCCACAATAGGTTCATCATCATCTGCATAATTCACAGTTAGGACAGACAGATATTTGCCTTGTTTCCCACATGAGTAAATGTAAGGGCCTCCCTCTTTTTGCGGTGTATTTGGGCGAGTCATATTGGTGCTGCCGCTGGTGACAATAAAATCAGCATTGGCAAATTTCACTGGTAAATCGCCGTATGTTTTCCGATCGCTGTTTACCAAAATGACGACCAAATCTGCTTTTTTGGAAACTTCATTAATATACCGGTTCCCTGCCTCGATGTAATCATCCGTGATCATAGATTTGGACGTGTCTGGTAATTTATCTGTCACGCCAACGATGCCCACTGTTAAGGTGCCCTTTTCCACAATGCGATATGGTTCAAAAATAAGTTCATTCGTTTCCACGTCCCGCAAATTTGCCGACAGGAATGGAATCTCACATAGTTCATCCATTTTTTTCAAGAAGGCTAAACCATTCAGCATTTCATAGTGGCCTACATTGATGGCATCGCAGCCGATTCTACTATAACCATCTAACATAGCACCGGCTCGATACTGCTCTGATTCAATATTGGTGGGATTCAGTTTGGGTGTACTTAAAAATAAATCCCCGGCGTCTACAATAAGAGGATCAATCCCCGATTCCCGGAGTTCATTGATTTTAACATATCGTCTGGACAGACCGCCCAGTTGATTTTTCTTTCAGCCGCAAGGGTCTAATTGTCCATGTACACTACCGGAAAGAACCATCGTTATCGTTCCATGTCCCGATGCTTCGGAGCAGGACCAAAACATCATGGTTATCATCAAAGCTGTCAATGAATATTTTATTATTGTTTTCATAAATATTTATCCGCCACTAAGTTTGGCGTTGTATCCTTTTTTTGCTAAAATTTTTTGAATTTTTTCCCGATGATTTCCCTGCACAAGAATTTCACCATTTTTGACTGACCCGCCTACACCACATCCTTTTTTCAAATCTTTCGCTAAAACTGATAAAGTCTTCAGCGGTTCTTCCAAGCCTTTCACCACAGAAACGATTTTACCACCACCTTTACGGTCTAAATGTATTCGAACACGTTGATGAACTGCATCTATTGCTGCAATCTCCGGTCCTTCTGCCTCCATGGAAAAAGATTCATCCGTGGAATAAACAAGTTTGGAATTGGTTTTCATTGTGATTTCAGAACAAATAAAGGGAAAAATTGTTCCCGTTTTAAACATCAAAAACTACTAATTTTTTAGACGGAATAAATAGAACCATTTCAAACCTTCTCCAATTGCAGTGTTACCAACAAAAATTAATGCATTGAACTATCGCTTCTGCCTTTTTTTATTAGGCATCTATGTTCTCCATGGGCAAATACCCGGCACAGCAAATGGATCTTTGGCAGAAACAGGTATTTACTTAAAAAATCTGCATGTTGATTTAACCCCTGATCATGAGCCAGAAGGAACAAGATATACATTTGACCTGGGTGAAATAAGTTTTGGATTCTCTGATTTATCCATCTCTCAAAAACAAAAGGGTGATACCCAATTTTTCAGCACAAAGATCTCCGGACCCAATTTTAACCTCAATCAATTGAAACTGAGTGCTCGCCTATCTATGCCAGATTGGGTCACTGGGGAAAGAATTAAACGATTGGAAAAAAGAGAATCCATTCCCAAAGAAGCCATTGGTCTTATAGAAGATGCAGTGGATCTTTTTAAACTTGATTTGGAAAAAAACCCAAAATCCCTCAATGACCTTTATATTCAAAAATATTTGGATTTGGATGCTGATCCATTCAGTGATCAAACTTGGTCTTATTCCCTTGCCCTACCGGATCAAATCATCGCCCAACCCTCTCAGATTCATCCGGTTGCCGAAACACAGCCTGTTTATTTTGACTGGCAAAGCAGGACATTTCAAACAAACCCTCTCCAGGATTCTCTGTATCAAATACCCGATACATTTTGGGATTATGTTTTAGAAATCAGAGAAATTTCTCAGCACTATTCATCTCGAATTGAAATTGTAAATTATCCAGAGAAAACAAAGTTTGATTTCATCCTTGATCGTGGCCAATTCAAAATTGAAAATATTTCTTTTACAGCAACGCCGGCGAATAATCTTAACAATCAATCTAAGATTCATTTACCGAATTTGCTACTGGAAGCGACAAAAGTTGCTTTTGAAGGTGATCTATCCACTCAGCCCATTCTTCATCATGGAACAGGGAAATTCTCTATTCGAAATTTTGAAATAAAGATTCCGGAAGATTTGAAAGAAGAACCGGAAATCCAAAAGTTATTAGAAACCTTAGGTATTTGGAATAACGCATTTAAGGTGCGCTTGGTGGAACTGGCTATCAATCTCATTAATGAATACACCGGTGATATTCATTTTGTTTTTGCTACACCCTTTTTAAAAATTAATGTAAATGGTGATTTTTCACTTCGCCAAGATGAAATTCATCCGGAAATGTTGCTCCATCAAATGGAAGTAAGAATCCAACCCATTGCGTTGGGCGTTAGAAAATGGATCCGGGAATGGGAGAAAAAAGAAGGAAAAACTCTGCATCGGAAAGGTGCGACTATTGTATTAAAATTAGAAGGGCCGCTGGAAAAGCCCGTGATCCATGGATTCGATTAAACCTTTGAGTGTTACCCTGACCTATATGGTGTAAAATAGAATTATTTAATACGGTATTCGCATTTTACCCCTGCATTTATACAGGGTAAAAGAGCAAAAAAGAAAGGGCTTTAGCCCAAATAAAATTCAATTGATTATTTTTTAACAATTCGAGGTTTTCACTAAGTAATCTTTAATCCTGAATAGGGGCGTTGCTTCCGCTGATTGGCGGACAGGCAACGAGTAATTAATTTGATTTTCTTTGGCTTAAAAGCCAATCCATTACGTCAGGATTCTCATAGGTTTCCGTCCAGGAATCGTGACCAACACCTTCATAAATTGTCATTTTTACCTTTGGATTTATAGGCTCTAGAATTTTAAAAACATTTATGGAATTCTCAACGGGAACCAAATTATCCGCATCACCATGAAAAATCCAAATCGGCATATCTTTTAATTTGTTCACTTTTTTTAAATCCGCTGCACCACAGACCGGTATAATAGCGGCAAACAGATCCGGACGCTGGATGGCAAGAGAAAAGGTTCCGTAACCGCCCATACTGAGACCGGTAGCATAAATTCGTTGTGGATCAACTGGTAATGTGTTGACGCAATATTTTGTTATTTCAAGCAAACTAGTGACCAATTCCGGTTCATCCCACCATCGTTCTTGAGGACATTGCGGGGCAACGAGTATAAAAGAGAATTTACTGCCTTCTTTCACCATTTTAGGATAACCATGAATTTCTACCAAATCTAAATCATTCCCTCGTTCCCCAGCGCCGTGAAGGAATAAAACGAGTGGAATATTTTCATTTAATTCTTTTGGTTTATAAACTAAAAAGTCAAGGCTGATTCCTGAATTTTGTTGAAAGGTATGTTTAGACTTTAACATCGGCTTGCTTGCAATTGAAAAATTCATCATGAATAGGATGAGAAATGTGATTTTATTTAACATTGGCATTTGGAATTTCTTACAAAAACTCAAAATATCACAATCTTTATATTTTTCTTTTCGGTAGGTGGGGTTAAAAGGACGGTAAATAATGGTTTTTGCAACCCTTTAGTCAACTCTCCTGTCGGATTTTTAACTCAAGTCCTGCAATGAAAAAACCCCCAGTTTCCCGAGGGTTTTAAAGTGGAGCTGATCAGGATCGAACTGACGACCTCTTGAATGCCATTCAAGCGCTCTCCCAACTGAGCTACAGCCCCAAATATTAAAAGACACTGCTTGGAGCGAAGTTGCCTGTCCGCCATTTGGCGGAAGCTACAGCCCCAATTTGTATAAATTGAAGTGTGATGCCAGGAAAATATATATTTCCTGGTGCAAAAATGAGCGAGAAATTAAATAGAAATAATTCAATTATTTATGGAATTGTTTTGGATATTTCTGATTTCAAGTTTCTTCTTTCAGACTTTCAAAGCTTTTCATTAAAAAACTCAATCATTTTTTTATAAAGATGCGTCCGGGCGCCTTGACCATAAATACCATGATTCCGGTTTGGATATTGCAACCACTCCACATCTTTTCCTGCCTTCAACGCCGCCTGGACAAAATGAGTTGTATTCTGGGAATGAACATTATCATCCCCCGTTCCATGGATTAAAAGTAAACTTCCCTCCATCCGTTTGATCCATGAAATAGTATTGGTGGAATCATATCCCGGCTTATTTTCGTGCGGCAAACCCATGGAACGCTCCGTATATGCAGTGTCATACAAATGATAATCTGTCACGGGCGCTACGGACACACCGGCTTTGAAATGCTTTCCATTTTTTGTGAGCATGAGACACGTAAAATATCCACCCCCGCTCCAGCCCCAAGCACCGATCCTTTCCGGGTCTGCATAGCCCTCATTCACTAGATAGTTCAATCCTGCCAAATGATCTTTTGCTAAATAATGAGCCATATCACCGTAACTTAGGTTTTTGAATGCTTCCCCACGACCACTCATCCCACGGGCATCCATGGAAAACACAATGTAGCCTTGTTGGGCTAAATATTGGTTCCAAGTCCGTCCCCAGCGATTCCAAACGATTTGCGTACCAGGCATGCCATAACCATACATGATGACAGGATATTTTTTCTCTTTGGTATAATTCGGTGGAAGCGTCACAATGCCATCCAATGTTTCTGTCCCATCCTCTGTGGGAAATTGAACAATTTTGGGCGTGGACCATTCGTATTCCTGGAATTGATCTTTATCGGTCTCTCCAAGATTTAAAACAATTTTCCCTGTTTCTAATTCTTTATATAAAATCTTACGCGGGGTTGATAAACTTGAAAATGTGTCTATAAAATGCTTTTTTGTTCCCGACACATAAATACTATGTGATCCTTCATCAGGCGTTAACAATCTTAATTCTGTCCCATCAAATCGAATTGAATAAAATCTGTTCTCGAATACAGATTCCTTATTCGCCATAAAATAGATTTGCTCATTTTTTTCATCGATATGTTTGATACTGGAAACTTCCCAATTTCCTGCAGTGACAGGCCACGAGTTCGAACCAGAATGTTTCGCCATCCAAATATGTTTATAGCCCGAATTTTCAGAGATCCACAAAATTCGCCCATCGGATAAAAATTTGATTTGCCCATGATTCTCCAGCCAACCATAAGGATCAGATTCGGATAAAACTTTCATAGACCGTCCCGTTTGCCGATCTGCGATGAACATATCCCAATTTTT
>MDTE01154962.1_pt1 | contig 18226 bp, 13 predicted proteins | sample 811231 | NCBI WGS metagenome assembly MDTE01 (sample SAMN05326651, study PRJNA326480) | marine metagenome | isolation source: seawater | place: Indian Ocean: Red Sea | collected 2010 | reverse complement strand
GCCTCAGTGTCCTTAGGACGCTCCAAATCGGCTGGGGGTACGATCATAGGTTTATAGGCTGGAACGTCCGCTGTAGGCGGTTTAAAGTACATCTGAGGGATATCTAATGCCTTGGGTAGGTCAGCACTAGGTATGTCTATCATCCGATTGCTGTGATACCAACGCAGGGTACTTGTGTTATATCGGCGTTAGTTTGATCCCAATAAAATGTATTATTTATCCTTGCTTCATTTCCACTTCCATATCTTCTACCCATAACTTTAATAGTTTTAGCAGTATTCCATGCATCTATCCTACCAGTATCATTATCAGTAATACCACCTATATTGATACCCCATTTGAAGACCATTGATGGGTTAGCATCTTCACCATTAGCATGATGATACTGAGATTTTCTGGAATGTGTAATATCATTACCATCGAAATTCAGTTTATAATGGATTAAATGGGAACCACTATTACCAGTAGCATTATTAGCTGAGAAATGAAATTCATAAATAACTTGTTTCGTTCCAGTTGGAGGATTATAAGATATTTCTGAACCTTCAAACGTAGTATGTGTATCACTAAGTGTTTGAGAACCAGTTACATTAGTAACCGTTATATCCCCATTTGCTGTTGCTATAGTTGAACCATCAGCAGGAGTAAAAAATTGTTCTATAATATATCTACCAGAGGAGATATTATTAGTACCATTAACAGTAAGATTACCATTTATTGTGGTATTACCTTTTAATGTGGTATTACCTGAAGCATCTAATGATATAGCATCAGAAGAAGCTCCAGTTTGACGTATGTCATCAACTTTTAATCTGCTCATGCTCCTACCTCCATCAATGTTATATGTTGTGATGTTCTAGTATTATAATTACCATCAGCAGTATTACCATTACCACCTAAGATTATTGTATAAGCACTACTATTAGGAGTACCAAGCTGTATTTTATAAGTTAATGTATCTCCAGCTGTATAAGTAGGTGTATCTAAATATGTACCAGAAATATTATCCTGTGTATAATAATGAGGTCCAGTAGCAGCATAATAAGAGAAAAATCCTCTTTCTCTACTTCCAGCAGCATCACCTCTATTAATTTCAGTACTATCACGGAACATTTTACCACCTGCATGAGAGTTACCAGCACTAATATTTATAGAATAATTTACTAGAACTTTACTCCCTGCATTTGGTAATGTTATCTTACAACACCATATACTACCAGCTCCTGCTTGATCTGTTCCTGGAATATCTGTATATGAAGCTGTACCAGTTTGACTATAAACATCAGTCTTTTCAGACATAACGACTTGTAAGATTTTGCCACCATCTAATGTAGCAAATTCTAATTCACCTGCAGTCCCACTATTTTTTAAATATTGATTTGCACTTCCATTACTTGTTGGTAGTGTAAGTGTATTACTACCTGCAGTTGCTGGTGCTGATAATTCAACATAACCAGACGTACCTGATAATTTAACTTTTCCTGTCATTATTTAATCTCCGATACAATTAAAGTAGAGACGTTTCTACCACCAGATGAACTATCATTACCAGTATGTGGTCTATTTAGATAAGCCGTATAAGCACCTTCTATTTTAAATTGTGCTTTAAAAGTTATAGTAGATGTTGTTGCAGGAGAATGTACACCAATAAAAGTTGTAGGTTGGAAGCACCAATTATCAGTATTGGTGGATACTCCATACAAGTTTCCAAACTGTGTCTCACTATTAGATGTTTGTAATGAGGTACTAGTTAAATCAGTTAAAGCACTTGTTGTCCCACCTATCTCTTTTACAATTCTAGCCCAAGAATAATTCTCATGTGAAACTATACATAATGTAGATAGAATTAAAATTTTTGAATCAGTTGATGAAGGTGTTATATCAACAGAAAGACCAGCAATATCTGTAAAAGTATTTATACTGGAAAAAGTTGCAACATCTGTTTTGGTGGCATATTTCGTTTGAAGTGTTTCTCCAAGTTTAATAGCAGTTGCTAAATCATCAGCAGTTACTGATTGATCTGGATAACCTCCTGCGGGAATCCCTGTGATCCCGCTACCACTTATTGTTACTGGCATTTATATCACCGTCCATGTGTGTGTAGAGCCAATTGTAACAGTTTTAGTGGCGGCTATTGTTACGGGTCCGATTGTCATTGCATTTATATTATTTGTAGTTCCGTTATCTCCAATAGAATAATCTTCAGTTATTTCATTAGAGTTTTCCCAAAACATTTTATCAGTACCACCACCTTTAGCAGATGCAACATCACTCCAAGCTAGATTTCCAGCTGCATCACTTGTTAAAGCTTGTCCACTAGAAGTAGCATCAGCTGCAGGAAGTTTCCAAATTAGTTGTGTACCTGAAGGTAAGGATGAGCCTACGCTACTGAACCCAACATAATCAGCCTCTACATTCCCACAGAATTTCATACTGCAAGGTCCAGCAGTAGTACCACTTAGTAAAACACCATCAGACTGTAAATAACCAGCACTTGTTCCAGTTCCTGAAGTCCCTGGACCTAACCAAGTGAATGAAGTTCCTTGACCAGTTGCATAAAATGCTGGAGTGTCAAGACGTCCACTATTAGAATTATACTTTAAACCTGTATTAGTCTTAGGTGCTTGATCACCTGTATCATCTGTAGTAAATACAGGGTAACAGTCTGTATCTGTACCCTCATTAGTAACTGGAATAGTTGAAGTATTTACTGTATCCCACTCAGGTGCTCCACCATCTACATTCTTTAGGAACTTACCAGCATCGCTAGTAGTTCCATTTTCAAAATCCTCTAACTTTATAGAAGCATCCTTAAGACCTTTAGTACCGACTTCGGTTAAAGCCATTTATTCCTCCTATGGTTTAGGATATTTATCTTTTGTGGCTTTGATTGCTGTGGCAAAACCTCCACTGGTGGTTAAAGTTCCAGCTACAATATCTTTATAAGTAAGTCGAGCTGGTCTCCTATTGGTAGATAGACTGTATCTTGTGAAGACCCAGGGAATGCTCCTACTCTATCTTTTTTATATTTAACAGCAGCAGCTTCGTTATCCAAAGCTGTACGTGCTGTATTGATTTTTGAAATCTCTAAGGTAATTTTATTACCATCTTTATCAAACGCTCCATGCCCATCATCAATGGAACAAGCGTTTGGATAAGCTCTTCTGATTGCTTCGTGATCTAATGCCATGATTAAAAATAAGTGTTAAAATTAATTACGCTACTACTTCCATAAGGATTAATGAAGAAGTTGTCCGTTGCTTCGCTGTATTATCACTATCATTTATAGTTCTATTTACATAAATAGCATTAGAACTATCAGGATCCATATCTTGAACTGCATAAGTATGCGTTCCAGTACCAGGAGTATCTAAATAATTAAATACAAGTGATCCTGGGTAGTCATCGTGTGGTTGAAGTGCAACAGTTCCTACAGTCCTACTTCCTGCATCAGTTGCTTGAGAAATTTTTGTTGAACCTCTTACTAAGTTAAGAACATGTCCTCCGTAACTACTTCCACAAGTTGCTTGAACTTGTGCCATAATTAACACTTTATTAGAAGCAGAAGTCATTGTAATTGATTGTTCTAATCCAGGGATAGTTGTGGAAGTACTATCAGATGTTCTTGTATAAGAATCGCTTTTAAATGCTTGAAGAACTTGGATAACTGTACCAGGACAAGCTAATTTCTTTTCAGGTACTGTTAAAGTCTCAGTTACTGTTAAATCCTTAGCTACTGTTACATTACCCGTACCAGCTAATGTTATATTCGCTGGTCCTGCTGTATTCCCTGAATGTGTCAGGGTATCTACGATTATTTCACTCATTATGATTCAATCTCCATTAAAGTTAGTGTAGATATTGAAACCCATGAAAAGTCAGTATCTTGTGATGTCTGTTGTGAATTAGTATTCACGTATGTTGTATGAACACCACTGTTGTCTGCAATGTTACCAAAATAAACCTTATAAGTAAGGTCTACTACTGAACCACTACCTCCAAAAGGATCATCTAAATATGTACCTGCCAAAGTGAATGCACCTTCATAATCTGTATACGAACCACCACTAGGGTTAGCCGGACACATTTTAGCTACCCGCCTTCTGTTAGAACCGCTTTGGTTCCCTGCGGATGTCATAACTTCTGTACCTCCAGCAGGAGTTCTACTAATTCCTATACCTGAATATCTAGTAGTAGAATGTAAGGATACATCGTACATAATAAGAATTTTACTATTAACACTAGCAGGAGTTAGAGTTAAACTTAATCCTGTTACCAAGGTTCCCCAAGTATGAAATTTAAGAGCATCACTAGCACCAGTTGTATCTGCTGTAGTTGATTGACCATCTTTTTGAGATGCCGATTTAACTTGTAGAATCTTTCCACCTTGATCTGTTCCCCATCCAAGGTTTTTGTTACCATCAGTTTTTAAATACTGTCCTGCTGAACCATCAGCATTAGGTAATACAAAAACACTATTTTCTGATGTACTAGCAGCTCCTTTTAAAGAAGTTGAACCTCCACCAGATGTTGCAGTTATTTTAATTTCTGCCATTAGTAATTAACTCCTATTCCATGAATTTCAGTTACTAGAGATCCATCAGTTTGTCCAAGAAACTCTGCTTTATATTTAACTTGAGTTCCTGCTGTACAATTTGTTTCGCCTAAATAAACTGTTTTAACACCTGTACTGAAATCTGACCCAGCTGTATAACTCACTGCTTCAGTCCAACTTGAACCATTATCACAAGTAAAATAGATTTTAAAGTCAGTTCCAGGTGTTGCAGTACCAGACACATTTTTATATGTTACAACTCCACTTACCTTCTCTCTTGAAGATGAAGCTGTATTAAGTGTACTAATTACAGAACTAGTACCACTTGATACTGGATTTTCGTTTCCTAATCTATATGATAAGCCACTCCATGAGCTAGCCCAACCTCCAGTACCACCAGCATGTAAAGCTAGAGTATTTGTATTGGTTTCATTTACATCAGCTCCACTTGCATCTGTACCATTAGAAGCACCTACAAGAGTTCCAGTTTCTCTAGACCCAGCATAGGCTCGAAAAACACCTGAAGCATCTCTTGTTATAGTTATTAGTTGGTTAGCACCTTGTAAAGCACTACCACTATTTGCAAGTGTATAAGGTCCACTTCCATCCATTTTACTGCCTTGAGCATAGCCCCAGCTGGTTCCTGCACCTACATGGAATGCACCATAAGCACCCCAATTACCTGCACTAACCCAAGCTCCAACTCTCCAACCACCCGTTGCAGTTGCAACAGAATCATCTGGAGTTGTACCTATATCTAATGAAGCTGTCCAAAATCCAAGATAAGGACCATAAGCATCACTACCATTAGTAGCTCTAACTTCAACCATTCCATCAAAAGTTAATGGTGTAGTAGATCTTAAAGTGATACCATTACCATCAGAGTAATAAGCATTAGTATTAGTAAAAGTTCCATCCCCTGCTGAGTTAAAAGACTGAGGTACTAGCCAGTTATCAGCTGTTGTATTAGTCCATGCTCCACTATCATCCCAAGTAGCATCACCATAAGGACCGATACATTCGGTAGTTGTATGTTTCTTTGCACTAGTTGAAGAGCCTATACCTGAATCTGATTCAAATTGATCTATAAAACTATTATTTAAATTATATGCAGTTCTATTAGATTCAACTGCTATTTGTAAAGAAGTTTTAGCAAGATCTCGTCGGATGCTTCCTAAATAATCTTCTGTCGAAGTACGAATAGTTCCCGCACCTCCATCAAAAATTAATGCCATTAGCTAACCACCCAACGTCCGTTTACAGTTACAGTGCCATTTACTGTTATGGGTCCGACACTGTGTACACCCTTTCCTGCAGCAACTGTATATGTTCCTGCTGATATTTCATCATCATTTTCATAACCACAACCATCTAGAGTTGTAGGGTCTGTAACTATTCCTGTTAAATTTGAACCGTCACCATGAAATGAAGTAGCGACACATTGACCGCTAATAATTGAACCAGTATTAGATGTTTCAAATCGTTTTACATTATTATAATATAATTCAACACTATCAGTATCGGTTGCAATAATATACTGATTACCAGCGGTACTCTGTAGTAATATTTGATTATCACCTTGTATAAACAAGGATCCAGTACCTACATCTTTTATATATGAGTTAGAAGCATCATGAGAAATTGTTAAATCACTACCAGTACCCCAAGCAGCACTTACATTATCGTCAAATTGAACTGCATTAGAACCACCTACGCCAGCTGGGACATCTGCCCATACAACGTCAGCTCCAGTACCTTGTGTCTTTAAATATTGACCTGATGTACCTGCAGGTAAATTAGTCCATGCATCTACACCTGTACCAACAATAACATCACCTTGATCTATAGATAAATCTGTCTTAGCTGCTGTAACTGAGTTATCGTTAGGGACTAGTAATTGAGTACCTGTACCTATTTGAACTACAAATACTTGAGAGTTAGCAGGAGGGGGATCACAGAATTTAATAGTACTCGATGTTGGTATATAGAAACCTTCTTGAGTTCCATCAAATGTACCAGTGTTTGGTTTCTGTATTACACCATTTAAACTTACTATACATTGTAATGCAGTTGTAACTGTTGCTGCAGATCCAGTAGGAGATACACCTATTTTTAAATCAAAGGTATCATCTGAAGTACCATTAAAGGTAGCAGCAACACTTGTACCAGTATTAGCTAAAGTTAAGAATTTATAATCACCTGTTGCTGTAACTTCACCCCATGAAGTCCCATCATAGACCTTCATCTTACCAGCATCCTTGTCAAAACAAAGATCACCTTCATCTAAAGAATCACTAGGTTCACCTTCAGTAACACGATATCTAGCGGCAAAATCATTCATATCATTACTTAGACTTAAGACATCACCGTCTTTAGCTAAGAACTTATAGAATGTATATGTATGAGCAGTAGTTGTAGTCTGTACCAGCATTGAATAATTAGCTGATAATGTAGACCCAGCATCTGTTGGAATATCTGTTATTGTTACAGACCCACCACCTGACCTTGTACCGTTTGTACTTGTACCAGCAGTAACAGTAAGATCTAGTGGATTTGTAATACTTAAGACAGTACCAGCATTCTCCTTTGGATCAGGATGTGCATCAGGAAAACTATCTTTATTAGCTACAACTCTAAAACCACCAACAGAGTTTACAACATCAGCTACGTGATCTGCAACTGCTTTAGATGTAGGTAGTTTTACATCACTTGTAGAAGTTAGACTGGTTTCTGTATCAGATATATTTGCAATCTGTACAGCATTATCTTGAATAGTAGTAGCACCTGCATTATCAATATGTACATCACCTGTTAAAGCCGTAGCAGTAGGGATGTTACTAACATTTCCTAGCAGTACTTTACCAGAATCAATAGTTGCTAGTTTTGTATGTGCAATAGCAGCATCAGTTTTAATATGAGCATTAATTATTGAATCATCTTGGATCTTAGCAGTTGTTACAGCTCCGTCTTCGATATCCTCACTATAGACAGGCTGTTCTCTTTCTTCATCAAGTGCAAATAATGTATGTTCATATATATCATTCAAAGCGTTTGCTTTAATAGCTGAACCCGCTTGGAATACATGCCGTCTATTTGCTGGGGATGTTACTTGAGTATCACGATATACTCTTACTGTAACTCCAGTTTTAGGAGCACCCGTCGATTCCTGTACAACAGTATCAATACTTGTATTATTGAATTCTATTGAAGCAGGACTAGCAATAACATCATATTTAGTTGTAGCTTGAGTTACTCCATTTAGAGCAACCTTAACTTCTGAGTTTGTCTTAGAAGTTGTATCAGTTGATTCAATTGTTTCAAAGGAATAGGTGAAGATCTTATCACTCCCATTAGGAGCACCTCCACCGTTATCCGTATATGTAGTTGCCATGTTTGTATGTTATTAGTTATGGCGGGTGGTTATTTGAACATTTCTAAAGTCTCTTCAATAGGTGTTTTCTCTTCTTCATATAAAGTATTTAAATCACCTACTTCTGTATTAAACTTTCTATTTAATAATCTAAATTCTCTTGCTTGTATATTTGCCCATAATAATTGTTCTGCTTCATTACCTTCTTCTAAGGTACTTTCGGCTAAACGTTTACATTTGTTATATGCAGCCGTTATATCATCAAAAACTTTTGCAAATTTCTTATGATCTAAAACTTCAGATGATATATTACCACGTCTAGCAGCTCTTAATATATCTCTAAATCCTGTATATGTTTTACCAGTTTCATCGGTATAAGTAAGACCATCAGCTCGTTGTTTGATTTTTAGAAGTTCTTCTTTATAATAACCTTGTTTACCCATTATAGAGTTGATAGCTTCAATCTCATCTTTCTCTAGTAATGCACCTCTATTACTTAAATTCATAGCGGTTGAACCTGTATATTCAATATCTATTAACCATTGATTAACAGGACTTGGACGGTCATTAAGTTTAACAACATTCTTAGATACTCGTTGCCACCAAGACAAATCATTTACTGGTTTACCATCTACAGGATCTACTATAGCAGGTAATTTACGAGTAGGATCAAAGGCATCTAACCAAGCATTCTTATTTCTTAATGCATCATCTAGTTGTGTACGGACTTCCCTTAATTCAGGGTACATCATTTTACCAGCCCATTGTCTAGCAGAACCCATTGGTAACATATTGTTCAATAGATTACTTTGCCATCTAGTAGCTGCCGCACCATTACCTTGCATTACATCAAATAAAGGTTCTAGTTGAGTTAGAACTTGTTTATCAGAAAAATTAGCAGCACCTATTACCCATATTTTTTGAGCAAATTCTTCCCATTGACCAGTACTTAAAGTATCAGCATTATCAACAAGATCTATTGCTAAAGATAACCAATCACCGACTGGTCCCATCCATTCATAACTAACAACTTGATCTGTACCTGGTACTTTACAAGACTTTTTCTTCCAACCTAATTTATTTCTCTTACTTTGAATAGCTTTATTTATATGACCTGTACCTGTACATCTATCACCAATACCTGCCATAAATGCACCTGTTAATAGAAAACCACTTATAGCAGCTTTGCCTTTCACTTCATATCTTAAAGTTTCAAAAGTCTGTTCATAGAATTCGTCTACAGGTTTACCTCGTCTAGTAAGATGTTCAATTATCTCTTTAGGTTCAAAATCATCAATACTTTTTGTACCTAATGGTCCCCACAATTCGTACCAATCTGCAGAGAAAGCACCTCCTGGGCTCCATTTAGAAAATGTATCTAGAACGTTTGCAGTAGTTCTAGGGAACCAGATAACGGATCTCATAATAGGATAGTTTCTGATAAGTTTATTCATCAGATCAACCATAGGAGAATCAGCATTAAGGGCTATTTCCCGTGCATTAGCATCTATAGCTTGGTGAGATAACATTTGATTAGAATCAAAGAAACTATCATAAATGTCATTATAAGCTTTCTTAAATGCTTCTTCAGATAATTCTGTACCTTCTTGAGTAGCTTTCCAAAGTGCTCTATATTTAGCTTCAGAGTTAGCTAGAACTGATTTAGAGAATCCATCAAGACCTGACATGGTATTAGATCCCCATCTTAATACAGGATCTTTAGCCATGTCTTCCATATCATCAAATATTCTTAATAAACCATTAGCTCCATGTTCTCCATTAGCAGCAGCTGCATCACCATAAGCTCTTAATGCACCTAATTCTTTGGTCTCTTTAAGTGCAATATCACTACGCATAGTATAACTAATGTCTTTTGGATTAGTAGATGCTTTCCTAAATACTAATCTCATGTGATTAAATGCTTTTTGGAAAGTATCATCTAAAGAATACCAAGCTGTCATAGCTTCTTTGGCTTTACCAAAATCACCTGATAAAGCTGCACCCCATATCTGAGCTTGAGATTTACCAAATAAACCAGTTAGGTTACCAATTCCAGCTGCGATAGGTGTTGTAGGAGCTGAAAGCATAGAGTTAAATATATTAGACATCAATGCTTTATTCATAATAGAAGGTACTTGAGGGTTACCATCTTTTATTAATTTACTCCAAGTTCCTAGATTCTCTTGTGCCCATTTATGTAGTTTCCATAATGAATCTACATCACCATCAGCTAATTCACTAGCCATTAATAAAGGTTTTAAGAATTCAGGATTATCAATAGATACTTGTTTAAGAGTAGCTGACCATTCTTTTGCATCAGGTATTATATCTAATAAAGCAGATTTATTATGATCTACAAGTACTGCAGCTGCTTGTTCTATAACTTTTTTATCTCCACTAGCTACTGCTTGTTTCCAAGCTTTCATGTTTTGCAACATAGTACCAGCTTCAAAATTAGCTAAACCTTTTTCAACCATCAATACTTCTAAACGATCTGCCATAAGTTCAACAGTACGCTGAACTGATGTACTATCTTCCATTAATCTAGCACCTTCCGCCATATCAGATATCTGACCAGCTTCAGAAGTAACTAAATAAGCTCTAGCTTTATAAGCATCTAAATCAACCATTTGTGATTTAAGATCATTTAATGCTTTATTAATACCTTTTTTACCTACTATTCTAGTTATAGAACCATCTACTGATTCTTTAAATTCTCTAAGTATTGCTAAGATATCTTCTTTATCAACTCTAGGATGTATTAAGGTAGCAGCTAAATGTTCTCCTGCTTCCTTGATCATTTTTTCTGTAATGACTTTACCTGAATTTGTTACATATTTAAATGAGCCGCCTTCTTTTAATTTAGTCGTAACTTCTGATACAAGAGTACGATCCATTAAATTATCAAATTCAATACCATTCTTTCTACCAGCTTCTGAGATGATTCTATTGATTCTACCCCAAGAACTTTCAACGTTATTAGCAATATCTGCTGCATTAACTTGTGCTCTTAAAAGAGGATTAGCTTCAGTAACAGGCATTACTAAATCTTCAGTGGTATCAAAGACAGCATGTAAACCAACAGTAGGTTTATTAGGTAATTCACCTTTAGTCTGATAGTATTCACCTAATTCTTTTAGGGCTTCATTCTTCTCATGAGTTCTTTTTAATACTGCATTTTCTAATGGTTGGTCAGAGAATTTAATATCAGCACTTGCTTCATTACCTGCTTTATTTAAAGCTTTAGCACTTTTACCATCAGTAGGTACAAATCGGGCTGTACGTTTTACACTCTTTCCATACTGTCCTAAATAAGCAGCTCCTTCTAATATACCAGCAAAGATGTTAAATACACCACCTTCTGCTACATTAGCAAAACGTATTTGATCAGCAGTTTTATCAGGACCAGTTAACATATAATCAGGTATGAATACCTTAGTCGATGGCCAAAAGTTTGCTATTTGTGTTAAAGCTGTATCATTTTCTTGGTTCTGTTCTGCTACATAATCTACAATACCACCAGAACTAAAATCAATACCACCTCTTGCAAAGTATTCAAAGGTTTTATTATTACCTAATCTTTGTAACCAAGGTGCTGCAGTCTTAGCTGCGTGTATTTTAGACCCAGCTCTCATCATCATACTTCTTAAACCTAAAGAAGGTATAACTAAGCCAGATATATTACGAATAGCTTGAGAAGCTTTATTTTCATATGATGGTAATTTAGGTATATCAAATTGATCTCCAGCTGATGCAAAATTAACAAAGTCAATTAATGTATCAGATAGACCAACGATAGGTGCAGCTTGTTGCCACATACCTTGTCCAACATCATGGAAGAAACCACCTATACCTGGTCTAGGCTTCCGTATACCCCATGTTCCTGGTATGATTTCACCTGGTTTGACGTCTGGAAATTTATCTTCTTTCGGACTAGCAACTGGAATATCCGTAGATACTTCAGGCTGTTCCGTTGGTTGTTCAGGCTGTTGTGGCTTATCTAAAGATTCCAATTCGGTATCTATTTCAGAAAGTCGTTGCCTGATTTCTTGTTCTGTCATCTTGTTATAGTGTACCTTGGAAATCTAAATGTAAATTTAATTTATTCTTTTTCTCTTTTTCTATTTCATCTAATTTTTGTTGTAAGTCTTCTTTTTCTTTATTTAAATCAATTTTCTTTTGGTCTGTTTCCTTTTTTAGTTTCTCTGCTTTAGCGGCATCATCTTCCTGAACAGTCGATTCAACTTCAATAGCTTCGCCTTCTTCTAACGATTCACTGGATTGTTTAGCAAGACCTCTAGCGGCTTCTTGACGTTGTTGAGTTAACCCTGCTTCCTCTATAGCTGCATTAACTCTTTGCAATTGATTAGGACTTAAGTATTCAATACGTTTCTGTTTAACCATCTTAGAGATTTCAGGAGTTAATTCAAGAGCTTTGAAAAATTTAACTTCTGCTTCATTAACCTTTACTTCACCTAAGTTATATCTCGCTACAAGATCTTGATGTTTAGGATCAGGACTAGCGATTAAAGCTTGTAGTTGCATTTCATATAATGTCCCAGGAGCAAGATTAAGACGTGCTGCTTTGTATTTTAATTCTTCTGAATAAATACCAGTTGCAGCCATTCCAGCAAAGTCGGTAGCCTCCATTATAGCTTCTGGGTCGTCGTTTAAATCGCCCCATGTACCACCTTCTCCTAAACCTCTTTTAGCACTTTGCAGTTGATTTTCCCATAATCCTGTATTATGTTCTGTAGCTGTTTCTTGAGCATCACGTTTTATATCAGCAAGTTTGTCTGTATGTTTCTTATAATTCTTAAATTTACCATGAACAGTTATTGAATATATACCATCTCCATCTCTCACACCACCGCCATTTGTAGTCCATTCTCTATCAATTCCTCTATCAATAAAGACTTGTAAATCATTACCTCGTAAACCTTGAGCATATCCTTTAGCAAATAATTTATTACCTAATTTAGTTAGTTTTGTATGTATTCTAACAGCTTGTCCTTGAAACTCACCCTTCTTATTTAAAAGAGTTTTACCATCATAATTGATTTTTGTATCAAGATATGTTTTTAAACCTTCATCAAAATTGAGCTCATTTCTTTCAAAATTCAGGTCTTTACGAAGTTGCTTCATCTTTGCTTTAAAGCCACCATGCGGTATAGCTTCAATTTCTTTATCAATATTTTTTGAATTTAAACCCTCTTCAATTTTTTTTGCCCAGTCTTGTTCTAATTTCTGTAATTCAGTTTGAGATTGAGTGCTGTTCAACATCTGTGATAAAGGTCTGATATATTTCTCATCAGCACCTTTAGCTTCAAGAGTATTAATAGCATTCTGCAATTTATCTTTATTCCAATTATTAGGATCAGACATCTCAGCAAGTAGTGAATCTCTTAGTTGTGCAAAAGATGCATCTCTTTTTGCTAAAGCAACATCAGTTCTTATGATATCACCTTTTCTAGCAGATGCTCTTAGTTGAGCCCATTCATCATCTTTATATAATTTTTCTACTGAGTCACCTACACCAGTTTCAATAGCACCTCTTGTATTAATATGATCTAATTCTGCGCTACTTAAATAACCATCAGCTGCTAATTGCTCAAGTCTATTTTTAACAATTTTTCTAGCTATTTCTTGGTTGCTACTTTCAGGTGTAATGCCTTCAATATATTCTCCATCAAATGTACCGCCAGATTGACTCCATTGTATTTGAGATTTTTCTTCACCGATATTAGCTGCTAGTACGTTTATCTCTTTTTTTACTAACCCACCAACAATAGAAGCATCATCATTACTAAGAGTGACACCTATACTGTTTCCAAAATCTATAGTTTTTTGAGTAAGTATATGTTGAGTAGCACCAACTTTACCTCTAACACCATCTGAATCTAGCCATGTTTTTATATTTTTAGAAGCATGGGTAAACATTAAGCCCTTATCTAGGAGTTCATCACCAAATTGTTTTGATGCCCACCTACGTTTAAAAGCTTTTAATGCTACTGGTTTATCTGCATAACTTCTAGCTAAATCTCTATCTTTAATAAGTTCAGGATCATCACCTTGGTAATTAACCATGGCATTCCATTTAGCTGGTATAGTTGCTGATGTATGTCCTGCTAAAAAAGATTTCGTTGTAATTAATTTATCACCATGTAAATTCTTTATTTGTTCTCTCTGTATTGCATCAAATCTATCAAGTATTTTATTAAATTCTATGTAATCTTCACTTGATTTATTAGAATTTTCTTTAAACTTAACAATCTTATGAAGAGCGTCTTCAAAGGATTCTAACTTCTCACCTGGTTTTAAATTCTTTTCTTCACCAGGGTTATACTTACCTGCCCATGTATCTATTTCTTGGTAAGTTTCTTTAGATGCTTTAGCTTTACTTGATTCTGAAGGCTTAAGTGCAGTTGCTACTGTATTAACAGTACTAGCAAATTTTTCCAACATTTTTATTGGACTAGCTTTTTCTTTAGCATCAAGCCATTGCTGACCCTGCTCTACAAGTTGCTGATGGTGACGTGCAAGAGAATCAGAATCCTTTCTATACTGCTCAGCAAGTTTATCAGAAAGTTTATTAGGATGTAATAAAGCTTCTATGTTTGATAATGTTCTCATAATTTATACAGGTTTAAACGGCATATACATAGTTGCTAATGAACCGCCTATACTTAATGCATCCATAAATGATGCAGCGCCAACATCTTGCATAACAGGAGGAGGTGGTGCAAAATCAGGCATCTTAATAATTTGTTGTTCAAGCCATGCTTGTCGTTGTTGTGACGCAGCAGCACCTGCAGCTCTGGCTCCTTGTCTATTCAATTCTTTAGCATCATTAGCAACATCACGAGCTCGTAAAGTACTCTCAGTTAAATATTGAGCTAAATCTAAAGAGGCAATTCTATCTGCTGATTTACCTGTAACACCACTTGCAGCTAAAGTGCTACCAGTATTTTTTTGTAAAAATTCTCTCCATTTAACATCATCTTCTCTTGCTAATGCATCTATATTATCTCCATGTTTTTCTTGAAGTTCGGCATACATATTTGCAACACCCATTTTGGTTGCATTAACACCTTGTTCATATTCAATACGTTGAACTCCACTTAAACTGAGTTGCTGCATCCAATCGGATTCTCGTTTTTGAAGTTGGTATTCATAGTTACGCCTAGCTTGCTCGTTAGCTGCTCTGGCTTGTGCTCCTAAACACACGGCAAAACTCTATAAAGGTCAATTGGTTGGGTCCGTGTTTCAATTCTCTTAGAAATTTAAACCCTAGGAATCTAAGTAACTTTAAATGAACTATGTTTCGTTTATCAACGATGTTCCAAAGTAACTTCTCTTGTCTACTGTCTACATAACGTTTTGCTTCCCTTGCAAAGGTTACTGGATATTTAAGTATAGCTGGTGTACAGAGCATCCAGATTTGCCCTTTATCATGTACTCCTGCTATTCCTGCTAGTTCACCGTTCGGTACTCTGAAATAGACTGAATCGCCCATATCATAGGTTGAAGGTAGTATTACGGTAGGATCATATCCATGACCCTCTTCGACCTCTCTACGGTCTTCTGGGAGGAGATTAGAGGCTACCTCAAAAGCAGCCTCTTTGGTTAGTGGGTGAATGTATTTAGACACTTCTATAATAAGCGTTTGTGAAGTCCCCTTCCCATGTCATTGTATATAATGTAGCTGGGGCAGGGTGGGAGGATTTAAGTGTTAAAGTTAAGTTCTTATTCTTTTCATAGATTGGTATAGTCTGAGTTACGTTAGTATTAATACCAACTTGGTTTGCTCTATAACTATCTGCTAAAGGTGGTTCCCATGTTTCAGTGTATTGTGGTTTACCTATTCTATCTAAAATAGTAGTATACATACCACTAGAACCAAAGTTTAATTTAACTCTATGGATAACTAAAGAACCGTTTGTTTGTGAAGTTACATTATCACCTGATGTTTGTGTAGGGTAGATGGTAGGGAATTCTACTTCCATATCAAAAAGATAACCTACAATAATATCATGACCAGTCCAGTCACCATCCCATTCTATGTTATAATTTCCAGGATTACCAACAACACTAGCTGTAGTATAAGAACCTATGAGATCTGAATCTTGATCAGATTGAGAAGAACTAGAAGTAGAATCTGCTTTATGGCAATAGACAACAAGTTGACCTGTAGTACTATTGAATCCATCAGGTTTTGTAAATCCTGTTCTACCTGTAGAGGCTGAATATCCTAATTGAGATGCTGTGATAACTTTACTATTATCTAAATGTACTCTATATGTAATATCATCTGTAGTATCAACTGTATCTTTATCATCTGTTATAGATAAAGTATCTGTATCCATTTTAATTGGGATACGTTGCATTGTATCTTTACCGTCGTCCCTGAGTACAATATATAAAGCATCATCTAAGACACAGTGATGTTGTATTGAACCACTGAAAGTCCATTTAAACCAAGCTTGTTGTAAACGTTTTTGACTTGAAGCAAAATAACTGAATCCATATAGAACTGATTTATCTTTTCCAGTAAAGAATATTACTGAGTTTTCACGAGAGTTAGAGATTTTATCTAAATCTTTATCAAATAATTTACTAACAACTTTTGTCTGGTCAATAACTGAAGGCTCACCTTCACGTAATATATTTGCCATTTCCCAGAAACGTGAGTATTTACCAGCATTATCTAAGAATCCAATTGTAGTACCAAGTGAGATTGGGTTACTCGCTTCATTGAAATTATATGTAGATATAGCATTTAACTTGGCAGTTTGTGGACTTAATACATCACTATCTGTTGTCAATAAGAATTGCTTAGTTTTTGTAAATAACACTAAACCTGAGTTACTTTGAATACCATCGTAAACATCAGCAGGAAATTCAGAACTACAAGATATATCTATATTATCTGTAGCTGTATATGTGATCGAAGATTTTGGCCAAAAATTAAAGAAGTTTCCAGGTTGAGATAAAATGATATCTTCTTCACTTAGTATTACTAATCTGTTTCTCCAGAATAGCATCTTATTAATATATCTATCTTTAGTCACTTCATCATCATCAACACCATTTACTGTTGAAATGAAACTAGGTTTAGGTACTGTTACAGTATTACCTACAGGACATTTATCCCATGTGACTTGACTTATCTTAAAGCTCCCATCAGCTTGCCTTACTAATTGTACAGGCATTTTAGCTGGATCAAATTCTATTAATCTACCAGGTGCAGGACATTCTTCCCAACTACCTTTACCATCTCTACCATTCTGTCCTTCAAATCTTAAATAATAATCATCTTCAGTAGCTTCACTATTTTTAACCTTAACAACAAAACCATGTTTACATTGTCCAGGTAAATCATCTATACTTTGAATTTCATTGGTAACAACATTCAATAATTCATCATCAATAGCAGTTACATTAAAGGAATCTGCGTCAGTCAAATATATACCATTACCAATTATTTGTACATCTGATGTCGCTCCATACCAAACACTATTTGTACCGTCAGATTTTTTTGCGTTCAAAATCTCATACTGTATATCACCTAAGATTAACTCAGCTGTAGTAGTTGTATCAGTATCAAATGGTGTAGGTTGTGGTCGTATTAAACCAAGGTTAGCTTGTACTTGAGCTGTACTTACTTCAGTAATATTGATTTGATATAAACCATCCTTCATCCATACATAGAAGTAATCATTCTTTAACCAACCTCCACCACCATATAATAAATCATGTGTAGTAGTATAGCGTGCAAAATAGACAACACTGCTACCAGCACCTTGAGGTATAGCTTGCGATATATTTGTTATTTGGAAATATAAATCTTTTTTACTACCTGCAGTAGTATCACCTTTATTATAAGTACATGTTAATCTATTTGTAGTTGTAGAACCACCTGAATGATCTGTTATATCAAATCTAGAGCTATTACCAGCAGGTACTGTAACTATATATTGACCATCTGTGTCACCACTTCCTTCAAAATTTAAATCTACAATATCACCAGTTGAGAGTCCATGATTATATACATTGACGTACCAATTTGTACCATCTCTATGATATGATGGTCCATAAGTGAATGTTTGACTATTATTACCAGTACCATCTAAATCTAAAGCAGTACCAGCATTTGCCTCGGCTTCAGTATTGGCTATTTTAATAGTATCATCATCTACTTTAATTACAAAGTAATGAGCTTCTTCATCTAAATCTGTACCACCGACAGTTATTGCTGTACCTGGACCAGTTACATCATCATATAAAATAGGATCACCTGT
>MDTE01171416.1_pt1 | contig 18228 bp, 18 predicted proteins | sample 811231 | NCBI WGS metagenome assembly MDTE01 (sample SAMN05326651, study PRJNA326480) | marine metagenome | isolation source: seawater | place: Indian Ocean: Red Sea | collected 2010 | reverse complement strand
AGCATTGCCAATTGGATACATGAGCTCCATTCTCGATTGAACATATCTGTTAAAGCTTTCCACATGTCTAGCTTCATCAAAAGTTTGTGAGGCTGCATAAAGCTTTGCATTATAAGTTGGAGCACAGCTTGTTAGCTGGGATGCTACCAGTAAAGCTCCCTGTTCACCATGCAGAAACTGGCTCATGCTCCATGCTTGTCTATGTCTCAAAAATCTCAACTTTTCTTGATCTGACATCTTTGTGTAGGGCTCGTAATCGTCCCAAAAAATTTGTGGCGGTTCATCTAAATGAACTACTGGTCTATCCCAATTAATATCCATATTAGAATTCCAATTAAGCTCCTTCCCTAATTCATAAAGCTTTTTAATTCTGTTGTCTTGAATTGTGTAATCCCAGTTATATGATCCTGTTAAAGGCGTATTAAAAATCTCTACAACATCGGTAACATCATTTTCTGACATATAGTCAGGCAGGTCATCTGAATCGATTACCTTTCTGGGAGTCTGATTTAAATAATTAATTTTCACTTAGGTTACTTTAACTTTTACTCTTTTACTGATTCTAGTCATAAGCTCATACGAAATCAATCCATTATTGTTAGAAAACTCATTGATTGAAAGTTCTTCAGACCAAAACGAAACAAGATCATTTTCTGAGACTTTGGGTAAATTTGTAATATCTATTGAAACTAAATCCATACTCACTCTCCCAAAAATCTCAGCTAATTTATCATTTACTAGCACTTTAGTTCCATCAGTTGTTGTCTGTGGGATTCCATCTGCATATCCGGCATAGACTATGGCAATTTTCATATCCTTTGAAGCTTTCTTTCTTCCCCCATATCCAACTCTTTCTCCTTTTTTAATTTTTCTAATCGAAATTATAGGAGCTCTGAGAGTCATTGCTGTTCTAAGATTTAGATTTTTAAATTCTCCACCATATGCAGCAATACCTGACCTTACCCAGTCAAATGAGAGCTCAGGGAAATTTACTAAACAAGCACTGTTAGAAATACTTCTTTTGGTTTTTCTCTCCACTAAGTTAAAAGCTTTTTCAAAGTTATTTATTTGCATCTTATTCATTGGATCGTCTGGATCATTCGCACATGCCATATGAGTCATAAGCACAGAATCTGAACTAATGATCCCCTTTTCATAGGCTACTTTTAATTCTTCATATGAGAGCCCTAATCTATTCATACCAGTATTAATCTTTATCCATAGGCCAAGTTCATTGTTATTACCAATTAACTTAAATTGGTTCATACTGTGAACAACTACTTGTAAATTATTTTCTATGGCTATATGAATTTCAGAATCTGTATAAATGCCTTGCATGAGAAGAATGGGCTTGCTGGTTACACTTCTGACTAGGATAGCTTCTTCTATTCTAACCACGCCAAAAGCATCAACATTGCTTTCGATTTTTTGAACAATTTCTTTTAAGCCATGTCCGTAGGCATTACTTTTCACAATGAACATAAATTTTGCTTCATCGCTCATTAGTGATTTAAGTTGTGAAATATTACTAACAATCTTGGAGCTGTCTACAATCAGCTCAGCTGAGTAGGCCGTCATTCAAACTTACTGTAGAGACCCTCCTCAGGGAGCCTGTCATCAGGAACAAAGTCTTCAAATCTTGCATATTGCTTTAGGAAAGAAAGAAAAGCTTTTCCAATAGGACCATTTCTCTGCTTTCCAATAATAATCTCGGCCTTATTACCATGTTCAGTGTCTTCGTTATAAACCTCATCTCTATAAATAAATAAGATTACATCTGCATCTTGTTCAATTGCACCTGAATCTCTCAAATCAGCCATCATCGGTTTTTTATTTGGTCTTTGTTCAACTGCTCTGTTGAGCTGTGAAAGAGCAATAACTGGCACATTTAATTCTTTTGCTAGGGATTTTAAAGATCTTGAGATCTCAGAAATTTGGTTGACACGATTTTCAACAGATCCAGGAATCTGCATTAGCTGTAAATAATCAACTACTATCAATGAAAGTCCATTTGGTTCTAGTCTATTTATTCTTCTTGCTCTGGCTCTCAGCTCCATAGGGGAAAGCAAAGAACTATCATCAATATAAAGAGGAAGTTCTCGCAGTCTTTTGCTTTGCTCAACAACATGAGTAACTTGCTTATTGTCAAGTTTTCCTGATCTTAGATCCTGCTGATCTAGTTTAGACATTCCTGAAAGCAATCTTGTTGTCAATGATTCTGCGGGCATCTCAAGACTAAATACAAGAACTGCACCGGTATTTTCATCGTTTTCAACTAAAACATTTTCAGCTATATTCATAGCAAATGCAGTTTTGCCCATACTTGGCCTTCCTGCAACAACTATCAAATCTCCATCTTGTAGTCCTTGCAATTTACTGTCTAATGCCTTAAAACCTGTAGAACTTCCAAGCAGCTTAGAGCCACTTTCAGCTAACTCATGAAGTCTATCTATAGATTTAGGTACCAAATCCTTCATCGATAAAATATTGGATTGCGATCTATTGGCCTCTTCATTCAAGGAAAATATTTTCCTTTCAGCCTCATCAAGAAGGCTAAAACCGTCCATTCCTTGAGGATTATTAATTAACTCAGTGATCTCAGAATTCGCTTTCATAAGCTGTCTAGCTACAGACCTTTGTCGGATAATTTCTGCATATGCCTCTAGATTTGCTGCAGTTGGAGTCTCAGTTGCTAATGATATGAGATAATCCTTGCCTCCAATTTTGTTGAGAAGATTTTTACTATCAAGTTTTTCTGAGACTGTAAGAGGATCCAATGGCTTATTCTCATTGATAAGCTCTCCCATACTCTCAAAGATTAACTGATGATCTCTTCCATGAAAATCTTTATCAGAAATTTTTAGAATGACTGAATCAAATCTCTCAGTCTCCAACATTAAGCCACCTAATACAGCTTTTTCAGTCTCTCTAGCTTGTTGATTAAAATTATTATTTATTTCTGACATGGAGTATGATTTTTACATCATATTCAAAAATTAACAACTACCCCGACTCTACTTTTACAATAATTTCGGTAGAAACCTCTTGGTGAAATGTTATTGCAACTTTATGTTCCCCAATTTCTTTGATTGGACCATCTGGAAGTTGAACCTGACTTTTATCAATTGGAATGCCTGAAGATTGACAAGCTTCCTCTATTTCTCTTGTTCCAATAGAGCCGTACATAGTTCCCTCTTCTGTAACAGCAACATTGATTAGAATTTCTTTATTAGATACGGAATCTGCTGCTGCCTGAGCCTGAACTTTTAGATCTTCTGATTCTGCTGCTAATTCGGCTTTTTTTGCTTCAACTATTTTAATATTTTCTTCGTTGGCAAACATTGCCTTCTTTTGGGGTATCAAATAATTCCTCGCGAATCCTGACTTCACATCAACAACATCACCAATGTCCCCCAAGCGAATAATTTTATCTAGCAATATAATTTTCATATTTAGTTATGTGAATCTGTATATGGCAATAAAGCCATGTATCTTGCAACCTTAATTGCTTTTGTTATTTTTCTTTGCTGAGCAGAGGTCACCCCAGAAACTCTTCCTGGAATAATTTTTCTAGTTTCTGTGATATATCTCTTAAGCAAATCAATGTTCTTGTAATTGATAAATTTTGAATCGAGATTACTCATCTTTAGTCTCCTCTTTTTCATTCTCAACTTGGCTATCTTCAGTAACTTTGTCCTCTTCGCTAACTTTATCATCAGCTCCGTTCACTTTATCTGATTTTCTGTCATCATCTGTTTTTGTATCTTCAGTTTTATCGGCTGATTTCTTGGCTTCTTTAGGTTTATCCTCTTCTTTAGGAGAGTCCTCTTTCAGGTCAGATTCAAAGTCTGGAACATTATTGATTTTTATAAATAAATGTCTAATTATCATATCGTTAAACTTTATTTTGCTTTCAATTTCAGAAACATTTTTTGGAGTTCCTTCTACATAATAGAAAAGGTAGTGACCTTTGTTATGATCATCTATTGAGTATGCAAGCTTTCTTCTTCCAACATCATCTAATCTAGATATGGAAAAATTATTATCTGATAATAGTTTTTCAAAACTAGTAAAAAACTTATCAATATCCTTTGAAAGGTCAGGATTAATTATTAAAGCTATTTCGTATTTCTGCATTTTTACCCTATGGTTATAAGATTCAACACTTATCTGCTAAATCAAGGTGAATGAATTATATATAAAATTTACTTCTAATCAATAATTATTTTTAAGCCAGCTCCAAGCTTTAGATATGAAACTTTCTCCTGAGTTTGATACAAGTCCATTCTTAATTCTGTCATTGCCATAGGCTAATAGACCTATGGAAGTTGCATATATTGGATTTCTCAGAACATTTTCCATTCCTGAAAACTTCTCTGGTACTCCTAATCTAACACTTGTCTGAAAGATTGATTCTGCTAATTCAACTACGCCCTCCATTTTTGAAGTTCCACCAGTTAGAACTATGCCGGCTGGAATCTTGTGCTCAAATCCATTTCTTTCAATCTCAGCTCTTATTAATTCAAATAACTCAACATATCTAGGCTCAATAATCTCTGCCAAAGATCTTCTGGCCAACTCCCTTGGGGGCCTTCCTCCAACTCCCATAACTTCTATCATATCTTCATCATTAGTGAATTCAGCAACTGCACATCCATATGTTTGTTTTATTTCTTCGGCTTGAGATGTAGGTGTCCTCAGAGCAACAGCAATGTCACTTGTTACCTGATCTCCTGCAATTGGTATCACGCCAGTAAAAATGATTGATCCAGAATTTAGAATCGCAATGTCTGTCGTGCCTCCTCCAATGTCAACAATACAAACACCTAAATCTTTTTCATCCTCAGTGAGTATTGAATATGAACTTGCAAGCTGCTCAAGCACGAAGGCATTCGCATTCAAATCACATGAACTTATACATTTCTCAATATTCGAGATAGCATTTGACGCGCAAGTAACAAGATGAACACTTGATTTTAGTCGAACACCTGTCATACCAATTGGCTCTTTTATTGAATCCTGTTCATCAATAGTATATTCCTGAGGAATGACATGAAGCATTGTTTGATCTGATGGAACCGCAACCGCTCTCGCAGATTCAATCACTGCATCCACATCAGATTGCTTTACTTCTTTGTCTTTAATACCAACTACACCCTCTGAATTAAGACTCTTAACATGATTTCCAGCGATTCCAACAAAGATATTTTTAATTTTCTCATCAATTAGGGATTGAGCTTGTTCAACAGCTTTTTGTATTGCATCTGTTGTAGCATCAATGTTAACAACCACTCCTTTTTTAAGACCACTTGACGGATAGGTTCCCAAAGAGAGTATTTCTAGATTCTCAGATGAATCATATCTGCCAACCAAACAAACAACTTTTGATGTACCAATATCTAAACCAACTATTAGATCCTTATTTGCTACCTGGTTATTTGTCATATTTTAGAGAAATTCCTGCATCACTTCTTAGATCTACTATACTTGGATTTTTTCTTTTTTCGTACAAGTATTCAATAGTTTTTAAAAGATTTTCAAACTTTTTAGTATCTAAATTTTTACCCAATTTGGCTTCAAAATCTTCAAACTTAAATATCCAACCCTCTAACGAATCATAATTTATTGATAATAATCTGTTTTCAGCTTCATCAATTGGATAATTAATCCATTTAAAAACTTCTTCGAGCAGTGACTCAGGACAATTGATCTTGAGAATATTTTTAGATGAAGAACTTTCTTTTTTTGGAAAAATAAAAAAATTCCTATCTACAAAATTTTTATCATTCCAAACAAGAATAGGTTTTCTTGAAACAATGTTTATAGATGATGGCTTGAAAAAGTTCCTTTGAATTTCATATCTTTCAATCCATTTTTTTTGATCTAGCAAAATTTTTATTTTTTTTATATTACTCTCGTACTTTAATTCGTGAATAACCTCAAGGACATATACTTCATCAAAGGCTTCAAAAAAGTTAATTTCATATTGAGAAGAATATGTGGGGATTGAAATAAAAAATAATAAAAATAAAGAAAAGCTCTTTTTATTGGCTTGCAATTTCATCCACTAACTCATCAAAACTTAACCCATTTAACTTGGCTGCATATGGAAAAAGACTATGATCGGTCATCCCTGGAACAGTGTTTATTTCAAGTACAAAAAAATTACCACTTTTATCCTGCATAATATCAACTCTTCCCCATACAGAGAGTCCTAAAACCTCAAAGCTCTTTTTTGCAATCATCTTTAGCTCTTTTATTTTATCTTTGCTAAGGTCTGCTTTAGTTATTTGCGTATCATCGTCATGGTACTTTGCAAAATAGTCATAAAATTCTCTATCGGTGACTATTTCTAAAGGCTCAAGGATTTGATCATTCAGAAAGCCTACAGTAAATTCTCGACCATCAATAAATTCTTCGATTATTACAACTTGATTGAAATACGAAAGTTGACTCATAATTTTTTTTAAATTTTCTTTTGAAAAATTAGTAATTTTAAAAATATCTATACTTGAACCTTCTTCAGTAGGCTTCATGAAAGCTCCATTTTTAAATTTTTCTTTCAGACGATCTGCTGATTCAATGATACTTTGATCTCCAGTCCAAAATTCCTCATATTTTGGAGTTGGAATATTATTTTTTTTAAGAATATCTTTACATATTCTTTTATTCCAAGTGTCTCTGCAAGCCTTTTCATTTGAGCCAGTATAGTTTATGCCATATTTTTCAAATTCTTCTTGGAGATAGCCCATCTCTCCCTCGGCTCCATGAAGAGCAATAAAAACTAAATCAAATTTTCTGAGCTTTTTGTTAATCCATATTGCAAGATCATCTTGTTCAATATACATACCTTGATCATTTTTCTTTAATTTTGAAAAATCTATATAATTCGACTCGATGAAATCAATTAATTCAGCTTGATAACCTAAATTTAAAAGAGATTTGTAAATAAATTGTCCGCTCTTAAGCGATACATCCCTCTCTGAGGATTCTCCTCCACAAAGCACACAAACTTTTTTTACTTTATCCATGTTTTTATTAAACCTTTTGAGATTCTTGAAACACTCCCAGCTCCTTGAGTAATGAGAATATCATAATTATCAATTATGTCTTCCACCCTATTATTTACATCATCAGGGTCGATTAAGCTACAAAAATCTTCATCATTTTTTTCATTTAATCTTTGCATAAGTTTTTTAGATGATACTCCTTTAATTTTCTTCTCACTTGCCGCATAAATCGGTAACAAAAGCAATTTATCAACTTTAGATAAGGTGGTTACAAATTCGGAGAAAAGCATCTTTGTTCTCGAGTATCTATGAGGTTGAAAAATCATGAGGATCTTCTTGCTTTCATAATGCTTTCTAATAGATAGAATAACTTGCTCTATCTCTTTAGGATGATGCCCATAATCGTCAATGTAAATTACTTGTTTATTTTGAATTAACAGATTAAATCTTTCGAATCTCCTTTCAACGCCAGAAAAAGATTTCAATGCAGCTCTGATTGTCTGAATACTTATACCTTCCTCAATTGCAACTGCTATAGCAGCAACTGCATTATAAATGTTATATTTGCCTTGAAGTGATAATCTGAATTTATGCTTTTTATTCGTTTTTTTAATATGAGTCTTAAAATCAACATAATCTGAGAAGTAATCGATTTCTTTGATAGTAATATCACTTTTTTTATTCAAACCAAACGTGATTACTCTTCTTTTTATTTTTTTTAGTATATCCCTGGTGTTTTTATCATCATAATTACCAACGACATAACCAAAAAAAGGTATATTATCTGTAAAATCTAAAAAAGACTTTTTTAGATTTTTAATTTCACCTTCATAAGCCTCTAGATGATCATCATCTATATTCGTTATAACGGCAGAATCAGGATAAAAACTTAAAAAAGATTTATCACTTTCATCTGCTTCAAAGATGAAAAAATTTCCATCTCCTAGACGCGAATTACCATCTGAACTTAGTATCTTTCCACCAATAACATAAGTTGGACTTAATAAAGCTTGATTAAATATATGAGCAATTAAGCTTGTTGTAGTTGTTTTTCCATGACTGCCAGCAACTGCTATTCCTTGGTATCCTCTGGAAATACCACTAAGCATCTCAGCTCTAGGAACGATAGGTATATTTTTCTTCCTAGCAGAAGATACTTCTATATTTGAAGAACTAATTGCAGAGGATAAAACAATTAAATCTTTATTTCTTATGTTCTGACTTTTATGTGAATAAGTTACCTCAACGCCTGACTTTGATAAGTCATCAAGATCTTTTGTTTTTAAGATATCTGAGCCTGAAATGTTGTACCCCTTCTTATGAAGGATTGTTGCAATTCCTATCATTCCAGACCCGCCAATGCCTATAAAATGAATATTTCTTATTTTCTTAAATTGCTGCATTGTCCCCATGAATTTCACTCAACATCAAAGAGGCAGCTCTTGAGTGATCAATAGGAGGCGCTTTCTTTTTCCATTGCTCAAAAGTTTTTTTATGTATCGTGCTTTTAAGAAGGTAAGAGAGGTTATCTAGAGAGTCTTTCTCTTGAAAAATCCTACCTTGATTATTTTTCTCATAAAATAAAGCATTAAAGTATTGATGATTATCAATTGAACTTGGAAGAGGAATCATGATCATGCCTCTTTTTTTTTGCGAAATCTCGCTAAGAGTTCCTGCTCCACATCTGCAGATTGCAAAGTCACACCATTCAATATACCCATCTAAATTATCTATAAATTCAAAAATTGATGCGTTTATTGTTAGGTCATACTTTGAGACATTTTGAGTCTTGTTAAGACCGCATTGATGTATTACGTTCAATTCAGCATCTAAATTATTAAGAGCAATTGGAATATTTTTATTAATAAAATCTGCTCCTTGACTACCCCCAGTTACTAAAATATTCAAATTGTCATTTTTAAAAATATCGATAGCTTTTTTGTTTTGAGTATTTGCTGGATTTCCAACAGAAAAGAATTTTTTGTTTTTGCTGATTGGAAATGCAGTGAATATCTTTTTTGCAAATATTGAAAGGAGTTTATTTGAGGATCCCACCACTGAGTTTTGTTCATGCAAATATAGTTTCTTAAAAGTAATAATGCTCGCAAAACCTACTGGCACTGTTATAAAACCTCCAAAACAAACAATTGAAGAAATATTTCTTGAAATAATAATCGATATGACTTGAAAAAAAATCAAAGGTAGCTTGATTAAAAAGATTAATCTTTGAGATATGTTTTTTCCTCTAAAACCATCCAATTCAAATTTTATGAAATCTATATTCTCATTTTGTGAAAAAACTTTATTCTCGAGATCAGTGTTCGTCCCCAAAAATGTAATTTTATAATTATTCTTTAAAGCCTCTTTTGCGAAACTAAGTGCAGGAAAAATATGTCCACCCGTTTTTGCAGCACAAATAATTATATTTTTCATTTAAAGAACTTATTTTCGTTATTAATTCTTACAACTATAGCTATAAGGCTCATCATTACAAGTAGGCTAGTGCCTCCGTAACTAATGAATGGAAGGGTCAATCCTTTTGTAGGAAGAAGGCCAATATTGACTCCTATATTTAAAATTACTTGAAGAGATATTAAAAACCCTATTCCGAAACAAAGATAGCCTTGAAAAGGCCTGATTTTATTAAATGATTCAAAAGAAACTTTAAAAATACCAGTCAACAAAAATATATATACTAAAATAAGAATTACTCCCCCAATTATTCCCAGCTCTTCTACCAATATCGCAAAAATAAAGTCTGTATGTGCCTCGGGTAAAAAAAGATTCTTTTGTATGCTATTTCCTAAACCTAAGCCAAACCACCCTCCCTGTCCTAAACTAATTAAGGATTGAGCAAGCTGCCAGCCGCTATCTCGAATGTCTTCAAAAGGATCAATAAAACTTAATAGTCTTATCAGTCTGTATGGTTCTAAAAATATCGCAATTGCCCCGAGTATTAAAAAAAGTGTTATCAAAATTAAAAATTGATAAAAAGAAATGCCAGCAAAGAAAAGCAAAACCATTACAATCAAACAAAGTATGGCAGTGGTTCCATAATCTGGTTGAATTAATATTAAAGAAGCGAAAAGAGTTAAGACCAAAAGAGGCCTTAAAAAACCAGATGTTGAGGAAATTTCTTCAAGTCTTCTTACGCAATATCCAGAGATATAAATAAGCATACAGAACTTGGAAACTTCAGAAGGTTGAATATTGATTGGTCCAAATCTTATCCATCTCATGCTGCCATTGACTTCAGTGCCAACTCCAGGAAAAAATAATGCAGCTAGCAAGACAAAAGATATGATCAATAATAACCAATCAAATTTTCTTAAAAAATCTGATGGAATAAGTAGAAAGAAACAAAAAATTATAAATCCAATTGATATAAAAATTGCCTGTCTTGAAGCAAAGAAAAAAGGATCATCATAGATTGATTCAGCTCTGAACATACTTGATGAAAGAACCATAATTTCTCCAAAGATCAGCAAGATAACAAAAGTAAAAAGAATTAGAAAATTATTGCTCTTAAATTCCAAAATTCTTCTCAACTAATTTATTAAATGCCTTTCCCCTTTCTTCAAAATTAATAAAGTCATCACCACTAGGATACCCTGGAGAAAAGAGAATATTTTTAATGTTTGCTTTTTTAATTTCTTTGATTGCTAAACTTAAATTTTCACATAAAACTTTATTCTTATGTTTTATACATGAGAAGATTTCATCCCTATATTTGCCACATATAACGACTAATGCTGGATTTGCAATCTCAATTTTTTTATATCCCTCTTTTTTTGGATTGCCCATTAGGATCAAGGCATAATGATTAAATATTTCACTGGCTTCATGTAAAGCAAACTTTAAAGAATGAAAGTTAGTCGATTTTGAGTCATTAATAGTGTTTTGATTTATTTTTTGAAACCTGAATGGAAGATTTTTTAGTTCTTTTTTTGGAGGAGATGACCCAGTAATAAATTTGTATATAATTTTTACATCATCATTTTGGATACTTTTTTTAGCCTCTAATATTCTCTTTTTTGATTGAATGTAGTCTTCAATATTTTTGTGATAATCAAGATGATCGCTATCAATATTTAGGAGAATTCCATAATCAAGATCAATGCTTGAAACCTTATCTAATTGAAAGCTAGAAAGTTCAATGATTGAATATTTTTTTCCATTGTTCAAAACATCAAGGACTGGTTTTCCAATATTTCCAACAAGATTTGTAGAGTATTTTTCCTCCAATAATTGCATTAAGTGGAAACAAATTGTGCTTTTTTTATTAGTACCAGTAATTCCTATTTTAATAGACTCATCTTCATTGAAAAAGATATCCATATCAGTAATAACTTTTGAATATCTCTTTAGATCTCTAAACTTCTCTTTAGATACTGAGGGACTTACATAAATATTTTTATAAAAACCATCTTTAATCTTTGAAGCAAATTTCAATGAATCATTATGCAAAGCATCATATATTTCAAAGTTCTCACCTTTGATATCAAGATATTTTTGAAATGACTTTCCAGTTAAACCATAGCCATATATCAAAGATGGCATGAATTATCTTAATTTAAGTGTTGCAAGTGCAACTAAAATTAGAACAAGTGTGATAATCCAAAATCTGACAATGATTTTTGGCTCTGGCCAACCTTTTAGCTCAAAGTGATGATGAATAGGCGCCATTAGAAAAACTCTTTTTTGTCTTAATCTGTAAGAAGTGACTTGTATCATGACGCTTAGAGTTTCAGCTATAAAAACTCCTGCCATTACTGCATAGACTATTTCATGTCTAAGAATTACGGCAAGCACTCCAAGAATTGCGCCAAGAGTAAGAGAACCTACATCTCCCATAAAAATCTCAGCAGGATATGAGTTGTACCATAAGAAACCAATTCCTGATCCTATAAGTGCTCCACAAAAAACAATTAACTCACCTGCAATTTGAAGATGAGGTATAAATAAATATTCTGCAATTAACTGGTTACCCATTGCATATGCAATTAATCCTAAACCTCCTGCGATTAAAATAGTTGGCAAGATTGCTAAACCATCAAGACCATCTGTAAGATTTACTGCATTTGAAGAACCAACAATTACAAAAGAGCCAAATAAAATAAATGAAAACATACTCATTTCAAAGATCCAATCTTTATTAAAAAGGAGTATCAAAGATATTTCTGCTGAGTCTTCTGCGGTGAGGTATAAAAAGCTAACGGCCATAACTGAAACTATAGTTTGAGACAATAACTTTAGCCTTCCAGATATGCCTTTTGAGTCCTTATGTTTAATTTTTAAAAAATCATCGAGAAATCCTATAATGGTGAAACCTAATGCAATAAAAAGGCAAACCCAAATATATCTATTACCTAAATCCGCCCACAGTATAGTTGATATAAGCAGTGAAGAAATTATTAGTAATCCTCCCATAGTTGGAGTACCAGACTTTTGTTTGTGAGAATCTGGGCCTCTCTCTACTCCATATTGCTTAAATTGCATCTCATGGAGCCAGCTTATTAACCAAGGACCCAAAAATATTGTCAATAATAACGCTGTTATTGTTCCTCCAATTGTTCTAACAGTAAGATATCTGAGAACATCGAATCCTGGATCAATATCTACTAGGATGGTGCCTAAGTATTCAAACATTAAATAAACCTTTCCATTTTCATTCCTCTGGATCCTTTTATTAAAACAATATCATTCTTTTTAATAAAATTATCAATAAATTCCTTGAGATGTTCATCGTGAGAAAAATTATGAGATTTTTTTTGAAATCCAATAGATGCATATTTTGAAAGCTCTCCGAAAGTTATAAGAACATCAATCTTGGATTTTTTTGCATACAAGCCCACATCAATATGAAACTTTTTTCTAAACCTTCCTAACTCAAACATATCTCCAAAAATAAAAATCTTTCTACCTGAAAATTCTGAAAGCACATCTATACTTCTCTTAACTGACTCTGGGTTTGCATTATATGTATCATCAATCAGTGTAGATTTATTTCTCCAAGAAAGAATTTTTTGTCTTGAAATAGAGCTTGATATATTTTTTAATGATTTAAGCATCTTTAAGTTGCTCTCACCAAGAATATTAAGACATGTATAACATACTAAAATATTTTGAATATTATGCTTTCCTAAAAGTGATGAAGAGATAGAAATAGCTTTAGGTTCTTTGTCTCCTTTGCAAGTGTTGATAATATCAAAGGTCATCATTTTCTTATCTTTTAAAATTTTCTCATTCTTTGTTATAAATTTGTCAGGGATAGGAATTACCTTGATGCCCTTTGCCATTTTTTTCCATCTGTGAAAATAATTATTATCATTTGGGACTATTAAAGTTCCTCCTTTACGTATATTTTTTATAAGCTCAGACTTAACTCTAAAAACACCTTCAACATTTATAAGTTTTTCTAGGTGTGAATTTCCAACATTTGTAATTATTCCGATATCAGGCTGAACAATCTTTGATAAATATTCGATATCTCCTTTTTTTGATGCGCCAGCCTCTAAAACCAGATATTTACTATCCTTTTTTGCCGACATAATACTTATCGGAAGCCCAATCTCATTATTAAAATTTTTAATTGTAGAAGAGCACCTAGGTAGTGATTTTGAGATGATATTTGTTGTTGATGTTTTTCCATTACTGCCAGTAATTAATATTTTCTTTCCTTGAAAGTTAGATGCAATCTCTGATGATATTTTTGAAAGCGCTTTCCTAACATTTGGAACATAGATGACATTGTCTTTTTTTATATAAGATTTATCAGAGCATAAAACTGCAATTGCTCCAAATGAAAAAGCTTCTTGGATAAATTTATTTCCATTAAAATTTTCTCCCTTTAATGCAATAAAAAGTGAATCTTTTTTGATGGTTCTTGTATCAATTGAAATATTTGAAAATTTAATATTTTTTTTTTGGCTTTAAACTAAGATACTTTCTGATATCGTTTGTGCTCGAAATAAATTTCATAGCATTTCCTCCACAACCTTTTGATCGTTAAATGGTATCTTAGTTCCATTTATTTCTTGAAATTCTTCATGTCCTTTCCCAAGAATCATTAAGATTTCATCATCTTGTAGGGCCTCTATACCATGCTTTATTGCTTGATTCCTGTCTGGTTCGACTATTAAGTTACTATACTCATGATCTTTTCTGGACTCATCCAAAATTGACTGGAAACTTTCATCTCTAGAATTGTCAGATGTAAAAATGACTTTTCGTGAATTAGTGCATGCAAATTTCATGATTTTTTCTCTTTCAGAACTATCTCGCTCTCCTCCGCACCCATAAACAATTATAAAATCATGATAGATATTTGAGACTGAATTAACTATAGCCTTGATGCCCCCATAATTATGTGCGTAGTCAATTAAAATATTTTTATTATTCTTTGATATTATTTTTGCCCTGCCAGCAGGAAGATCTATTGACTGAATATGCTCCTTGCCAAAAAAAATATTTGGATCTATTTGATCAAGGCAAGCTATCGCAAAAACTAAATTATAGATGTTATGTTTTTGGAAAAATTTTACTTTTAAGTCAATACATCTTTTATTTGATATTAATTTAAAGTTACAACCATTTTTAGTTGTTTTATGAATCGAAAAAAAGTAATCTGCATTTTTATTTGAGCTGCTAACAATGCATTTGTCACACTCTGCTAATTCATTATTTATAAGTGAAGCAGTAGTTTCACAGTCTCCATTTAATATAATCCGGTTATGAGAAGAAAAATCTAATATCTTCAGTTTTGAGTCAATATAATTTTTAATATTTTTATGGAAATCTAGATGGTCTTGCTCAATATTCAAAATTGCTCTAGTTTCAGCATCTATTCCTACAAGTCTATTTTGTTCTAAACCATGAGAAGAAGCTTCAATACAAATAAATAGATGATCTTCATATTCTTCTTTAGATATAAATTCAAAAAGCTCCAGGATATTTGGAGTTGTATTTCTTGTTTCTTTAAATCTTGTTCTGCTTTCAAGGCCTAATGTCCCTGCTAAAACAGCATCTTTATTTGTGTTTAATAGAATTTGGTAAGAAAAGTATGCTGTCGAAGTCTTTCCATTTGTCCCTGTAAAAATTAGGAACTTTAAGCTTTCTTCACGAATATTATAAAAATTAAGGCATATTTCTTTTTGTCTCTGAAATAAATCTTCTACAAAAAAACAAGGAATTTTTTGTCGTTCATTATAGTCTTCTTTATTATGTAAAACACAGCTGGCTCCATTAGCAATAGCCTCGTCGATATAGTCAAGTCCATGAGATCTTAAGCCCTGAAGAGCAATAAAACATTGATCTTTTTCTATTAATCTTGATGAGCTTGTCAATCCAGATATAAATATGTCTTCATTAATATTTATGTCTAGGTCTCGTAAAACTTTCATTTGTTAAAATATCCCATATAGCTAAAAACATCATTTGAGATCTTTTTAAAAAGTGGAGCTGCAACAGATCCTCCAGAATATTTTTGGGACCCTAAGCCATCAATATTTACAAATATGGTCAGCTCATTTGAAGGATTAGGCCCGATTCCAATAAAAGATGCTGTATAAGATGAACTTTTATAGTTGCCATCTCTTAGTTTCTCTGTTGTTCCTGTTTTACCACTTACATCAAAATTTTCTAGCTTTGCTAGAGTTCCTGTCCCATCTTCAACAACTTCCCTCATAGAAAATAAAATATCATTAGCAGTTGTTTCACTGACAATTTGTTCTGAAAAAATTTGGAATTCACTGTCTTTAATGACCTTAAAATCATAATGAATACCCTTATTTGCAAAGATTGCAAATGCCTGTGCGATTTGGAAAGGTGTTGCAGTTAATCCATAACCATATCCAAGTGTTGCTATTTCGATATCAGAAATTTCTTCTCTTGAATTAATCTCACCAAATGAAGTTGAAGGAAAGTTAACATTCACTGGTTTTGAAAATCCAAATTTTTTATAATTATCAATTAGCCTTTCTGCTCCTAAAAGAAATGAAATCTGGGTTGCACCAACTTGACTAGATTCCTTGATAACTTCAAATGCTTTAAGTTTCCCATATTGCTCTCTGTCATTGATAATATTTCCATCAACTTCAATTTTTATCGGCAGCTCCATCTCTGTGTCAATATCAATAAGATTTTTTTCAATAGCTCCTGCAAGTGCTAGTGGCTTTACGATTGATCCTGGTTCATAGCTTTCAAGAAAAGCTCTATTTTTTTTAATACTTCTCATTGGATTATTTGGGTTATAAGAGGGATAACTTGCCAAAGCTAAAACCTCTTTGGCTGCATTATCTAAAATAACAACTGTACCCCCAGTACCATCATTATTTTTAATAGCTTCGACAAGATACCTGTATGCTATATATTGAATGTTGCTATCGATAGTGAGGTAAATATCTCTAGGGTTTTCACCAAACTCTAGGATTTCAAGTCTTTGTACCGCGCTTCTCGCTCCATCCTTAAGGACTCTTTCTTTAGTTGGTTTTCCAGTTAGAATTGAGTTATAACTTTTTTCAAGACCTTCTAAACCATATCCATCTCTGCCAGAGAAACCTACCAATGGAGCAATCTGCTCTCCCAAAGGATAATGACGTTTGTAAGCTTTTTCCAACTCCAGCCTATCTATTCTAAGAGTCTTAATTCTTCGCATCTCATCAAAGGATAATGAAGTCTTTAACAGGGACTTTTTATTGAAAGGTTTATACTTAAAGTCTTTCAGTTTAAGAGTATTTTTAATTTTTATGAAATCTTCCTCGCTTAGCCCGCTAAGTGCAAACAAATCAAAACCAGTAATACTTATTGCAAGAGGAATGCCATTTTTATCAAAAATAGACCCTCGTTTGAATTCAATAATCCTTTCTGAGGTATTTTGATTATTCCCCGTTTGCAGAAGAAAATTACCCTTCTCAACTTGAACATAGATCATCCTGGAAAGGATTGCTGCTATTGATAAAAAAAGGAATAAAAATATTAAAACTAATCTCCAGTTTTTGTAATAAATCTTCATTTGATCCCCTTTGGTTTGACCTTCACCATTCCAAGATCTTCTATGGCTTTCTTCTCAATTCTGGCTGGAGAGTTCAGGTAGAATTCTTCTGTTAAAAGTTGGTAGTAAAGATTTTCTAATTCTTCATTTTGTGTCGTGAGTATTTCCTGTGTTCTAAAACCCGATCTAATTTCCCATCTAATATCAACGATAATGAAGGATAAGTAAGTAATTATTACTAGTTGGAAAAATATTATTGGTGGATAAAAATGTTTCATTACAACTTTTCAAAAACTCTCATGATTGCACTCCTTGATCGCCTATTTGTTTGGAGCTCAGAAATACTTGGCTTAATTTTTTTAGCAATTACTTTGAATCCTTTTATAACTTCATTGTTAAGTGGAATTTCTTTTGGATAAATTATCTTTTTTGGAGCAAAAGATTGTTTCACTGATCTATCCTCAAGGGAATGAAAGCAAATACAAACTATTCTTCCTCCAGTTTTTATTAAATCTTTTGACTTGCTCAATCCAGCTTTAAGGTTATTTATTTCATCATTTAAATGAATTCTTAGGGCTTGAAAAGTTCTGGTAGCGGGATGTATTTTTTTAGGAAACCTAGTTTTTGCTTTTTTTATTACTTCAGCTAAATCGAAAGTATTCAAAATCTTACCATCTCTATAAAAATCTATAATTGCGTGAGAAATCTTTCTAGACTCTTTCTCATCACCATATTGGTAAATAATGTTTGCTAGTGTTTCCGCATCAATGGTTTGAAGTAAATCTTCAAGTTTGTTAGGTTGCCTAATATCAATTCTCATATCGAGCGGTCCAGGTTCATTAAAGCTAAAGCCTCTTGAAGGATCATCATAATGAGTAGAACAAAGTCCGAAATCAAATAATATACCGTCAACATGTTTTGATATATTTATTGAATCTAAATTTTCAAAGCCTGCATGTTGTATTGAAAAATTGTTATCTTTGAAATTTTCTTTTGCAAATCTAACTGCTTCGATATCTTTGTCTAATGCAAAAAGCTTCCCATCTTTTGACATCGAATCTAGTATCTTTCTAGAATGTCCACCTCTCCCAAAGGTTGCATCTATATATGTGCCGGATGTATTAGTAATTAAAAAATCAATTGATTCTTCCAGCAATACTGGAGAATGAAGCATTTTTTAGTCTACTTGCTTTCTCATAAAAGTTGGCACATCGAGGAAATCAATTT
>MDTE01204708.1_pt1 | contig 18230 bp, 17 predicted proteins | sample 811231 | NCBI WGS metagenome assembly MDTE01 (sample SAMN05326651, study PRJNA326480) | marine metagenome | isolation source: seawater | place: Indian Ocean: Red Sea | collected 2010 | reverse complement strand
GGATTTTTTTAGCCAAAAAGTGTCTAGTGTAGCCTCATGAAGGGTGATTACTGTGTTAATTAGTGATGAGTAGTCTTCTAGAAATGCGTATCCAGAGACTTTATTTTGTTTAAAAGACCTAAACAATCCGTTATTGTCTTCTGAAATTTTTAGGATTGATTTTACGTTTTCGTTAGCTATTTTGAGGTGTTTTTCTATCCCTAAGTGTAAGTAGGACACAAGAAAAGCTTGGCTGGCAAGTGAGTTCCATGAGGTAATGTGCTTTTCGTCAGTAAATGGACGTGTTTTTTGTGACCTTAAGTCTTTAAGTTTGGATCTTAAATTTGCAATAAGAGGGTCTGGTGACAGAAACCCATTGTTACTGTTGGTAGATGGGTATCTTAATATCGTTTTGTTTTCAAAGTTTCCTTCTTTAGTTATTTCAAAATTCTGTTCTAGGGTGTGTAGTTCATCTGAGTTTAATTTTTGTGAGAGGTAGTTTTTGGTCCATGTGTAATATTTGCCTTCCTCTCCATCAGTATCTGCGTCTTGAGCTGTGAAGAATAGGTATGTGTGGGGGTCCATCATTTCGTATTCTAAATATGAGAGTATATCGAGGGCAGCAAGTTTAAATTTTGAATTTTGTGTGATTGTGTAGCATTGTATTAAGACGGGGACTATTAGAGCGTTGTCGTAAAGCATTTTTTCAAAATGAGGAATAGTCCACGTAGGTTCCGTAGAATATCTGTGGATGCCGCCTCCTATATGATCATAAATGCCCCCTGAAATTATTGCGTTTAATGATTTTTCGACCATTTCTAAGGCTTTTGAGGTTGGATTCTGGTAGTGGTATGAAAGCAAGAAATCAAAAATTTGAGGTTGTGGGAATTTAAGTGTTTTTCCGAACCCGCCATTATCGTGGTCAAACTCGTTAACTAGATTGTTGTATGCGTGGTCTGTGATCTCTGTTGGTAAACGTTGGTTTTCGTTGGATGTAGGTATAGATATTTTTGATACGTGTTCAATTATTTGCTTTGATGTAGTTTTGATATCTTCTTTTCTGTTTTTGTATGCATCAACAATGGATCTTAATAATTGAGTGAAGCTTGGCATTCCATGCTTCGGTTGGGGAGGGAAGTATGTACCTCCGAAAAAGGGGAGTTTGTCGGGGGTTAAGAAAACCGTCAGTGGCCATCCCCCTTGTCCGCTCATAGACTGGACTGCAGACATATATATAGAGTCTAGGTCAGGTCTTTCTTCTCGGTCGACCTTTATAGACACGAAGTTTTGATTCATGATTTCAGCCGTTATAGGGTCTTCGAATGATTCTGACTCCATTACGTGACACCAGTGACATGAGGAGTAACCTATGCTCAGTATTACCGGGACATCTCTTTCTTTTGCTTCTTTGAATGCATCTTCACACCAAGGGAACCAGCTAACCGGGTTGGTGGCATGCTGAAGTAGGTAGGGGCTAGTTTCGTTTATTAGTCTGTTCGGGCTCATCTGTAGTGCTTTACTCAATGGCGTCCCAGGAGGGAGTCGAACCCACGACCTACAGATTAGAAGTCTGTCGCTCTATCCAGCTGAGCTACTGGGACACTTTTAATAATATTTTCGCGCCTTTGTCTTTGTCCGTCAAATCAACTAGGGTGATGAATCGCATTAAGCACACCTTTTTTGTTTTTGAAATAATTAGAAATGTAAAAGAAAAGGTTGAAAAAAACAATTGACATAGTTTAAAACTATAAATATTATCTAACTCCAATGATTTCGGAGGTGTATATGTCCAATCGGAAAACAAGAAAAATGTTAGCTGTAGAAGAGCGTTTTCGACAGCCGTTAGAGAAAATGTTGCCTGAAATGGTTACAGAACAAGGCTTGACTGCTACTGCTGATTATCTTGGTGTAAGCAAAGCTACTTTAGGGTACTGGTTACTTAAATTCCGAATTGATGTACGTCGTGTTGCCTTAGCTCCAGGGGATACTATGCAAGTTAATAGGCTGGATGATTAATCATGACTATAAATAAAGATATTAATAATTCTCCTGACATACTAATTGATAGTCCTTTGCTTGATTCACAGTTATTGAAACTTAAGGTACAACAAACACCTCATGTTTTTGAGAATACTTTTCATGATTCACAGTTATTAAGACTTCAAATCGAACAAGATCCTAAGAAGTTTCGCTCTTTCTTTTTAGGGCACTTCTAGCTTCTCTTTCTTGGTCTCTAGTTTTAATTAAATTTCTTTTGTCGTAATTTTTTCTACCTTTTCCTATTCCTATTAGTACTTTTGCGTAATGCCCCACTATATACATTTTTAATGGCACTAATGTGGATCCGTTTTGTTCTGATGCTGAAATGAATTTTTTTAATTCTTTTCTGTGTAACAAAAGTTTTCTACTTCTCATTGGGTCCGTTGGATTTGATGCAAATGAGTACGGCGCTATATGCATATTGTGTATCCATAATTCGCCTTTGATCGGATAAGCGTATGAGCCTGTTAAGTTTGCTCTGTTTTCTCTGATGGATTTTATTTCCGATGAATTCAATACTAATCCAGCTTCTATAGTCTCTGATATTTCATAATCAAAATTAGCTTTTTTGTTTGTAATTAGAATTTTATTTTGTTTCATAAATCACTATCAATTTATTAATGAGTTGATGATTTCATATCCCTTATCTAATTGATCTGCAGCAGCTTGTTGCTCGTCATTTGAAGAAATTACTATGTCCGGTTCTAACCCTCCTTCTATAGGTCTTTTATTTGGGGTGTACCAACGTCCTATAGACATATACAGCGCTCCTCCGTTTGGTAATGGTGCGTACTGGTTTACTGTACCTTTCCCGAATGATTTTTCGCCTATGACTGTTGCTCGTCCATGGTCTTGAAATGCTCCCATTAATATTTCACTGCCGCTAGCACTAAATCTGTCTACTAGTACTACTATTGGGAGTTCTTTAGAAATACCTCTAGACCTAGATTTCCAGATTTTTTCCCTGTTATAACGCTCTTCTACTAATATGATTAAATCTTCTTCTAAGAAAAAGTCTGCAATCTCAAAGACTTGTTGCAAGTATCCTCCTGGATTTCTTCTTAAATCCAAAATAATACCTTTGGCACCTAATTTAATTTCTTGTTCTAGGATTTCCTCTAGTTTTGAAGGGGTGTTTGAGTTGAATTGGGTGATTCTAACATGTGCTATTTCATTTCCGGAATCACTCCGTAATATAACGCTTTCTAGTTGTATTACACCTCTAGTTACTGGAATAATGACAGGTGATAGGTCTCCTAAGTGACGAATTTCTAGTTCTACTGTAGTTCCTTCAGGGCCACGAATTAACGTTACTGCCTCAAGTAGAGATAACCCTTCAAGAGTGGTTCCGTTTACCGAAAGAACTATGTCACCTGCTTTAATTCCTGCAGCTTCTGCTGGGCTTCCGTCAATTGGGCTGATGATTTGTACCATTCCGTCTTCTCTCATTCGCACATGGGCACCAATTCCCTGGAATTCACCTGACAAATCTTCTTTGTCTATTTCGTAGCTCACTGTGTCGACGTATGAAATGTAAGGGTCTGGGACTGAACTTATTAGCCCCTCTATTGCTGCTTCTTGTAGTTCATCAGTGTTAAATGTGTCTCTATCAATATGTTCGGAATTCAAGATTTCCCAAGCTTTCCACAGGGATTCAAAATCATTAGGGACAGCTCGTGGAGTGTCTGAATCAGTAGAAGGGGCAATGATTTCAAAGGGGTAGGGGGCAGAAGAGTTCTGATTGATTAGTTCTTTATCGGGAAGGGCAGCAGCACTTGAGCAAGCAGACATGAAAATTAATATTCCGCAAAAGATTAAATGTAAAATCGGCATACTAATTAGTTTAGACAGCATTATTAACTCACTTGTATTTGTATACTCACTCTATTTTAACAATTCCCATCGTTTAATGCTTGAAAAGGTTTGACTAAAAACAAAAGAAGGCCCATACTTCTGAAATCTATTTCAAATCTATTTCAAAAAAGTGAAATAAGGTGCACTTATGGTTAGGACAAGGTTGGTGCGGGCATACCCCGCGCATAATTTGAAGGAATCTTTGGTGGTTTCTGAAACAATCATGAATCAAAATGCTGGATTGCCGATTGACAGAAAGTTGTTAGCAGAGGCATTGAATACTAGTGAAAGAAGCAGTTCTTTTACTACGTTATTAGCTGCCTCTCAACAATATGGGTTAACACTAGGTAAGTATAATTCTGATGAAATATCTGTAACTGCCTTATCAAAATCTTTATTTGAGTCTGTTGGGCATTCTTCACATTCCTCATATATGGTTAAAGCAGCATATCTACCTGAAAAATTTCAAGAAATACACAATTTATTACAAGATCAGCCTCTTCCTGAAGGTAGGTTTTTGAAGAATCTTGTTTTGCAGAACATTAAAATTCATGAAACTCAGGTAGACGAGTTTGTTGATATTTATACTTCAAATTATGTTTTTATAAACGAAAAAGATTATTCACTTTCAGATGTAGGATCATTTCAATTAAATGATAATCAATCTTTTAAGTCTTTAATTTATGTGTTTAGCGATATTTCTATTGATAGTGAGCCAGTATTGAGTTTGATGAAAAAACTTAATTTGGAATATTTGCATGTTGATATTTATGACGTTGGTTCAAGATTTAATTTCAATAGCAGTGTTTCTGTTGCAGGCTCTATAGTTTGTCAGCCGACTGTAAGTTCATTAGAGTCTGATTCTGCATTTTTATTTTCTTTGGGTGTAGCATATGGATCTAGTCCTGGTAAAGTTATAGTCATTGGGATGAGTGATGGTCTCGAAAATATTGGAGCTCCTCAATCGTTAGTTGAGTATATTGGGTTTAATGGTTCAAATCACTCTATGGCCCAAGTTGATCTTCTGTCAGCTCTTAATAGGCTTGGGCTAGTAAGTATTTCGGTAAACTAAAGATGTAGTTTACATAACATATATAGTGCGCAATCAGGGTTGGAGCAAAAATAGTTACCTGCTAAGGGAGAGATTATCTTTGATAGATTCTAATAGCTCGTTTTTTCCAAACCCAGTTACAGCGGAACAGAAAATTGGATTTGGAACATTTTTGATCAAATTTATAATTTGAGAGTTACTGTATAAGTCATCATTTGGATCTAGATTGTCAATTTTATTAAATACTGTGACAACCTGTTTTTTTTGTGTTCCTATTTGTTCCCATAATGATTCTACAGCTTTTACTTTCATTGCCATATTGTTATCTGTTACATCTACAACATGTATCATCATATCTGCTTCTATTGTTTCTTCCAATGTGGCTCTAAATGATGCTATTAAATTTGTTGGCAGCTTTTGAATAAATCCTACTGTGTCTGTTACTAGTATTGTTTTGTTTTCTATATTCACTTTTCTGGTTGTTGGGTCTAATGTTGAAAACAATTTGTTTTCTGATAAGACTTTTGATTTTGCTAGCATGTTTAGTAACGTGCTTTTTCCAGCATTTGTGTACCCAGTCAGTGTTACCGTTGGAATTCCTGAGCTTTTCCTTTTTGATCTGTATCTTTTCCTATGTGCTTTAACTTTTTCTAATTTTGTTTTTAATTGGTTGATCCGATTTCTAGCTAATCTTCTGTCTGTTTCTATTTGTGATTCTCCAGGCCCTCTTGTCCCTATACCACCTCCTAATCTTTCTAAATGAGTCCATTGTCCTGCTAATCTCGGTAGAAGATATTCATGTTGAGCTAATTCAACTTGAAGTTTTCCTTCCATGGATCTAGCTCTTGAAGCAAAAATGTCTAAAATCAGTGACGTCCTATCTAAGACTTTAACTTTATCTCCTAAATAATTTTCAAGATTTAATTGCTGTGTGGGAGTCAACTCATCATCACAAATGACCGTAGTCACATAATTTGACTTTAGAAAATCTTTGACCTCATCAAGCTTACCTTTGCCTAAGTATGTATTTGAATGCTTATTTAAAGTTTGAGTAATTGCGTTTATTACTTCAGCGCCGGCACTTTCGGTTAATTCTTCTAGTTCATTCATAGAATCATTTAAAGAAAATATAGGTTTTGCACCTTTAATATATGACCCTAATAAAAGAACTTTTTCCTTTTGTTTTTTAACATTAATTAAATTTTTAGGAATATGAATTACTCCATTATTTTTTTGGTATTTTCCAGCCCTTTAACCTGTCGATTCCTTCTTCTAAATCTTCTTCTGAAATGGTTAATGATAGTCTAATGTAACCTTCACCACTTGGTCCGTACCCGTTTCCAGCAGTTACTACAACATTTCTCTCTTCTAATAACAATTCCGCAAATTCGGCAGATGAATAACCGCCTGGTACCTTAACCCATACGTAAAGACTTGCTAAGGGGGCTTTAGCTTTTAAACCTATATCATTTAGTGTTGAAACTACTCGGTCTCGTCGGGATTGGTAAATTTGATTTCGTGCTTCGATTTCTTTATCAGTTGCTTTTAATGCTTCTATTCCCATGTATTGAACAGCATTTGGTATTCCCGAGTCGAGGTTTGATTTGATTACCATCAAAGCGTCAATCATCTCTTGATTGCCTGCTGCCATTCCTATTCTCCATCCGGTCATATTGTAACTTTTTGATAAAGAATGGAACTCTAACCCAACATCTTTTGCCCCTTCAACTTCTAGGAAGCTAATTGGTTTGTAGTTGTCGTATGCTACTTCTGTGTAGCATGCATCATGCATAACAGCTATGTCATATGACTTGGCAAAATCTATGACTTCTTTAAAATATTCTTTAGTAACAATTGCCCCTGTAGGGTTATTGGGGTAGTTTAACCACATAACCTTAGCCTTTTTAGCTACATTTGAAGGGATATCACTTAGATTAGGAAGCCAATCCTCGGATTCTTTTAAATTCATCCAATGACATTCTCCTCCTGCAAACCATGTACCCACTGAATAAACTGGGTATCCTGGATCGGGCACTAAAGCTATATCTCCAGGATTAATAAAACATAAAGAAGCATGTCCTATACCTTCTTTTGCTCCAATTAATGGAAGTATTTCATTATCAGGATGAAGTGTTACTTTGAACCTTTTTTTATACCAATCTGCTACCGCTTGTCTAAACTCAGGAAGTCCATCTGTTTCAGGATAACGATGGTTTGGAGTGTCCAATGACGTATTTCTTAACTCGTCAATAACAGACGAAGGTGTAGCTAGATCAGGGTCTCCAATTCCAAAAGAAATTACTTTTATTCCTTGAGCTTTTTTCGCAGCTATTTTTCTACTAATTTCTACAAATAAGTAAGGTGGAACTTTTTCTACTCGGTCGGCTAATTGCATTATTTCTCCTATTATTGTTCCCAGTTTCCTGAAAATACTTTTTCAATTGGTCCGGTCATTAAAACTTCATTATTGTCTACCCAAGAGATTTGTAGGTCTCCTCCTGGTAAAGATATAGTACATGAATCATCTATAATTCCTTTGAGTTTTGCTGCAACCGCAACTGCACACGCTCCAGTACCACAAGCAAGAGTGATCCCCGACCCTCTTTCCCATACACGAACTTTTAGATGCGATCTATCTATGATATTAACTATCTCAAAATTAATTTTATTAGGGAAAATTTCATGGTTTTCGACCAAAGGTCCTATTTCTGTTAAAGGGTATTTATCTATGTCTTCATCAATAAAACTGATGGCATGAGGATTACCCATAGAAACAAATGAAAGTTTCATTTGTTCGTATCCAATATTTAACTTGTGTTCCAACACTGGAAAACTTGATGAATCAATTTCTACAGGAATTTGAGTTGGTTCTAATATAGGCAAACCCATTGAAACAGTGGCTCCAGTCATAACATTATTGGTTCTAGTCGGAGTGACTGATAACACTCCAGCGCCTGTTTCTACAAGCACTGTCTTTTGGTTGGATGGAATCAAGTTTTGATCTATAGCGAATCCAACTAGGCATCTAATACCATTTCCGCACATTTCGCCTTCTGATCCATCAGAATTAAACATTCTCATTTTGATATCAGCTATTTCTGATGGCATAGCTAAAATTAAACCGTCAGATCCTATTCCTTTATGCCTGTCACTGACATTGACAGCAATTTGAGACCAATTTTCAGAAAGATTTGAAGCATTCATATATACATAATCATTTCCTGCACCATGCATTTTAGTGAATTCCATAAATTTCCCTCTATTAAATTAATAATGAAACGTGGTTATTGATTTTATCAACAATTTGTTTTTTTGGAATATCTGTAAGATTAAACCACTGAATACGTGAATCGTGTAATTTAAACCAGTTATATTGTGAACGGATATATTTATGTGTTCTGAATTGGATTTTTTTTATACAAGTTTCTAAATCTATTTCATTTTTAATCAGTTGATTTGTTTCAGAGTATCCGATACTAGTCATAGAAGATAGTGATTCATGATATCCATTTTGAATTAGTCTAGATACTTCATCAGGTAAAGCATTGTCTTTGAACATATTTTTTATTTTTAAATCAACTTGTTGATATAATTTAGTTCTTTCCATAGTTAATCCTATGAGCTGCATATTAAATGTATTTTTATGAAAATCAGATGTGATATGTGATGGTGAAGAAAGTTTTTCTATTAACCTGATCATCCTCCTTGGATTATTCATATCTACATTCATTTCATCAGTAAAATTAGGTAAATTTATCAATATTTCAGATAATCCATTAACCCCCTTTTTTTGCAAAGTTGTATCTAAGTGGGCTCTTAAGTTTATGTCTGGAGGTATATTTGAAAGTTCCCAATTTTCAATAAGAGACCAAATGTATTGGCCTGAACCACCTACTAAAATAGGCATATTGCCTCTAGATTTGATCTGGTGGATTTTTGTTAACGCTTTTATTCTAAAATCATAAACGCTAAATTGGATTTTCGGATTAATAAATGAATATAAGTGATGAGGGATATTCATCTGTTCAAATTTTGAAGGAGTAGCAGTTCCCACATACATATGCTTATAAATTTGTCGACTATCAAAATTAACTATTTCACCCGAGACATTTTTGGCAATTTCTAGGGATAAGCTAGATTTCCCTACACCTGTGGGTCCTACAATTATTAACATATTACAAGTGAATTTGGTCTGTAACTTTATTTACTATCATTTTGAATTTCTCTAAATCTACACTTGAAGACCCTATTAAAACTCCGTCAATGTCATCTAATGATAAATAATCGTTAATGTTTTGATCAGAAACACTTCCACCATATAGAACCCTAATTTTTTCTAAGTTTAGGGTTGGATCATTATCAATAAGAATTTCTTTAATGAATTTGGCTTTTGAGGTTACTGTTTTTGAATTAGATGCAATTCCTGTTCCTATAGCTCCAAGGGGTTCATAAGCAAAAATCAAATGATTAGATATTTTTAATCCTTCAATTGAACTTAAAATTTGCGACCTTAAAAACTCTTCTGCAGAATGTTTTGATAAGCTTTCAGGTTCTCCTACGCAAATAACGGGTTCTAGTAGAGATTCATTAATCAGGATGTTTTTTTTGTTTATGTTAGCATTTGTTTCACCAAAAATACTTCTTCTTTCAGAATGACCTGTTAATACAGACTTGCAGTAAGGTTTAATCGAATTGATGGAAGTTTCTCCAGTGAAAGCGCCATGGGTTTCGTGATGAATGTTTTGGCACCCGAGAGTCAATTTAAAGTTGTTAGGTATTGAAGTGTAGCTTGATATCATTTTGTGAAGCGACATGAGGCAAGAAGTTTGAGGGAAAAACCCGAAATTCAGCATATGGTCGTGATTGACACTCTCATTTTCAGTGTTGATCGATTGAAAAAACAGGAGTATAGATTTTAGTAATGATTCAGACTGTTCATCATTCAAGTACATTTTCCAATTAGAGTAAATATAAGTATTTTTCATGTATATCTCGATATTTCGATATATTAAGGACCAAATTTGTGGAGTTTGCCTGCGTGAGCCATCACTAAAAGCATTAGCTGTTCTGCAGGGATAGAACCGGCAGATCCAAGTTGCTGAAATGATGTTTCATTGAACTGTATATCTGGTGTAGATTGTGATACGTCAGATTTGATTAAAAATGGGACTGGGTGCCAGCTATGTGATGATAGGTAAGATGGAGTTGAGTGATCACCTGCTAAAACTAGCACATCTGGGTTTAAATCTAGTATTTCAGGTATGTGGGAGTCTAGAGTTTCTAGTGTTTTGATTTTTGCTTTAAAATTACCGTCTTCCCCTGCACTATCAGCAGGTTTGTAGTGTAAAAAATAATAATCATATTTATTTTGTAGGAAATGTTTTTTTAGGGTGGCTAACTCATCAATGAATTCTTGTCCACATTCAAGTACTTTCATTCCTAATAATCCAGATACTCCTCTGTACATAGGATATCCTGCGATAGATGCGGCATTCAATTTATAGTTGTCGCAAAAATCTGGAAGTGTTGGAATACTAGAAAATCCTCTCAGTATTATTCCATTAGCCTTAGATTTATTGTGTTTTAAAAGCTTGATAGCCTCTTGAGTAAACATATTGACTGCTAGAGCTGTACTAGCCCCTTTATCTGAAGTAGGGTTGGATTGAAGAATTTCTTCTCCTTCTAGTTGGGGGTCTGTTTCTGTGATTTCGTGAGAAGCACCAACCCCTTTTATCACTACAACAAATCTGTAATCCATGACTGGGTAAACTTCAAATTCAAAGCCCGGTATCTCTATAGAATTTAGTAATTTCACTAATTCTTTACACGAATCTGTGCTCAACCTGCCAGCTCTTCTATCGGTGATCAAGTTCGATTCATCTGTGACACAAAAATTTCCACGTGCTGCAACATCTTTACTGTCAATTTGTGCATTAATTCCTAATCCTTCTAAAACACCCCTACCTAATAAGTATTTAATTGGATTATATCCAAACAATGCCATGTGCCCAGGGCCACTGCCAGGCGTAATACCTGGTAAAACTGGAGTAGAAACACCGCATGTACTGATTTTAGATAATTTATCTAAGTTGGGTAAATTTGCCGCTTCTAATTCTGAAATACCCGTATCAGGGTTCTTCATCCCCCCTAATCCATCAGCAACCAACATTATGATCTTAGACGATGTTTTTCTAGTAATTGATTGTAAGTATGGAAAATCTATCATGTTATTTATCTTCTAATGCTATGATTCCAGGTAAAAGTTTACCTTCCAAAAATTCTAATGAAGCACCTCCACCTGTGGAAATGTGGTTTATTTTATCTTGTATTTGAAAGTGGTGTGAAGCATCGACCGTTGATCCTCCTCCTATGATAGTCTTAGAAGAGCTATTAGCTATAGAATCTGCTATTTCTCTAGTTCCGTGACTAAAATTTGGCCATTCGTAAATTCCCATAGGACCATTCCAGAAAATGGTTGCACTATTTCGGATAATCGATTTGTATAGGTTGATTGTTTTGGGGCCTATATCTAATATCATTTCATGTGGACCAACTTCTGTGACCAAGCATGTGCGAAATTTTGTGTATTTTTCAAAAGATTGTCCTACAACTACGTCTTGAGGAAAACATAGATGATTTGAATTGTAAATTTTTGTTTTGTTTATTATTTGTGAACAAAAATCTGTTAATTCCAATTCAACTATGGACTTTCCTACTTCTAGATTTTGGCTTAGTAAAAAAGTGGCTGCCATTCCTCCACCAATAAGAATATTGTTTGATTTTGAAAGCAAATTTTCTACGACTTTGATTTTATCGGATACTTTTGCACCACCTAATATTGAAGTGAATGGTGTTTTTGGAAAATGTAATATATTTGAAAGTTCAATCATTTCCTTTTCTAACAATAACCCAGCAACTGAAGGGACGAATTGAGCTATTCCTGAAATAGAAGCATGGGATCGATGACTCGCGCCGAAAGCATCATTTACATATATGTCGCAAAAAGAAGCTAAAAGTTTAGAAAAGTTTTCATTGTTATCTTCTTCTTCTGGATGGAATCGAATATTTTCTAGCATCAAAATATCTTTTTGTTGCATTTGTGAAATTCGAGTTTGGACAGATGAATCAATGGGGTAAGGAATAAATCCAATATTTTTATTTAAAATTTCAGATAAAAGCTTAGATATTGGATCTAGTGAAAGTTTTTGATTGTATTTCCCTTTAGGTCTTCCAAAATGAGAACAAATTATAATTTTGCAATTTTTTTCTAACAATAAATTTATAGTAGGAATTGTTGACATGATTCTTGTTAGGTCCAAAACTTTTTTAGTTTTACTATCAAACGGAACATTATAATCAACTCGAAGCAAAACGGTTTTTTTCTCTAGATCAATGTGTTGGATTGATTTCTTTGAAGTAATCATTCGCTTAGAGTGCCTCTAAGAAATTTGATGAAATCTTGAGATTTTGTAGCCTCGTATATCTTGTTGTAGGCATCTGTTTCAAAATTAAGGACTATTGACTCAGATTCTTCTTTTGTTCCTAAATCACTAATGATTTCGCGAACTGATTGCAAGTCCTCTTTTTCCAACACTCGTTTGAAATATACCTCCCCTAACAGCCTTTTTTGCTTGGGAGCGGCCTTTTCTATTGCAGCAAGAATAGGAAACAGCTTTTTTTTGTTTAGAAAGTCTATTGGCTGACTTTCATTGTCAGACCATAATTGATTTATATCAGAATTAATTTGATTGGCTATACCTAATAACTGACCTGCATCAAAAAGTGTTTTTTGTTGGTTTTGATTTAGCTCGCTTAGTGATGCTCCTATTGCTAGGCATAAACCGATCATTGAGCCCGATTTGTCTCTAGACATAGCCTTATATTCATCTACTGATGTATTCAGCCCTTCTTGCATTTCTAAATCCCTAAAACGGCCTTCTAGAGACTTTAAACAGGCGTAATCTAGCCATCCTATACAGTTAGAAATAGTTTGTTTTGAGAATTTACTATTCGTTAGGTCATATAAATTTACTCTTGCGAGTGAATGCATGGCATCTCCAGCATTGATGGCTTGAGCAGGTCCCCATACCCACCAAACTGCATCACCAGAACCTCGTTGTGGGTTCCCTGATTCAATATCGTCATGTATTTCCAAAAATGCATTAACCATTTCTAAGGACATTGCAGCTGGAATTATAGATTTTTTGTCTGTAGAAAATATCTCGTAAAAAGCTTTAATTATTTGAGAGTATTTTCTTTTCGTTGTTGCTGATTCTTTATCATGCAACCCAAAATGATAAGACATCATGTCATAAAGAGGGAGTTTTTTAGAGTCAAAAAAAAGTTTAAGTGATTCATTGACCTCATTATCAAAGTCGAACAATGTATCGTTTATCAACTTTTCCCCTCATTGAGTATGGCCGTAATTTCGTCTGGTGAGACTGCACCCTCTCTCAATATATTGTGAGGTATAGTTGTAAAATCAACAATAGTTGATGCTAGGTCAGAATGTAATTCTCCTCCATCTAAAAAAAGGTCAGGAAGAAATTTGTTGAATTGGTCTATAGCCTCTTCAATCGATCTTGCAGGTTGTTTTCCACTGATATTTGCACTAGTTCCGGTAATCGGAGATTTTGTAATTTTGCAAAGTTGTATGGGGACTTCGTGATTAGGTACTCTGAATCCGGCACTTTCTAATCCTGCAACAGTAATAGTAGGAATTTTATTAGATTTTTTAACAATTATTGTTAAGGCGCCTGGCCAAAATGTGTCTGTGATTTTTCGTATGTCTTCAGAGATTGTTTGAGTGGACAAATTTATCAAATCTTCGGGTTTTTCTATAAAAATAGGTAAGGGAGTGTTTGCAGGTCTTTGTTTAATGTTGAAAATTTTTTCAACAGCAGTTTCGTTAGTTGCTATTCCTGCAAGGCCATAAAAAGTGTCTGTTGGCATACAAACAACTCCGCCTTCCAAAAGAATGTTGGCTGCTATTTTTAAAGAATCTTGATTTATTGGAAATACAGATGGATGGTTCATAAGTTATTATATGAATGGAGTATAACATTCGAATTTTGAGGTGAAAACTTGTCAAACAATGATGCAGATCAATCAAAATCTAATAATCGAGTGTCAGGGAGTGATGATCTGGAGGTTTCAGCATATTTGGAAATTTCTCAAGAAAAATCTTTTCAAAGTCAATTTTCAAGTATTGCAGATGATTCTCAGCGCGATTCAATTTTAGTTATTGATTTCGGGTCTCAATACAGCAGGCTAATAGCTAGAAGAATTCGTGAAAGTAATGTTTATTGTGAAATAATTTCTCATAAATCTTCATGGGACGATATTTCTAAATTGAATCCAAAAGGAGTGGTTTTATCCGGAGGCCCCTCAAGTGTTTATGATGAATCAGCTCCTTTATGTCCGTTATGGGTTTATGAGTCAGGACTGCCTGTTTTAGGGATTTGTTACGGTATGCAAGTAATGGTTCATCAATTAGGAGGAACTGTTTCAAACTCTGCTAAAAGAGAATATGGACACGCTATTCTCCATCAAAATGCTACTCAAGAAAAACTTTTTAATGGTCTTGGTGCTTCAATGTCAGTGTGGATGAGTCATGGAGATAGAATTGATGTGCTACCTCCGGGTTTTGAGTCAAAAGCGTTTACAGATAACTCGCCTATTGCAGTGATTGGAAATAATGCGAATTTATTTGGTATTCAATTTCATCCTGAAGTAGTTCACACTCCACAGGGCAAAGAAATTTTAGAAAATTTTTTGTTTCAAGTCTGTGGAATACTACCAGACTGGACACCTGGTAATTTTGTTAATGAAACTGTAGAAAAAATAAGAGAACAAGTAGGTGAAGGTAAAGTTATTTGTGCTTTGTCTGGAGGTGTGGATTCTGCAGTGGCAGCTACGTTGGTTCATAAAGCTGTTGGAGATCAACTGACATGTATTTTTGTTAACAATGGTCTGATGCGTAAAGAAGAACCTGAAAGGGTCCAAATAACTTTTGAAAAATATATGAAAGTAAATTTCATATTTAGTGAGTCTTCTGAAAGATTTATAAGAAAATTGAAAGATGTGACGGATCCAGAAAGTAAAAGAAAAATAATTGGTGAAGAATTTATTAATGTTTTTGACGAAGAAGCTAATAGATTGGGAGAGGTTGATTTTTTAACTCAAGGTACTTTGTATCCTGACGTAATTGAAAGTAGTGATAGCTCAGTTTCAGCAACAATTAAAACTCACCATAATGTGGGCGGTTTACCAGATCACATGAAACTTAAATTAATTGAACCTCTTAGATATTTGTTCAAAGATGAAGTAAGGCAAGTAGGTTTGGAGCTAGGGTTATCTGAAGAGATGGTATTTAGGCAACCTTTTCCAGGCCCAGGATTAGCGATAAGAATTTTAGGCGAAGTTACAGAAGAAAAATTGGACATTTTGAGAGCGGCTGATTGGATAGTAATGGATGAGATTAAGGCGAATAATTTATATCAGGAGTTATGGCAAACCTTTGCAGTTTTAACTGGTGCAAAATCAGTAGGTGTTACTGGGGATTTTCGTACTTATGGGCATGTGATAGCTATCAGAGCCGTTACTAGTGATGATGCTATGACGGCAGATTGGGCACGTCTTCCTTACGATGTACTCGCTAGAATTTCTAGTAGGATTTCCAATGAAGTAGATAACGTGAGTAGAGTAGTTTTTGATATCACTAGTAAGCCTCCTGGAACTATTGAGTGGGAGTGAGATGATCAGGACCCATGAAAGAAAACAGTAATTTTAAATATAAAAAGGGTGCTGTGTTTCAGGAACACTTGTACAAAGAGGCTGTAGGCTAAAAGAATAATGGGGAAAATAAAAAAAATATCAATTATTTTTTTTATGTTAATAGTGTTCATTGCTTGTCAACAAGAAATTGAAGAATCCGTGCAGATCATGCAGAAAAGTTCAATCAATATATATAATTGGAATAGCAGATTGTTATTAATTAACATTGATAACACTGAAAATGAACTTTACCGGTCGTTATTAACATTTCAGATAGAAAATTTTTGTGAATTTGAAGATAGAAAACTAATCGGAATCAAATTTGAAAATGGAATTAACAATGCTTATTTCACTCCTGATTTTGTCTCTAATCAGTACGGTATGTGGTTAGTAGGATATGATGGAACAGTAAAAGAATTTTCTGAAGATCATTCTTTTTTATATCAAATTTTTGATATCATCGATGAAATGCCTATGAGGCAAATTGAAATGCAAAATAACCCTTCAACATGCTAGATAACTGTATAAAGGATTCAAATGTTTAATAGATTAAGTAATTGTCATAATTCCGGTGATTTTCGAAACTTAGCAAAAGAAAGGATTCCTTCAGCTATTTTTCACTATATAGATGGTGGGGCTGATGATGAAGCCACTTTAAGGCAAAATACTAAAGCTTATGAAAACTGTGATTTGGTGCCAAATGTTTTAAAAGGTGTTGAGGATATAGATATGAGTGTAACGGTAATGGGACAAAAACTTAATTTACCATTGTTCTTCTCTCCTACCGCATTACAAAGATTGTTTCATTACCAAGGTGAGAGAGCAGTCGGTAAAGTTGCAGAAAAATTTGGAACATTTTTTGGTATTTCTTCTTTGGCAACTGTGAGTATTGAAGAGATTGCTAGCACTATTTCTTCACCAAAAATGTTTCAGCTTTATATTCATAAAGATAAAGGATTAAACGATAGTATGATTGAAAAATGTATAGAGCATGATTTTGATGCAATTGCGTTAACAGTAGATACTATTGTTGGTGGAAACAGAGAAAGAGATTTTTATACTGGATTTACTTCTCCTCCGAGATTAACAGTTGGAAGTTTATTTAGTTTTGCGACACATCCTCGTTGGACTTTGAATTATTTGCTTAGAGAAGGTTTTTCATTACCTCAATTACAAGATCACATCAAACAAGGAACTGATATTACTATTTCTGTGGGTGATTATTTTAATTCAATGTTAGATCAGAATATGGATTGGGATACAGTGGCAGATATCAATAAAAAATGGGGGAAGCCATTATGTTTAAAAGGAATCATGTCTGTAGAGGATGCTAAAAAAGCTGTTGATGTGGGGGCTTCAGCTATCATGGTATCCAACCATGGAGGAAGGCAGTTAGATGGATCGAGATCTCCTTTTGATCAATTGTCAGAAATTGTCGATGCTGTTGGAGATAAAGTGGATGTGATTTGTGATGGAGGAATTAGGAGAGGCACTCATGTACTCAAAGCCTTGTCTGTAGGCGCTAAAGCCTGCTCGGGTGGAAGAATGTATTTATATGCACTTGCTGCTTCAGGAGAAAAAGGTGTTGAAAAAGCAATGGGTCTCATGCAAGACGAAATTCAAAGAGGTATGAAATTGATGGGAGCTAAAACTGTAAATGACTTAAGCCGCGAAAATATTCGATTTAGATAATGACAATAATCGGAACACCCCTGTCACGAAGTGCTACAAAAGTTCTTCTGCTGGGATCAGGAGAATTGGGTAAAGAGGTTGCTATTGAATTCCAGAGATTGGGTGTAGAAGTAGTTGCTGTAGATAGGTATTCGAATGCCCCTGCTATGCAAATAGCACATAAAAATTATGTGATCAACATGCAAGATTCTAGCGAATTGAAAAATATAGTTTTTTTGGAAAAACCCAATTACATAGTTCCTGAAATAGAAGCAATTTCTACTCAAACACTTATAGACTTAGAATTAGAAGGGTTTACAGTAATACCCTCTGCTAGGGCAACTAAATTGACTATGGATCGGGAAGGAATTCGAAAACTTGCATCTGAAACTCTTAATGTTCCAACTTCAGATTTTTTGTTCGCTGATAATTTTAGTGATTTTCAATCTGCAATTTTACAAGTTGGTTTGCCATGTGTAGTAAAACCAGTCATGTCTAGCTCCGGAAAAGGTCAATCTTTGGTTCATAATGATTCTGAAATTCAAAATGCCTGGGATTATGCTATTTCAGGATCAAGAGGTGATTCAAAGAAGGTAATTGTAGAGAGTTTTATTGATTTTGATTATGAAATTACCCTTTTGACTATTCAGCATAAAAATGGATGTTTATTTTGTGAACCCATTGGGCATAGACAATATAAAGGAGATTATCAAGAATCTTGGCAACCTCAAGAAATGACTGAAAAAGCTCTTAATGAAGCTAAAAACATTGCTGATTTGGTCACCTCGGAATTAGGAGGAACTGGATTGTTTGGAGTTGAATTTTTTGTAAAAAATGATGAAGTCTTTTTTAGTGAATT
>MDTE01138845.1_pt1 | contig 18232 bp, 12 predicted proteins | sample 811231 | NCBI WGS metagenome assembly MDTE01 (sample SAMN05326651, study PRJNA326480) | marine metagenome | isolation source: seawater | place: Indian Ocean: Red Sea | collected 2010 | reverse complement strand
CCGATTGCGGAATCCCGGGCCGGCGCGCGACTGCGATGGCGTGATCGGCGATCTGTCGCCAGGTCTGGATCGAGGCTGCGGCCGCTTCGCCCGAGCCGTAGAGCCAGCGCATGGTATCGGGTGCGGGCCGGTCTTCGCCAGCATTCACCGGCGCGCTGGCCGCCGAAGGGCGGGGGCCGGCAGCGGAACAGCCGCCCAAGGCAAGCGCCCCGGCGGCGAGCAGGAGGAAACGGGTCATGAGGCAATCTCCAGAGCGGCGGCTGATGGTGCGGACGCGGCTCTCTGCCATAGCGGGCGTCGGCAATCCATCCGGCTCGCACGATTAGAGCGTGCAGCGCCGCCATTCCAGCGGAGACCCGGTCATGCCCCGATTTCGCCGCTGCCGACTACGCCAGAAAACCGCCGAATTTTGTGCAGCGCAATATCGGCGGCTCTCATCAGCCGAGGATGCCGGACATAAAATCAAGAGGTTGCAGTTCCTTGCATCGACTGTTTGCGGATTTTGCAACAAAACTTGTTCTTTTCGCACTTGCACAAAAGTGGGCGGCCACGCATATCTGCTCGTGCCTTTCAGGCATCCTCTCCCAAGACTTCCAAGCCCGGTTGGTTCGCCAGCCGGGCTTTTTTCTTGCCTGCGGGACCTTCTGTCCGCACCCGCTCATTGCATCGGTACGAACCGGCCCCACCTTGGGCTGTACGACCAACAGGAACGGGAGCCCAGCTCACATGGCCGATGCTGACGCTGCAACGACGGAAGACACGACGAAGGTAAGGCTGCAAGTGGCAGCGGCACGGCAGGAGGAAAGCGGGCAGGGTATCGCCCGCATGCCGCGATCGGCCTTTCAGGCGCTGGGCATCACCGAAGGCGATGTGGTGGAAATCACCGGCAAGCGCACGACCGCGGCGGTCGCGATGGCGGCCTATGACGAAGACCAGACCATCGACGTCGTCCGGCTCGACGGGCTTCAGCGCGGCAATGCGGAAGCCGGCTCGGGCGAACATGTGAATGTCTCGGTTGCCGAATCGCGCCCGGCCACGCGTGTCGTATTCGCGCCCGCGCAGCGCGAGATGCGCCTGCAGGGTCCGGCGCAGGCGCTCAAGCGCAATTTCTTCCGCAAGCCGCTCGTCGCGGGCGATCTCGTCGCCACGACCGGGCAGCAGCCCGTCCAGGATATGCCCCCCGAAGTGCGCCGGATGTTCAATGCCCCGGCCTATGCGCTCACCCAGATCCGGCTCAGCGTGGTGTCCACCAGCCCCAAGGGCATCGTCCATATCGACGAAAACACCGAAGTCGAGCTGCGCGCCGAGTTCGAAGCGCCCCGCGATGCCCGCGCGGTGGTCAATTACGACGATGTCGGGGGGATGGAAGACACCATCCAGCAATTGCGCGAGATGGTCGAATTGCCGCTGCGCTATCCCGAATTGTTCACCCGTCTCGGCGTTGATCCGCCCAAGGGCGTGCTGCTGCACGGTCCTCCGGGAACGGGCAAGACGCGGCTGGCGCAGGCGGTCGCCAATGAAAGCGATGCCAATTTCTTCACCATCAATGGCCCCGAGATCATGGGATCGGGCTATGGCGAGAGCGAGAAGGCGCTGCGCGAAGTGTTCGAGCAGGCGACCAAGGACGCGCCTGCCATCGTCTTCATCGACGAGATCGATTCGATTGCGCCCAAGCGCGACCGCGTCCCCGGCGAGGCGGAGAAGCGCCTCGTCGCGCAGCTGCTGACTCTGATGGACGGGCTCGAGGCGCGTTCGAACCTCGTCGTGATTGCCGCAACCAATCGCCCCGACGCGATCGACGAGGCGCTGCGCCGGCCGGGCCGCTTCGACCGCGAAATCGTGATCGGCGTGCCCGACGAACAGGGGCGGCGCGAAATCCTCGGCATCCACACCCGCGGCATGCCTCTGGGCGACAAGGTCGACCTGGCCGAGCTGGCGCGCGCCACTTACGGCTTCGTCGGTGCGGACATCGCCGCGCTCGCGCGCGAGGCCGCGATCGATGCGGTACGCCGGATCATGCCGAAGATCGATCTCGACGAGCGGACGATTCCGCCCGAAGTGCTCGACGAGCTTTATGTCGGACGCGAAGACTTCCTCTCGGCGCTGAAGCGCATCCAGCCTTCCGCCATGCGCGAAGTCATGGTGCAGGTGCCCCGGGTCGGCTGGTCCGATATCGGCGGCGTGGGCGACGCGATCGAAAAGCTCAAGGAAGGCATCGAGCTGCCGATGAAGAACCCCGAGGCGTTCCATCGTCTCGGGATCCGGCCCGCGAAGGGCTTCCTGCTCTATGGTCCGCCGGGCACCGGCAAGACGCTGCTGGCCAAGGCCGTCGCCAAGGAAGCCAAGGCGAACTTCATCTCGATGAAAAGCTCGGACCTGCTGTCCAAATGGTATGGCGAAAGCGAACAGCAGATCGCGCGCATGTTCAAGCGGGCCCGCGCAGTCGCGCCCTGCGTCGTCTTCATCGACGAGATCGACAGCCTGGTGCCCGCGCGTGGCAGCGGGCAGGGCGAACCGCAGGTCACCGGCCGCGTGGTGAACACCATCCTGGCCGAAATGGACGGGCTCGAGGAATTGCAGTCGGTCGTCGTCATCGGCGCGACCAACCGCCCCACGCTGGTCGATCCCGCGCTGCTGCGCCCGGGCCGGTTCGACGAACTGGTCTATGTCGGGACGCCCGACCAGCCGGGACGCGAACAGATCCTCAAGATCCATGCCAAGGACATGCCGATGGCCGGCGATGTCGATCTCGCGGCGGTCGCCGCCAAGACCGTGCGGTTCACGGGCGCGGACCTCGAAGATGTCGTCCGCCGCGCCGGCCTCAACGCCCTGCGCCGCGTCGGCGGCGATGTGGAGGAGGTCGCCGCGCTCGATTTCGCAGAAGCGCTGAAGGATAGCCGCGCGACGGTTACCCCGAAGATGGAAACCGAATACAAGAAGATGCGCGGCGAGCTGAAGAAGCGCGCGGCCGAAGTGCGACCGATCGGGTTCCTCTACGAAGGCATGGTCGAAAGCACGCGCGACGAAAAGCACGGGCCGGACACCACCGGCTGATCGCTACCGGCCGGCCGCAGGCGCGGGCAGCGACCTGCCGGTGAGCGCGGCTTACGGTGTGTTCGGCTCGGCGGCCTTGAGATGCCCGCCGGGCACTTCGAGCCGGTGGCGGATCAGCGCATCGGGCTGGTTCTGCTTGATCCAGGCCAGCATGTGTTCGCGCACGCCGCAGCGCAGGGCCCACAAGTCGCCGATCGTCTCGGCGCTCATCGACAGGCGCAGTTCGATGCTCTCGGGATAGGCGTCGGTCATCAGCAATTGCAGATTGCGCCCGTCCCACAGCTCATGCGCCGAGACATAGCGTTCGAATTCGCTGCGGATCGGTTCGACATCGGTGATCGGGTCGAGATGCAGCATCACCGGCCCGGTCAGCTTCTCGTCGACGCGCGACCAGTTCTCGAAGCTTTCGTCGAGGAACCGGCTGGTGGGCACGACCAGCACGCGCTCGTCCCAGGTACGGACGGTGACGAAGCTCATGCGGATTTCCTCCACCCGCCCGGCCTGGTCGTCGACCTTGACCAGATCGCCGATCCGCAGCGGCTGGGTCAGCGCCATTTGCAGCCCCGCGATCAGCGATTTGAGCGCGGGCTGTGCGGCGGCGCCCACTGCCAGCGCGGCGAGACCCGCCGAGGCCAGCATCGTGGTGCCGACATCGCGGACACCGGGGATATTGAGCATGATCAGCGAAACGGTGACGATGATGATCCCCACCTTCATCGTCCGCGACAGGATCGCGATCCGCGTCAGGCGGCCGCGCTGCGCCACCGGATCGCTCGCCGCGCCGACCTGTGCTTCGTAGCCCCGCGCGAGGCCGCGGACCATGGCATAGGCCACCCACCCGATCACCGCGGGCACCAGGAAGCGGGCCAGAAGGTCCCAGCCGCGCCCGACCAGCGCATCGTTTTCGGCCGCCGCAGCGATGGCGAAGGCGATCGCCGCCCAGCGCAGCGGCTTGCGCACCGCTTCGACCACCACATCGTCGAGCGCGCTTTCGGAGGTGCGCGTCACGCGCCGGAGCAGGGCGAAGACGATCCAGTGCGCCAGCAGGGCCAGCGCGACCGCGCTGCCGAGCACGATCAGCGTGTGGATCACGCCGTCGTAGGAGATCGGCCAATTGCGGGGATCGTAGCGCTCTAGCATCGGCTCAGGCGGTATGGGCGCGGGCCGCCGATGGCAAGATCAGTCACCGGCGGGAAGCTCGATCGTGACGATCAGCCCGTCGGGGGTGAACTTGCGCTCGAACGTGCCACCGAACTGGCGCGCGGCGCTGGTCATCAGCAGGCTGCCGAAGCCGGTGTGCTCGGGTGCATCGCCCAGTTGCGCGCCGGTTTCGCGCCACTCCAGCGTGACCGTCCCGTCCTGTTCGCTCCAGCTGACGTGGACCGTGCCCTCGTCCTTCCAGGCCCCGTATTTGACCGCATTGGTGGTCAGCTCGTGCAGCACCAGGCCGAGGGGGGTCACGCGCTTGGCGGGCAGCATGATTTCGGGCCCGTCGATTTCGGCCGGGTGGTTGCTCGACCGGTAGGGCGCCAGCGAGGTCTCGACCAGCGCGCGCAGCGAGGCCACCGGGCGTTCGAGCTCGCCCTGGCTGACTTCATGCGCGGTGAGCAGCGCGCGGATCCGCTGCGCGATGCTGTTGGTCACCTCCTTCGCCTCGGGCTTGTCGCGGGCGCTCATCTGGACGATCGCCAGCACCACCGCGAAAAGGTTCTTCACCCGGTGGTTGAGTTCGCGCGCCAGCAGGTCGGCGCGGTCGCGCGCCTCGCTGACCACCGCGGCCTGCGCCGCTTCGGCTTCGGCGCGTGCCGCGCGCCCGACCAGCCGCGCGCCGGCGAACATGGCGATGATGAGGAACACCAGCAGCGCGCCCAGCAGCGGGAGAACGCGGGCATTGGTACGCGCGGCGTCGGCGCTGTAGGCGGCCAGCGTCTCGTTCTCGATATCCTCCAGTTCGGCGATGGCGCGGTCGAGCCGTTCCATCGTCTCGACTCCCTCGTCGGTGAGAATTGCGCGCCGTGCATCGAGCAGCCGTCCGTTCTCGAGCAATTCGACCCCGGTCGCCATTTCGTCGAACTTGGCGCGGGCCAGCGCATCGATCTTGTCGATCAGTTCGGTCTGCCGCGCGGTCGCGTCCTCGCCGATCAGTTCGCGGATGCGATCGAGTGTCGGGTCGATCTGTTCGCGTCCCGCCTGGTAGGGCGCCAGATACCGCCGGTCGAGCGTGATGAGATAGCCGCGCTGGCCGGTTTCGCCGCTGATCGCGGAACGGCTGACCTGGCGCAGTTCCTCGAGCACCTCGACCGTCCGGCGCACCTGCTCGCGCTGTTCGCGCTCGGCTTCCACGGTCTGGTAGACCAGGAACAGCGTGGCGAACATCGCGGCGGCAATCACCCCCAGCAGGACGACATTCATCCACCGCGGATCGCGCGTGCGCGCGACGAATTCCTCGATCTCGGTCAGTGTGCTGCTCCCCAGCTGGTCCCGGTGCCGATATCGACCCCCAGAGGAATGTCCAGTTTCACCGCGGGTTCGGCGGCGCCCGCCATGACCCGTTCGATCACCGCCGACGCGGCATCGACGTCGCCCTCGGGCAGTTCGAAGACCAGTTCGTCGTGCACCTGCAGCAGCATGCGGACATGCCCCAGCCCGGCAGCCTCGAGCGCGGGCATCATGCGGACCATGGCGCGCTTGATGATATCCGCGCTGGTGCCCTGGATGGGCGCGTTGATCGCCGCCCGCTCGCTCCCCTGGCGCTCCGCCTGATTCTTCGACGCGATCCGCGGGAACCATGTCTTGCGCGCGAAGAGCGTTTCCGAATAACCGCGCTCGCGCACCTGCTCCAGCGTACGCACGATGTATTTCTGGATCCCGGGGAAGCGCTGGAAATAGGTGTCGATCATCGCCTGCGCCTCGTCCGCCTCGACGCCGAGCCGGCCCGCCAGCCCCCAGCGCGAGATGCCGTAGAGGATCGCGAAATTGATCGTCTTGGCGCGCCCGCGCGTATCGCGATTGACCTCGCCGAACATCTCGATCGCCGTGCGCGAGTGGATGTCCTCGCCCTGCGCGAAGGCTTCCTTCAGCGTCGGGACATCGGCCATATGCGCGGCCAGCCGCAGTTCGATCTGCGAATAGTCGGCAGCCAGCAGCACATTGCCTTCATCGGCGACGAAAGCCTCGCGGATCTGGCGGCCGATCTCGGTGCGAATGGGGATGTTCTGCAGATTGGGTTCGGTCGACGACAGCCGCCCGGTCTGCGCCCCGACCAGGCTGTAGCTGGTGTGCACGCGCCCGGTTTCGGGATTGATCGCCTGCTGCAGCGCATCGGTATAGGTGTTCTTGAGCTTGGCTAGCTGGCGCCATTCGAGCACCTTTTCGGCGATCTCCGCGCCTTCGCCCGACAGCCTTTCGAGCACGCTCTGGTCGGTGGAATACTGGCCGCTCTTGCCCTTCTTGCCGCCCTTGTAGCCAAGCGTGTCGAACAGGACTTCGCCGAGCTGCTTGGGGCTGCCGACGGTGAATTCGGTGCCCGCGATGCGGTGGATTTCCTTCTCCAGCCGGGCGATTTCGCCGGCGAATTCTTCCGACAGTTTGGCCAGCCGGGTCCGGTCGACCTTGATGCCGTGGCGTTCCATCTGCGCCACCACCGGGACCAGTGGCCGGTCGACCCGTTCGTAGATGCGCGTACCGCCCTCGGTCGCCAGCCGCGGCTTGAGCGTCTTGTACAGCCGCCAGGTGACGTCCGCGTCTTCCGCGGCATATTCGGTGGCCTTGTCAAGCGGGACCTCGCCGAAAGGAATCGCCTTCTTGCCCGTGCCGCAGATCTCCTTGAAGGTCAGGCAGGTGTGGCCGAGATGGCGGCTCGCCAGCTCGTCCATCCCGTGGCCGCCACCGATCCCGTCGAGCTGGCGCCCGGCGTCGAGATCGAAGCTCATGATCATCGTGTCCTCGACAGGCGTGACGGCAATGCCGTTGCGCGCGAGCACGTTGAGATCGTATTTGCCATTGTGGAACACCTTGACCACGGCATCGCTGGCGAGCAGCGGCGCGAGCGCGGCGAGCGCAGCGGCCTTGTCCACCTGCGCCGGACGTTCGGCAAACATGTCGCTGCCGCCATGGCCCAGCGGGACATAGCAGGCATCGTTGGGTCCGAGCGCGAGGCTCACCCCGACGAGATCGCACAGCATGCAGTCGAGTGAGCTGGTCTCCGTATCGACCGCGACCAGCCGCGCCGCCTGCGCCCGCGCGACCCACTCTTCGAGCCGGCCGAGCGTCTGCACGCATTCATAGGCGCTGCGATCCACTGCGGGAAATTCGGGCAGCGGCTGGCGGTTACCCGCACTGCTGGCCGGCGCGCCGGCGGTTTCGGGCTTGGCCGGATTGAGATCGGTCGCGCGCGAAGGGCTGCCATTGCCGGCCTCGAGCCGCTTGAGCAGGCTGGTGAAGCCATGCTTGCCAAGGAAAGCGGCGAGCGGTTCGGGCGGAACCTCGTCAAGCTTCATGTCCTCGAGCGTGACGGGCAGGCTGCAATCCTCGCGCAGCGTTACCAGCACGCGGCTGAGTTCGGCATCGGCGCGGTGTTCGATCAGCCGCTCCTTGAGCTTGCTCTTCTTCATGCCCTCGGCCGCATCGAGCGCAGCGGTAAGCCCGCCGTGTTCGGCAATCAGCTTGCTCGCGGTCTTGGGGCCGACACCGAAAATGCCGGGAATATTGTCGACCGAATCGCCCATCAGCGCGAGCACGTCGCCGACCTTGTCGGGCCCGACGCCGAATTTTTCCTCGACCTCGTCGATATAGATCCGGGCATTCTTCATCGTGTCGAGCATGTCGATCCGCGCGCCGTCGCGTTCGCCGACCAGCTGCATCAGGTCCTTGTCCGAAGACACGATCGTGACATGCCACCCCTGGCGCTGGGCTTCGCGTGCATAGGAGGCGATGATGTCGTCCGCCTCGACATCGGGTTCCTCGATGCAGGGCAGGCTGAACGCGCGGGTGGCATCGCGGATCAGCGGGAATTGGGGCACCAGATCCTCGGGCGGGGGCGGGCGGTTGGCCTTGTACTGATCGTAGATCTCGTTGCGGAAGCTCTGGCTCGACTTGTCGAGGATGACGGCCAGATGGGTCGGGCCGTCGGCCTTGTGCAGGTCGTCGGCCAGCTTCCACAGCATGGTGGTGTAGCCATAGACCGCGCCGACAGGCGTCCCTTCGGGATCGGTCAGCGGCGGGAGGCGATGGTAGGCGCGGAAGATATAGGCCGAGCCGTCGACGAGATAGAGATGCGGTGTTTCAGCCATGGTCTGGCGGCTTAGCGAAGGCTCGGCGCAATGGGGAGCGCCTTTTTCCTGCCTGCCCATGGCTATGCACTGCTGCGTGCCACCGGGGGAAATATGACCGAAAAATGGCACCTGCGGCTTTATTCGCTTGCCGTGCCCTATTTCCGCCACTATTTAGACACTGTGAGGCCCCAATTGGGGGTTCGCGCGGGAGGGGGGTAAACCTTCCGAACGCATTCATATTCGCTGTTCAAGGATTTAGAACTATGCGCAAGATCGCTCTTTTCGCTGCTGCTTCGGCCGCTGCCCTGACCCTCGCCGCTTGCTCGGAAGCAACCGAAGATTCGGCTGAAGCAACCGCAGACGAAGCAGTTGCAGACGCTGAAACCAACATGGAAGCTATCGAAGCAGAAACCGACGAAGCCATCGCCGACGTCACTGCTGAAGCCGACGAAGCTGCTGCCGAAGTCGAAGCTGCTGCTGAAAACGAAACCACTGCCGAAGCTGCTGCCGACTAATCGCGCACGCTTCGCGGACGGTTATCGTTCACGAACAGAAAGGGCGGTGCCTAGCGGCGCCGCCCTTTTTCGTGTCTGACGTTACGTGAAGCTTATTCGCCGCCGTAATCGGCGGTGGCCCAGTTGCGGCCGTCGTTCATGCTTTGCCCGAACCCGGTGTAGAGCGCCTGCGTAATGCTGGAAATCCGCGCATCACGATTGGCCCGCGCTTCGAGCTTGCGGCTGCGGCTGCCGTTTTCCACCGCCATCGAGGGGCTTTGCCCGGTAACGTAGATGGCGGCCGCGATCGCGCGGCCATCGGGCGTATGGAATATGCCGATATCGCTGGCGGTGCGGGCCAGCGTTCCGGTCTTGTGCGCCAGATTGGCGCTCACCGGGAGGGCCGAGGGCATCCGCCGCTTGCCCGTGGTGGTTTCCTCCATCGCGTCGAGCAGGACCCGGCGTGAATAGTCGCTCAGCCATTTGCCCTGATAGATCCCGGCAAGCAGCTGCCCCATCGCGCGCGGCGTGGCGCTGTCCTTGATATCGACGCTCCACGCGGGGTCGATCCGGCCGTCCTCGCGGATCAGCGTGGCGATGTCGCGCGACAGGCTGAAGCCTTCGATCCCGGCATCCTTCATCCACTTGTTGACAGCGCTCGGGCCGCCGACCGCTGCGAGCAGCGCGTCGGTGCAGTCGTTGCAGCTCTTGCTGATCATCAGGCTGAGGTGGCGGTAGGCCGGCAGATAGGCACCGCCGGGCCGCGGCAGGCGGTACTCGCTCGTCAGGCTCCACCGATTCGCATCGACGCCCGCAAGGAACGTCGCGGCGATCGCGACCTTGCTGGTGCTCGCCATCGGGAAGCGCTGGTCCGCCAGCACGCCCACTTCGCGCCCCGTCGACAGATCGATCGCATAGACGCCGATGCGTCCGTCCGATCCATCGGCCAGCTGGGCGATCTGCTGTTCGAGCGGAGTCGCGTAGACGGCGTCGTAGCTTTGCGGGGTGCGGACATCGGTGCCCAGGACAGTGTCGAACTGGGCTTCGAACCCGGTACCTTGCGCAGCTGCGGGAGCGGCCAGGGCCATTGCCCCGATCGCCAGAAGTCTTCCGAGTAGGTTTGTTCGCATGCTGATCGTTTACACCCTGCGTGGTTAGGCGAAGCTTAACGGATATCCCCGGTAGCGATACAAGCGCGGCGCGACGAAAAGTGTTTCGATCACGACAGTTTCGCCCCGCACGGTGTCATATTCGTGCGGGGCGATGAAGGTCATGCGTTGGCAATCGCCTGTTCGATCCGGTCGGTGGGTTCGCCGGTCATGGTCTTGTCGATTTCCCCGACCAGCCGTTTCTTGAGCTCGCCATGATAGTGGCGGCGCATCTCGCCCAGCGTCTTGGGGTCGGCAATGACCAGGATGTCGCTGATATCGCCAGCGATCGCCTTGGCATTGAGCCATTCGGTTGCCGCTGCGCCATGCGCGAGCTCTTCCAGGTCGGTGCGTCCCAGCTGCTGTCCCGCATTGTCCTGATGCTTCACCCCGGCGCTGTAATTGGTTGCCGACAGATCGGGTTTCTCGGCCGAGCCGAGCTTGGGTTCGAGCGGCTGGCCGGTATTGCGCATGACAGTGAAATTCTCGCCGTCGACGATCGCGACATGGGCATTGCTGGGAAGGCGCATCGAATGGTCTCCTCTTATTGGTGATTGGTGCACGGACAACGTTCGAACGCCGCAGGAGGTCCGGGCTTGAGCCACGCGGCGTTTGTCTGCACAGATGTGTCCATGGGAGAGATCGAAAGCGCGGGGGCGCTCGAGCAGGGATTGGCCAAGGCGCTGGCGCGTGCCGGCATGGCGGCGCCCGAAGGGGTGCGGCGGCTGACCGGTGGGGCAACCATGGAAAGTTGGCAGTTCAGCAGCGGCGGAGAGGATTTCGTCCTTCGCCGCGCGCCGAGCCTCGCTTTCATGAAAGGCCGCCCCTTTGGTCATGACAGCGAAGCGGCGATTATCGGTGCGGCGCATGCCGCGGGCGTGACCGCGCCCGAGGTGCTGGTCGGCCTGCAGCCGGGCGACGGGATCGGCAGCGGCTTCGTGATGCGCGCACTGCCCGGCACGCCCGATCCGCGGGCGATCCTCGCAATGGACGATCCGGCCCGGTTGCTGCGCGACGTGGCACGCGATCTGGCGAGGATCCACGCGCTTCCGCGCGCCGGTCTGCCGGGAGACGTGCCCGAACTGGACTACGCCGAGGGTATCGAAGGCCTGGCCGAACAGTTCGAGGAAGCGGGCGGCGACCGGCCGATCATCGCGCTGGGCCTGCGCTGGCTGCGCGAGAATATGCCCGACCGGGTGGAGCCGGTGCTCAACCATGGCGATTACCGGCTGGGCAATTTGCTGGCGCAGGATTCGCAGATGACCGGCGTGCTCGACTGGGAACTGGCGCATTTCGGCGACCGGCACGAGGACCTGGCATTCGGCTGCATGGCAGTGTGGCGCTTTGCTCGGGTCGACCGCCCGGCATTGGGGCTGGGATCGCTGCAGGACTATGTCGCGGCCTATGAGGCGGAGAGCGGGGCCAGGGTCGATGCCGGGCGGTTCCGCTTCTGGCTGGTCTATCGCACGGTGTGGTGGGCGCTTGGATGCCTGCGGATGGCGAGCTTCTGGCGCAGCGGCGATGACCGCATGCTCGAACGCGTGGTCATCTCGCGCCGGACCAGCGAACAGGAACTCGACCTGCTGCTGCTGCTCGAAGAGGATGCGCCGGAGGCCGAACAGGCCCGCGCCATGCCGCCGCGCGATGCGCTTCCCGAACCGCTCGGCGAAGCCAGCGCGGGCGAGCTCGCCACTGCCGTGGCCGAATGGCTCGGCAGCGTGAAGGACCGGATGGAAGGCCATGACCGCTTCCAGCTCGCCGTTGCGCGCAATGCGCTGGGGATGATCGCCCGCAATGATGCGGCGGCTACGCAGGTGGAAGACGACATGCTCGCGCAGGATGTGCTCGACGGGCGCGCCTCGCTGGCGACGCCGGGACTGCTGGCGATGCTCCGCCGCGCCGCGCTCGACAAGCTGGGGGCCGATGTCCCGAAATACCCGATGCTGGCGCTGGCACGGAAAAAATGGACGGGAGAGGATTGATGGATTTCGCGATACCGCAGGAGCTCGAGCACTATTACGCCGAGCTCGAAGCCTTCATCGAAAACACGATCGACCCGATGGTCGCCCGCGATGACAACATCCGTTTCTTCGACCACCGCCGCGAAGACGCGCGCACCGACTGGGAACGCGGCGGGCTGCCCAGCCATGACTGGGAAGAGCTGCTGCGCGAATGCCACAAGGCGGCCGACGAGGCTGGCCACTGGCGCTTCTCCGCCCCGAAGAAATACGGCGGCAAGGACGGTTCGAACCTGTGGATGGCAGTGATCCGCGACCGGTTTGCGCAGCGCGGGCTGGGCCTGCACAACGATCTGCAGAACGAACATTCGATCGTCGGCAATTTTCCCTTCGTCGCCATGTTCGAGACTTTCGGGACCGAAGAGCAGAAGCAGGAATTCATCAACGGCGGGTTCGAAGGCACGCGCCGTGTCGCCTTCGGACTGACCGAACCCGATCACGGTTCGGACGCGACCTGGATGGAAACGCGCGCGGTGCGCGAGACACGCGACGGGGTCGACGGCTGGCGGATCGATGGCGAGAAGATGTGGATCACCGGCATGCATGTCGCCACGCATTGCGCGATGTTCGCGCGGACCAGCGGCCACAACGGCAAGCCCAGCGGGATAACCTGCTTCCTCGTCCCAAATCCCACGCCCGGCCTCGAGATCGAGGAATGGATGTGGACCTTCAACATGCCGACCGACCATCCGCGGCTGTCGGTGAATGACGTCTGGGTGCCCGATTCCGCGATCCTGGGGCGCGAGGGCGGCGGGCTGGCGCTGGCACAAAGCTTCGTCCACCAGAACCGCATCCGCCAGGCCGCCTCCAGCCTTGGCGCGGCGCAATACTGTATCGAGCAGAGCGTCCGCTATGCCCGGACCCGCAAACCCTTCGGCGAGGAGCTGGCCAAGAACCAGGCGATCCAGTTCCCGCTGGTCGAGCTCGCGACCCAGTGCGAGATGCTGCGCCTGCTGATCTACAAGACCGCGTGGGACATGGACAACATGCCGCACGAGGACATCGAGAAGACCATCTCGGACAAGGTGTCGATGTGCAATTACTGGGCGAACCGGCTGGTCTGCGAAGCCGCGGACCGCGCCATGCAGGTCCACGGCGGCATCGGCTATTCGCGGCACAAGCCGTTCGAGCACATCTATCGCCACCACCGCCGCTATCGCATCACCGAGGGCGCAGAGGAGATCCAGATGCGCAAGGTGGCGGCCTATCTGTTCGGCTATATGGGGCCGCGGCGGGGCAGCTTCGACGAAGCCTGATCGGCACGGTCCGCCGATGCTCGTGGTCCCGCTAGGCCAATCGGCGCTTGACCCGGGCGGGCGGGCAAGGCCTTGTAAGCGGCAGATATTCAGGGGACCCATACGATGACACCGACACTTCGGACACTGGCTGCCGGCCTGTTGCTTTCCACCGCCACCACTGCGCTCGCGCAGCATGCTCCGATCGTTCTGCCCGGTGCGCCCGGCGCCGCGCCGCGGGTGATCGACGAAGACGAAGCCACGCGCCTGTCCGACACGCGTTTCTCGCCCGCCGATGTCAAATTCATGCAGGACATGATCGTCCACCACCAGCAGGCGGTCGATCTTGCCGCGCTGGTCGAGGGCCGCAGCAACAATTCCGATATCGTGGCGATCGCGGGGCGCATCGACGCCAGCCAGGCCGATGAAATCGCCTTCATGCGCGAATGGCTGGCCGAACGCGGGCAACCCGCGGCGATGCAGCATCACGCAGGAATGGATCATGCCGCGCACCACCTGATGATGGGCATGGCCACGCCCGCGCAGATGGCCGAACTCGGCACGCTGGAAAGCACTGCATTCGACCGCCTGTTCCTGCAGCTGATGGTGCGCCATCACGGCGGCGCGATCGACATGGTCGAAACGCTGCACGACCAGCCCGGTACTGCCTACGATCCGGTGATGTTCGAATTCACCAATGACCTGGTCAAGGAACAGCAAGCGGAGATCGACCGGATGAACGCGATCCTCGCCGAATTGTCGGACGACCCGCGGGCCAATCTCGCGGCAGGCTTTCGCGATGCCGAGGAGGCGATCAGCAATCTGCGGCTGGTCGCCGCGCTGCCCAAGCCGACCGGCTTCTACGATCCCGAGAACCCCGCGCAGCTTGCGCCGCGTATCGCGGAAGACGCCGAAGCCGACGAGGCGGGTGATCTGGTCGATACCGCGCGCCCCGATATCCGCGAGGAAGAGGACGAGGACGGCAATCCGCGCTTTGGCGAACGCGGCTCGCTGCTGAGTTTTGCCAACACCGACATGGCGTTCAGCGGCGATCTCCTGGTCGCGGGCAATTACCACGGCTTCAACGTGTACCGGTTGGGCGATGACGGGATCCCGCAGCTGGCCAGCTCGATCGTCTGCCCCGGCGGGCAGGGCGATGTCTCGATCGCGGGTGATCTGCTGCTGATGAGCGTGCAGGACAGCCGTGCGCGCAAGGACTGCGGCCTGCAGGGGATCGAAAGCAATATCAGCGACGAGCGGTTCCGCGGCCTGCGCATCTTCGACATTTCCGACGTCACCCGCCCGCGGCAGGTGGGCCAGGTGCAGACCTGCCGGGGCAGTCACACCCATTCGATCGTCAGCGCCGACGACCAGCGGCTGGTGGTCTACAATTCGGGCACCAGCTACGTGCGCGACGATCGCGAACTGCCCGGCTGTTTCGAACGCGGCGGCGACAACACCGCGCTGTTCAGCATCGATGTGATCGAGATCCCGCTGGTCGATCCGGCCGCCGCGCGGATCGTCGACAGCCCGCGCATCTTCGCGCAGGACGGGCGGATCGCCGGCCTGTGGCGCGGCGGCGACCATGGCGAAGGCACGCAGGAAACACGCGTGACCGACCAGTGCCACGACATCACCGTCTTCCCCTCGCTCAATCTCGCCGCGGGCGCGTGTTCGGGCAATGGCATCATTCTCGACATCGCCGATCCGCTGGCGCCGAAACGGCTCGACGACGTCACCGACACGGGCTTTGCCTACTGGCATTCGGCCACCTTCAACAACGATGGCACCAAGGTGCTGTTCACCGACGAATGGGGCGGCGGCGGGCGGCCGCGCTGCCAGGCGGGCGACCCGATGACCTGGGGCGCCAATGCGATCTATGCGATCGAGGATGGCAAGCTCGCCTTCCGCAGCCTCTACAAGCTGCCGGCCCCGCAGAGCGACGTGGAGAACTGCGTCGCGCACAATGGTTCGATCATTCCCGTGCCGGGCCGCGATATCTTCGTCCAGGCATGGTATCAGGGCGGCATCTCGGTGATCGATTTCACCGATGCGGAAAACCCCTTCGAAATCGCCTATTTCGACCGCGGCCCGGTCGATGCGGACCAGCTCATCACGGGCGGATACTGGTCGGCCTATTGGTACAACGGCCGCATCTACGCCACCGAGATCAGCCGCGGGCTCGACGTCTTCGCGCTATCGCCGAGCGAATTCCTGACGGCGGAGGAAATCGCCGCGGCGGAAGCAGCGCAATACGATGGCGGCGTGTTCAATCCGCAGACGCAGACGCAGGTCAGCTGGCCCGAGGCGGCGATCGCCGCAGTGGCGGCCAGCCGGAAGGGCGGATAGGATGGCAGCCCGCGAACGGACCCGGGGCAGCGGCCGGACACGCGCCGCGAAAATCGTGATCGGCCTTCTCGTGCTGCTGGTTGGCACTGCGCTGATATCCTTGCTCGACACCAATCGCGGCTCGGTCCGCATGCTCGACATGGTACGCGAACCCTCGGTCTATCTGGCGGCGGCGCTGGCGGTGCTCGGCGTGATCCTGGCGCGCAGCCGCGCCGTCGTGGTGGTGGGCCTTGCCGCAATCGCCATCGGCATCAACATGTGGCGGTTGTGGCCCTATACGGCGCTTGCCGCGACGCAGGTTCCGCTACCCGACGAAGTCGACGGGATGAGCTGTGCCCGGATGCTGTCGTTCAATGTCCTGCAGGGCAACGACCGGCACCGCGATACCGCCCGGCTGATCGAGCGGGTCGATCCCGACATCCTGCTGCTGATGGAAACCGACCAGTCGTGGCTCGACGCGCTCGAACCGCAGCTGTCGCGCTATGGCTACCGGCTCGACCGGCCGCTCGACAACAAATACGGCATGGCCTTCGCCACCCGGCTGACGGTGGATCGCGCCGAAATGGTGGCCAACACCAGTTCGAACACGCCGACGCTCTATGCCACGCTGCGGACGGGCGACGGGGCGCGGTTCGAAATGATCGGCCTTCACCCGCGGCCGCCGCTGCCCGGCCAATCGACCGAAAGCCGCGACGCCAATATCGCGCAGGCGGGTGCGCGCACGCCCGACGGCCTTTCGAACGTGCTCGCCATCGGCGATTTCAACGATGTCCCCTGGTCCAACACCACGTCGCGTTTCGTCGCCGAAGGCGGCTACCGCGATCCGCGCGCGGGCCGGGGCAGTTTCGCGACCTTCCCGGCGGACTATGCCTGGATCGGCTGGCCGCTCGACCAGATCTTCGTGAAGGACGGGGTGAAGGTGGAAGAGCTCGAGATCGGCGATGATGTCGGGTCCGATCACCTGCCGCTGATTGCCAAGGTGTGCGTGGATCCGATGTCGGCCGATGCGGATATCGAGGGATTGTTCGCGCCGGACACCGCGCCAGCGGGCGAGCTCTAGCGGCAGCGTCCGGCAGCGCTTGGAGCCCCAATCAAAAAGGCCCGGCAGGATCGCTCCTGCCGGGCCTCTTCATGTGACCTGTCGGTCGGGGGCGGGGCTTAGAAGCCCATGCCGCCCATACCGCCCATGCCGCCCATGTCGGGCATTGCCGGGGCGCCCGACTTGTCGTCGGGCTTCTCGGCGATCGCAGCCTCGGTCGTGATCAGCAGGCCGGCCACCGAAGCGGCGTCCTGCAGCGCGGTGCGCACGACCTTGGTCGGGTCGATGACGCCGGCCTTGACCAGGTCTTCATAGGTGTCGGTCGCCGCATTGAAGCCGAGCGAGGTATCGTTGGCGTCGGTCAGCTTGCCGGCAACCACCGCACCGTCATGGCCGGCGTTCGAGGCGATCTGGCGGACCGGAGCCTGCAGCGCACGACGGATGATGTCGATGCCGCGGGTCTGGTCGTCATTGGCGCCTTCGAGGCCGTCCAGCGCCTTGGTGGCGTAGAGCAGCGCGGTACCGCCGCCCGGGACGATGCCTTCTTCGACGGCTGCGCGGGTTGCGTGCAGCGCGTCGTCGACGCGGTCCTTGCGTTCCTTCACCTCGACTTCGGTCGCACCGCCGACCTTGATCACGGCAACACCGCCGGCGAGCTTCGCCAGACGTTCCTGCAGCTTTTCACGGTCGTAGTCGCTCGACGTGTTGTCGATCTGCGCGCGGATTTCACCGACGCGAGCCTTGATGTCGCCTTCCGAACCGGCACCGTCGACGATGGTCGTGTTGTCCTTGTCGATGGTGACGCGCTTGGCTTCGCCGAGCATGCCCAGCGTGACGTTCTCGAGCTTGATGCCGAGATCTTCGCTGATCATTTCGCCCTGCGTCAGGATCGCGATGTCCTGCAGCATGGCCTTGCGGCGATCGCCGAAGCCCGGAGCCTTCACCGCTGCAACCTTGAGGCCGCCGCGCAGCTTGTTGACCACGAGGGTGGCCAGCGCTTCGCCTTCGATGTCTTCAGCGATGATCAGCAGCGGGCGACCGCTCTGAACAGCCGCTTCGAGCACCGGCAGCATTGCCTGCAGGTTCGACAGCTTCTTTTCATGGATCAGGATGTACGGATTTTCGAGTTCGACCGTCATCTTGTCCGGATTGGTGATGAAGTAGGGCGACAGGTAGCCGCGGTCGAACTGCATGCCTTCGACGGTTTCGAGCTCGAATTCGAGACCCTTCGACTCGTCGACGGTGATCACGCCTTCCTTGCCGACCTTTTCCATGGCTTCGGCGATCTTTTCGCCGACTTCACGGTCGCCATTGGCCGAGATCACGCCGACCTGGGCGATTTCTTCGCTGCCCGAAACGTCCTTCGAACGGCCCTTGAGGTCTTCGACGACCTTGGTCACGGCGAGATCGATACCGCGCTTGAGGTCCATCGGGTTCATGCCCGCAGCGACCGACTTCATGCCTTCGGTCACGATCGACTGGGCAAGAACGGTTGCAGTGGTGGTGCCGTCACCGGCGGCGTCGTTCGCCTTCGATGCGACTTCCTTGATCATCTGCGCGCCCATGTTCTCGAACTTGTCGGTCAGTTCGATTTCCTTGGCGACGGTGACGCCGTCCTTGGT
>MDTE01144706.1_pt1 | contig 18233 bp, 13 predicted proteins | sample 811231 | NCBI WGS metagenome assembly MDTE01 (sample SAMN05326651, study PRJNA326480) | marine metagenome | isolation source: seawater | place: Indian Ocean: Red Sea | collected 2010 | reverse complement strand
TGATCATAATATAAGTTTGGTGTCTTAGGACTATAGACAAAGGTATAATACTTTCCTACTTCAGGAGTTACTTCAGTCTCAGTAAATGTCTCCATGATACTCATCATAATATCATCAGGACTCTCAAAACCAACTAGCGAATCTTTTAATAGTAAACCTCTGTCATCCATTACTTAATGCCTAATTGATCTTCTGTTATTATTTTAAATTCTATTAATCTATCGTTACAAAATTCTGATGCTGCTTTCCATTTAGCTTGATTGACTGCATAGGTTTTCATTTCATATAAGTATCCTTTAGTCATTCTTGATTTTTTCTTTGGTGGAGTAGTTTGTTTTTTTGGTTTTACTTCAATCACATATGTTTTTATTTGCCCAGATGTTTCTTTAAGTTTTATTATAAAATCTGGAAAGTATTTGTGACGACGATTGTCTATGGGTGAGACATAGGGGATAAAAAATTCTTCACTTCCCCATTCAAAAACACTTTCATTTAGATCGCACCACTGGCAAAATTTTCTTTCCCAACTACTTCTGCATATAATATTATTAGAATCACCTTTATATTTCATAGGAAATTTTGGTTTGTATCTGCTCTTGATACTTTCTCCCATCTATCTCTTCTATATAATATATACCAATAAAGATATTTATAGATGGCGATATTCGATCCTTTTACTTTTTTAGACTCTATACTGAGTGGTGAAGGGATGGGACCTAATAGTCCACAAAGGGACCCGTTTACTAAAATTAGAAATAATCTTCTTCAACCCGCATTAACTTCTCATTTTGAAGTTGAGGTTGGTGAACCTAGGGATGGTGCTTGGTCTCAATTTAAAGCGAACAATAATTTAAATTATACAAGTGCTAATGGTCAAGAAAAACTTTTTCTCCTTTGTTCAGAAACAGTTTTGCCAGGTTCTAGTATGGCAACCCATCAAATAACAGGTGATTATACAGGTGTTACAGAGAGGCATGCATATAGAAGATTGTTTGATGATAGAATTGATTTAACCTTTATGGTTAATGCAAATGAGAATGCATACCTTCCTATTAGATTTTTTGAGGGATGGCTTAAATTTATTGCTGATGAGCAGGATGCTGAAGTAAGAGGAGGACCAGGTGTTCTTCCTGGTCTTGGTGCTTTTGGTTTGCCTCAGACTGGAGGAACAAATAATAGTGTTCGTAATCCTAACTATTCTTATAGGATGAAGTATCCAACACAATATCAATCTCAATTAAAGATAACTAAATTTGAAAGGAATGGTCCTCAACCAAATCTTGTTTATACTTTTTTGAATGCTTATCCTATAGCTGTAACTTCGATGCCAGTTTCTTATGAAACTTCTCAACTATTAAAGTGTACAGTTTCTATGACGTATGTTAGGTATTGGATTGATGGGTTGATTGGTCATAAGTCAACAGGATATACTCCATCACCTCAACAGCAAGCAAATCAGAATGAGAAAAATCGTCCTGAGGGTGTTGTAAGTGGTAGTGGTACTAAAGATGATCCGTGGGTACGTCCTGCAATACAAACAGGTAGACCAAGTGATGTTAATATTAATGATACTAGACCAAAATTTACTGAGAAATCGGCTTTGAATTTCTTGGATAAGGATAATAATATAAATTTAAATAGTCAAACCATGGCATCTTCGACCTATCAGAGACCTGATGGTACTACAGTTGTGAATCGAACTGAACGTGGTTTTGAAACAACAATTGTAACTACACCTGATGGTAGGACCACAACAACTACTAGATCTCGAAACCAGAATTTAACTTCTCCACAGGTAGCATAAATAAACATACTGAAATTCTCTATAGGATATTATGCCTTTACCAAAGATTGCTACGCCAACATATGAGTTGGAATTACCCTCTACTGGAGAGACGATAAAATACAGACCTTTTTTAGTTAAAGAAGAGAAGGTATTAGTTATTGCTCTAGAGAGTGAAGATAATAAACAAATCACTACTGCTATTAAAACAGTACTTAAAAGTTGTATTCAAACCAAAGGAATTAAAGTAGAAACACTTCCTACTTTTGACATTGAATATTTGTTCCTTAACATTAGAGGTAAGTCTGTTGGTGAGGTGATAGAAGTTAATGTAACTTGTCCTGATGATCAGGAGACTAGTGCTCAGATAGAAATTAATTTAGATGATATTAATGTTCAGAAGAATGAAGAGCATACTAATCAAATTAAACTTGATGATAATATCATGATGGAATTGAGGTATCCATCATTGGAACAGTTTATTAAAACTAATTTTGATTTTTCAGATGACAATGCAATGGATCAATCATTCCAATTGATTGGTCAATGTATTGATAAAATTTATACTGAAGAAGAGGTTTGGAGTGCAGCAGATTGTACTAAGAAAGAGATTAATGATTTCTTAGAGTCAATGAATTCATCACAGTTTAAGGATATTGAAAAATTCTTTGAGACAATGCCTAAACTACAGCATACTGTTACGGTTAAGAATCCACAGACAAAGGTTGAAAGCGAGGTAGTAATTGAGGGACTGGCATCTTTTTTCGCATAGCTCTAATCCATATGGATTTAGAGAGCTATTTCAGACTTAATTTTGCGTTGATGCAGTACCATAAATATTCATTAACAGAGATTGAAAACATGATACCTTGGGAAAGGGATATCTATGTTGCACTCTTAAAACAACATCTAGAAGAAGAAAAGTTAAAGCAGCAACAACAGCATGGCGGTTAACTCTCAAAACATATCAGCATTAGTACCTGGAAAGGGTAAGGCTAGAGCGCAGCCTACTAGGGAAGTTGTTGATGAGAGGGTGTTAAGACTTCTTGGGATTGAAGCCTTTGAAGTCGAGATGGATTATGACACATATAAAGATGCTCTGAGAAGAGTTATGATAGAAAGCCGTATGGGCGGCAGTAAATTACCATCAGAAGAAGCCGAAGCAGTAACTAATGAGTGGAGGAGAGTAAAGGGTAGAAAGGGTAGATTTATAGCAAAGAAAAAAGTAATAAAAGCAAAGGACATACAAAAAGCAGGTGCTACTAGTGGGTTAAGTAGGAAGGCTATTAGTGGTGCTGCTGTTGGGGTTCCTGCAGGTTTGTTGGCTGCAGCAGCCACTGCTCCACCTGCAGAAGGAAGGAGTGGCGTATTACAAGCAATTCAAGATTCTCTTGATAATATTGTTAAGGTTCTTAAGGAGCAAAATAAATTAGATAGAAAAGCAATTGAGAAGGATAGAAAGCAAAAATTAAGAACAAGAAGAGATAGATTAAAAGATAGTTTAAAGGGAGGTGCCAAGGCTGTAGCAACTACAGCAAAGAAGGTAATAAAACCAGTACAAAATATACTGGGTGATATTATGGGGGTACTTTTAAAATTGCTTTTTGGTAAAGCATTATTAAAATTACTCAAATGGTTTTCTGATCCGGCGAATGATGAGAAGAAAGCGGCTTTGTTTAAATTTTTTAAAGATTTTTGGCCGATGATGACAGCTGCGGTGGTAGCATTTGGTACTGCAGTAGGTCCGATGATAGCTGGGTTGGTTAAAACGATCGGGGGATTTGTTGTGACTTTAGTGACTAAAATTATTCCTGGACTTGTAAGTGCTTCAGTTGGATTGGCAAAACATTTAGGTTGGAAGGGATTGGCTATTGGTGGTGTTGCTGGTGCGGGATGGTTAGGAAATAAGTTATTAAATCCTGATGAGGTTGCAAATAAAGCATCATCAGATCCAGATCCAGATTCAGATTCAGTTTCACCAACTCAAGGTGGAACTTCAGTTACACCAACTCCAAGTGCTCCTGACTCTGCATCAACTACATCATCATCTACTTCTAATAAGATTGATCCAGTTGATGTGTTGAATAAGAATAGACATCTTCTTCCAAATATTCCATTTATGGATCCATATCAAATAGTTTTAGATAAGATTAATGAAGATCCATCGGCATATGATACTAAAGCGAAAATTGAGGCTGCTCTTAATGAAGCTGGTATAGATACAAGTAAAGTAAGATATGCTACAGGTGGTTTTGTATCAGGACCTGGAGGAGTAGATAGAGTCTCTGCAAAACTAACTGCTGGCGAGTTTGTTATGAGTAAGGGTGCTGTAGATAAATGGGGTACAGATACTCTTGCTGCTATGAATGCTGCGGGTGGTGGTACAAATAATCCTTCTTTTGGTAGATATAATACTGGCGGAAAGGTTGAGAAACCTAAGTCTACTCAAGAAGAACAAAGGGAGAAAGATAATAAAGGTGGTGGTCTTTGGGGTTGGGCTCGTGGTCTTATGGGGTTTGGTACTGATGATAAACCGGTCACAGGAGACTTAGGTGAAGGAACTGATTTTGCTAAGAGAAGTGGTACGGAGAAGGGAGGTATATCTAGAAATGCAAAAGCACTTCTTAATACTATTAGATGGGCAGAAGGTACTTTAAAACCTGGTGGATATAATACTTGGTTTGGTGGTCGTACTGATATGGATCTTACTAGAATGTCCATTGATGAAGTTGTTGCTGAACAGAAGAGAAGACTTAGTGCAGGTGAAGCAACTTATGGAAGATATACATCTGCAGCGGTTGGTGCATATCAGATGATGCTACCGGATGAATTTGCCTCTAGGGCAGGTTTAAATGGTAGTTCTTTATTCACACCAGAGAATCAAGATAAGATGGCTATTGCTGCTTATATGAAGGGCAAGCTAACAAATAAAGAAATTGATAGTCCCATTACTAGAGAGACGATAGCAAAAATAGCAGGCGTATGGGCATCTCTTCCTACAATGAGTGGAGCAAGTGCTCATGGTCAACCAGTTAAAAAATATTCAGATCTTGAAAAAGTATATAATAAAAATTTAAAATCATTAGATCCTAATTCATATTCAACATCAACTACATCAATAGCTTTAGGGAAGGGAAGTACTAGTGTTCCTGGTCAACAACCTGGTCAACAACCTGGTAAAACTGGAGATTCGGCAACAGGTTCAGAGTATGCCAGAGCAATATCTGATGCAGAAATTGATGCATTAATAGCCTCAGAATTTGGAGGTGCTCAACAAAGAGGATTTAATAGACCTCCTCAGACTAAATTTAGTCCTGTTGCAAAAGCGACTCCACCTTCACCACCTTCACATTCACTTCAGTCAATTGGAGATGCAATCAAGAGAGGTGATACTAAAGGTGGTGATTCAACAGTAATGACTATTCCTGAGTCTTCTGCCAATGCAGGAACTCAGTTGCCACAGTTTGATGTTTCATCTCATGCTCTTCAGATTGAGAGATCATCCACCGTTTTAGGAATAAACGCATAAGATATGGCACAAAAAGCATTACCAGCAGCAAAAAAAATTGACGCAGCAAAGTTCTTACCTGGTAAGAAAGCTGATACTAAGATGTTAGCTTCTAATAGAGCAAAAGTAATTTCTAGGGATGAATCTTTAGTTTTAGTTCATAAAAAAGTAATTAAAGTTGAAAAACTTATACAGACTAATTTTAAAATTAAATCTATATCTGATAAGAAGAAAAGGATACAACATGAAAGAGAGAAGGATAGGGTACAAGAAGAAATATTAGAAGATACTCCAAAGGATTCTAATTTAAAGAAAACAGAAAGCAAACTTCCTGTACCAGGATTTGCATTCTTTGGTGAAATAAAAGATACTATTTTAAAATTATTTTTTGGGTGGCTTGCAATAAAAATTCTTCCACATCTTCCAAAACTGTTAGGATTTCTTCCTGTATTAAAACAAGGACTGGAGACAGTTACTGATTGGATGATAGGTGGGTTGGATGCGCTAACAGGCTTTCTTGCTGAAGGCTATAAGATGTATGATAGCGCAAAAGATTGGATAACAGATACTTTTGGTGAGGGTGGTAAGAAAAATTTTGAAGCAATTACTGGGCATCTTACTAAGGCTTTCAATCTAATTTCCATTATTGCTATGGGAATGATGGTTTCAGGAGGTGGGTTTGGTGGACCCAAAGGAAAGGGGCCAAGAAGAGGTATTAGAAATACTGCTAAGAGATTAGGTAAAAATCTTAAAAAGTTTCTGGGACAGACTGATAAGACGGTAATTGACAGAGCAAAAAATATTAATAAAATTAAAAGAGCAAAATTTCTTAATAAATTTACAGATCCTGCGAAAAAAATTGCGAGTAAAGCTAAAAATCTTGCTGGTAAGGGAATAAACCTTGCAAAAAGATTAGTGCCAAAGAGCCTTCCATCTGTTGGTGGTATGTTGAGTGGGTTATGGAATTGGGGAGGTCAACAAACACAAAAGGTAAGTGAAGCTGTAGGTAAGACTTGGGGTAGTGTTAGTAAATTTGTTACTGATCTTCCTGCTAAAACTAGAGCAATGTGGGATGACGTTGCTAAGAAAATTACTCCTTACCTAGATGAGATTGGTAAAGGAGTAAAAAGTATGGGAGATTCTCTTGGCAGACGGTGGGAGGATCTTAAAAACTTAAATCCTCAAAAGGCTATGGAGAAGATGCAGTCGAGGATGATGAAAAATGTTGAGATTCTTATGAAGAAGAATCCAGTGTTGAAGAAGGTGATGACTGCATTGAATCCTAGAAATGCAGCTGCTAAAATGGGAGGATTGATACAAAGTGCACAGAAGAATCCGGCACTTAAGAAAGTACTATCAGTTTTAAAGTCAAATAAAGCTGCATCTAAAGGATTGGGTCCTATTGATAAAGTGATTACTGCTTTGACAGCTCTTACTGATTACGCTCTCTTTAAAGAGTCTCCTATTAATGCTATTTTTAAAGGTTTGGGTGGACTTGTAGGATATGGACTTGGTTTTGCTGCGGCATCAGCGGTTCCAGTGTTGGGACAGAGTGGTGTATTTAATTTTGCAGGTGGTATTGCTGGTGCATCCCTTGGTGAATACATTGCTTTTTTGATGTTAAAAGGTTTGGCGAAGACTCCATTAGCAAATATAGATGATCCTATTGCTGCTAATACTCAGGGAATGACTCCACGGAAACTTGTAAGAAATCCTGAAAATCTGGCCGATCATATGATAGATGATAAACTTATCAAACAAGCACAGGAAGAAGGGATTGGAGATCCAGTTGGCGGTTTTGGTATTGATGATAAGAAGATAACAGAAACTCCTAGTAATAATCAAACATCATCATCTACTACTACATCTACATCTACTTCTGCATCTAGCACTCAGGGAGGTAGTGGAGGTGGCATAAGAAATGCAGGGAAAGGATCTAAATTGGCAGGAGAGTTGGGGAGATTTTTAGATAAAGAAGGTCTTGGCAATTGGGGATCGGGAGTTCATCAGCATCCAGAACACCCTGACTGGCCAAAAGAAAGTGGGCATAGGGTTGGATCATTACATTATGCATCTCAAGGTGGAAGAGCAATTGATATTGGTGGATGGGGTCCTAACACGTTTAGAAGAGAAGGAGAGAGTGGAACGGATGATCAGACTAGGATTATGCAGGGAATAGCTAGATTCCATAAGAAGAAGGGGTTGCCACCACCACCTGGAGGAACGGCAGAATGGGCTCATGAAGGTAATGAACCTACGGGGCATTGGAATCATGTTCATGTGGCATATGGAGGTGGTGGATTGGTTAAAGGTCTTACTAATGCAATGTTAGGTGAGAGGGGACCTGAGTTTGTTATAGATGCTGATTCTACTGCGGCATTGCGTACTACTTTCCCTGGATTGTTGGAAGCACTTAACAAAGCAGATTATGATGGTACTATTAATGTGTTAAGAAATTATGCTGAGTATGAGAAGGGATTGGCAAGAGAATCTGATACAAAACGACAAAATATTATTTTAAATCAGCAAACTACTTCAGATCCTGTTGTTAATGAAAAGGTTGTTTTTGTTAATAAGTCTGATAGATATGCTAGTTGTTATTTAAATCACTAGTGTAAATAGTATATAAGGATTAATAGAGATGGTAGCCCAGAACTCAAAAAAACAAAAGGTATTTTCTAAAAAATCGGAATCAGGTGAAGTACAAGCTATTAACGTGATTTCTAACAAGCAAGGTGGGGGATCTGTTAATCTTGCTGGAGCACTTGGTGAATTGAGGTACTTTGAAAATATTCGTGATAAAGGTATTAGAGCATCAGTAGCTTATACTGACAGTGGAAATACTGAGATAAAAGGTGGTGGTGGAGGAGGAGGTCAATTGGGGAGGAAGAATGAGTCTTCAGGTAACAATAGATCTATTCTTGATGAACTTCCAATAGTTGGGGAAGAAAAAACTACGTTTAAAATGGTTGATAATAATGATCAAGAGTTGACTTTTACTATGTTTATAAAGGATGTTAAACCAATAGCAGAAACCACTCAGAAGAATGGTGTATTCTTAACATTTCAATCAAAAGAAATGTTTTTAAATGATAATGGAGAGACTAGAGTTCGGGGAAAACATACAGGTAAGATATCAGATATTATTAAAAAAATTATTACTGGCGATACTCATTTGCAAAGTGAGAAGGATGTAAGTGAGTGGACTGATACAATGAATGACTATGTAGTTTGGGGTAATAATAGAAAACCTTTTGCTTTTATTGATTTGTTACAAAAGAAAGCAATTCCAAAAGAGGCTACTCCAGGAACGAGTGCTGGATTTTTTCTTTGGGAGACCTCAGAAGGATTTCAATTTAAATCGATTGAGAATTTGGTGCAGCAAGAACCTGTTAAGAGATATATTTTTAATGAATCTCAAGACAAGAGAGGAAAAGATGTTCCTTCACAATATGATGGTAAAGTATTGGAGTTGACTGGTCCGAGTAATATAGATGTTCAAAAGAAAAAAGATATTGGTGGATATGCTGGAAGAGTTATTGTATTTGATCCATTTGATTGTAAGTATGAAGTTATTGAACAACCACGAGATGAAACAACAGGGAAATTGTCAGAGTATGCTGGTGATGAATTGCCAAAATTTAATGATGAACTTAAAACAAATTATACAAGGACATCATATTTTTGTGTTGATAGGGGAGTGGCATATGCTGAGGTTGAAAAATCAAAAGAGATAAATTTTAGACCTGAACTTGCTGTAAGTCAGGCTACAATGAGATATAATCAGTTATTTACTATTCAAAAAACTATTACTATACCAGGAGATTTTTCTTTGCATGCTGGAGACGCTATTTTTCTTGATATTCCAGAGGTATCTGACAAAGATGTTCAAGTTCCAAACAAGGAGGTAGGTGGCATATATATTATATCAGAGTTGTGTCATTACATGACTCCTCAACATTGCCTTACCAAGTTACATTTAGTTAGAGATTCATATGGGAGAAGAAAAGCACCGAAGTCAACACCTAAACCTGTATGAATTAAATCAAGATGGGATGAATCCACAACGGCGTAGGCATTTACAAAATGAGATAAGTGAATTAGAATCACAACTACAAATGGAAGGAGAATCTTCTATGACAAACACTACTCAGCACGATCTAGACCATGAAGTTTATATTGACCCTAAAGATCATAAAGAACATATCAATCATGGTATGCTAGAGTACACTGAAGAAGATTTAAAAACATCTCATGCTTATTATGATGAGTATCATAAAGGTGATGAGGTAAATTCAAATGAAGGTAAGATTAATGATTACCATACACGACATCAGGATCAGCATTTAGAAGTGTATTGTGAGAATCATCCAGACGCTATGGAATGTAGGGTATACGACGAATAATTCTTATGGAGGGAACTCTTTTTACACCTGGTTTTTTGGGAGCACATTTTAGTTGGTGGATTGGCCAAATTCCACAGGATGGAGTTTGGCGTGAAAATATTATTCCAGGTAAGCACGAGTCTTCTGAGCAGAATGTTGGATGGGGGTATAGGTATAAAGTAAGTATTATTGGATGTCATGATCAGGAGGTAGGAGAAGAGGAAGACAACGAACTTCCTTGGGCTCAGGTAATGTATCCCATTACTGCTGGTGGAGGACAGAGTGCATCATATCAAACACCAAATATCCGGCAAGGAAATTTTGTGTTTGGATTTTATATGGATAATGATGACCAACAAGTGCCGGTCATCATGGGCATTCTGGGGAACAATCAACAAACAAAATTGGGATCCAAACCCAAGAATTATAAACCTACAAGTGGATATGCTACGGGGGATGATCCAGATTTAAATATAAAACCACCAGATGAAGATCAACCTATTACGAAACCGCAAGGAGCTCAGACACCACAAAGTTTAGATCCTCCAGATATTTGTTCTCCATCTGCTGAGGATTTAAAAAGAAATAAGTATGGATTGAGACCAGATAGGAGACTTAATTCTGCTCAACAATTTGATGCGAATACTGCAAGAAACTTATTGGATAATGATGATGTATTTAAAGGGTATACTCCAGAACAAAAGAATGATTTTGTACAGAATGCGGTTCGCGAGGGGATAAAAAGAAGATGTGGAGCAAAAAATTCTCCTGATGCACCCGCTGAAGGGTATCCTTCAATGGAATCTACTGCTGGTGTTCATCAGCAGTCTGTTGCAGATGTTAAAAAACAGGATAGATATTTAAGAAAAATTCCTAAGCAAGATCCATATGATCCTATAGGGTCATCAATGAGATCAATGCAAATTGTTTTGGAGAATCTGACAAAAGATATTAATAAGGTTCTTCAAACAGCATTAGCTTATGTTGATGCGGTAACTAATACTCTTGATTCTATTGATGATTTAATTTGCAAAGCAGCAGAACAATTAGCAAAATATATGAAGACACTTTTTGATAAGATGTTGGAGTATATTTTGAAGCAAATTCAAACTGCAATGGCTCCAGCAAGTAATTTGTTGTTTCCTAATCAAAGGTATATGTTCTCTGATTTAAAGGAACAAATTACAAAATTGATTACATGTTTATTTGAAAAGATTATTGAGGGATTGATTAAGCAGATTAAAGGTGCAATGAAGAATGGTGGTGATGGTAGTAAGGGCAGTGGAAAATTTGCAGTAGGTGGTGGTACTGGCACCAGAGGTGAAGCAGTTGATGAGTACACTCCGACTCCTTGTGACAAAACACCTCATGTACAAATGTGTTATGTTGAAAATTTAGCTGGAGATATTATTGCTGCCAATAGAGAACCTATTGAACAAGCATTGAATAGAATTGTTACTCAGGTTGATAACTTCTTGTTTGATCAGAAGAATCAGTTGGATGTGATTTCAGGAGGACTTAGTAGTGATAGTACGATTCCTCCTTCTCTTGGTGGGATAGCAGGAAATATGGCAAGTGCTTTAAGTTTTACTAATATGAGTTTTAATTTGTTTGGATGTGATTTTAGTCCAACAGCAGCTCTTTCTGATTTTTATAGACTTCAAAATGGTGGTGGATCAGGTGAGACTGCTGATAAGGGAAGAATTGCTCAGGTTGGTGTACAAGCAGCTGGATCAGCAGTTACTCCTAAAGGAGATGAATTGGCGTTTGCAACACCTGAGAAAAATCATGAAGATCTTGCAGTTAATTCATCTCAAACTAGATCTGCAACAGCAGAGGAGGAGAGGGATTATTATAGTTCTCAGGGAGATAAGGATGAAGGTAGTGACGATGGTGACTTTGTGATGTACTAATAAATATTATTATGATAAGTACAAGTTTTAATAGCATATTAATATAAGATATGGCATTGGATAGAGCGACACAACATACTGTTCACACAGATATCTTTGGTAACATTACTAAGGAGGTTATTAAAGTTGGATGGATTGATCCTGACAAGGGATTTGTGGATGGGTTTGATCTTTGTGCTGCCAATGATCAAGCTAAAAAAGATCCTGGAACAGTTTTTATTTTCCAGGATGGTAATCATACGATTAGATATCTTAATATTAATGAAGTTAATAAATTAGATGCAGCAGATACATTACCTCAAGGGGATCCTTGTAAGGGAGTTAATGAAAAGAAGATATGTGGTATTCCCAGGATTAACATTTATGGTGGAGGTGGTATTGGTGCATTAGGAAATGCGGTTATTGGAAGAGACGGATCTATACTTGCTGTTGATGTTGTAAGGGGTGGTCATGGGTATGCATATCCTCCTCAAGTTGATGCTAGAGATGATTGTGATTATGGAAGTGGAGCCGTATTTGAGGTTGTACTTGGAGAGGTTGCAGATGCTTGGCAATATTATGATCAGGCATCTGATTATGAAGAGTATCAACTCTGTGAGAATTGGGGATTTACACCAAAGGGTAGGATGTATGGTCCTAATGGGGAAGACCTAGGGGAATGGAATCCAGCTATTGCTGTGGATCTAGGTGTAGATCCCATTAGAGCGGAGATAATGGAGTATGAAAGAAAGATTAGAGATGTTAGTAGAAAACCGTGGTTTAATACAAGAAAGAGAAGACCGAATAGGATGTTTGCTAATGATGAGAATGTAATTCCATCTTACAACAAGGTCACGGATGCATGTTTTAAAGAAGCGCATAGGAAACTTAATATTTGGCCTGCAGATGGTGGATGGGGCCCATGGATGAATAAATATGCCATCTCTCCTAAACCCCCATCAAATGCGAGGGGTACAGATTATGCTGGTATCTTATTTACTATGGAGTGGGATGAATTATTTCCTGTTACTGGGGAGTATAAGATTAAAGGTCTTTGTGACAATAGGTCGCAGGTATATATTGATGGTCAAAAAGTTCTTACTCCTGGAGTTTATACTGGTGCCCAATTAAATCCACCAGTTAAGAGGCGTTATGAGGAAGGAGTTCATAATATTAAGGTAGAACTTTATAATATACCAATTGTACAAACGGTATTGGAGGGTACAGGTCCGACTGATAGTGATATGGTTACATTTAAAGTCAGTTCGTCGGCGCGGTATGCTAATGGGTTTGCCATTCCTGAGTTAGGAATTAATTTTAAGAAAAAATATAGGGGCAAACAAATAAATGAAACGGTTACGAAAAAGGTTCAGTTTGGAAAGCCTTATACAGTACTCGTAACTAGTGATCAATCTAAAAAAGGAGTAAGACTGAGGACTAAGGGCAAACGTGTTCTGGAGATGGAAGATGATACGGATATGGATTGGACTGATGTAGTATGTAGTGCTAGTCATGGAAAATTTATTAGATCTCCAGACCCTAAGGAAGCAGGTGGTTTTCAACTGATTAGTAGTAATAGATGTTATTTTATAGTTGATAAACCAGAACCAAAACAAATAATTAAAGGTCCACCTAAGAATCAATCTGAGACATTAAAGCATCCAACTGTACATGAGAATGCAGTTTTTGATACTATTGATTGGATGGGTAAAGCCAATAGACAATTATGGAGAACTAATGTTTATTCAAGAGGTGGATTCCTAAATGAGAAGGGAGTGTCTCCTTTTGATACATCTTTGATGTTAAATGATAATCCATATGCAGGAACGCATCGGATTGAATGGCCTAATGTTAAGATCCCTGTTGATGGAGCATATACATTCCATATAGCTGTAGATGATACTGTGACTTTATATCTTGGGGATCAAATTAAGATTGTGAAGCAGGGATTTGTTGGAGATACTGATACGTCAACAGGAGAATATAAACAGAGTCATTTTATTAAGCAAGGAACCTATACACTCGTTGCAGATTTGTATCAAAAACCTGGGGGAAGATTTGGGTATGGTACAGGAGCTGCTACTCCATCGGGAGGATCTGGTGATATTAAATATCATAGATTGAATCCTTCTAATAACCCAATTAAAGTTACTGATGGTGGAAAGAAAATTAAATTAAAAGATAGTGGTGGTCCTGATACTAATGCAATCTTTAAAATTGTATCTGGAAATGGTACTTTCTCTTCTGATGGTAGGAGATTAAATGGTACTGGATCTATTACTCTTGAATTATCTTGGAATGATAAGAAAAATACAGCTGGAAGAGCAGTGCAATCCATTCAAATTGGCAATAAAACTTGGTCAGTATCTGGAAATGAAGTAGGATCACAAACACGTACAGTTGAGTTGGCGGGTGTTGTTAAGGGTATTAATCCAATGGCTCTTGCCATTAATATTAGTGGTTCTATGATAGAAAAGGAAGTTGTTGTTCCTTATTCTTGGTGTGAGAATCCTATGGGGGTTGCTTTGGGTATTAATTCTCCTGAACCAGTACCCCCTCAAGAGATCCCACCACCACAAGAAGGTAGGTGTCCTCCAAATCCAATTTGGTCAACTCGATTTCCAAATGCAGTAGAGAGATGGTATCCAGTAACTGGTGAGGGATCATCAGGAAGAACTGGTGGACAAAATGCATATAGTCCATTTACAAATCGTTATGCAATATCTCCTATCAAACCTTTAGATCTTCCTGGTACTGATAATTCTGGAGTTACCTTTAGTAATACTTGGCCACTTGACATTGCTTATGATGGATTCTATGCAGTAAGGGGAACATGTGACAACAGAGGGAAGGTTTTTATTGATGGCAGACAAGTTTATACTTTAAAGGGATTTAAGACAGAAAGACCTCTACCTAAAAAGGTATGGCTAAAACAAGGAACTCATACTATTGGTGTAGAGGTGTGGAATAAACCTGTAAAAAGAAGTTTTAAAATAAGAAAAAATATCTTTAGAACTATGGATTGGAGAGGCGGTCCTGATACGGTGGAGGCTGGTGAGGTAGATGTTACTTTTACTATCACTACTTCTGCATGGTATGCTAATGGAATTTCAATTCCAGAATTGGGAATCAGCGAGAAGAAAAAATATAAGGGCAAACAATTAAGAAAAACTATTACAAAAAAAGTTAAACGTGGAAAACTTTATGAAGTAATTACGAGTAGTGATCAAACGAAAGAGGGTATTAGATTGAGGACAATGGGCAACAATGTTCTTCAAATGGAAGAAGATACGGATATGGATTGGACTGATCTGGTATGTACTGCAAGCCAAGGAAAGTGGAATGTTGGTCCAGGTAATACAGCTACTTTTATAGTGGGTGCTAATAGGATATTCGGTGGTATTGAAAGTGGAACAACAAAAAATGGGGTAACATATACTGGTCCAAGATTATTTGGTCATGTTGAAACAGGTCATTATGAGATAAAGACCAGGCAAAAAATGGGCCCAGCACGTTGGGGAACATATATGAATGCTCATTCTGTTTCTCCTTGGTTCCCTGATCTATTTGCAGAGGATTATTCTATTGTTGGTGTTAAGGTATATACATGGTCTAATGTTGATTTTCCTGAAAATGGTACGTATAGTTTTAAGTTTGCTGCAGATAATAATGCTAGTGTTTTCATCGATGAGACTTTAATAACAGGATCTTTGGATCATCAAATAAGAATGGATTATGGTCATTGGAAGACTGGGATGTGGCATAATGTTCAACTTACTAAAGGGAAACATACTGTAAGGGTAGAATGTTTAAACATTGATCATGCTGCTGATGGTGGTGACTATACTTTTATTAATAATCCAACTGGATTTGCACTTATTATTAAATTTAACGATACAATTCAAAGGACTGATATGACCTCATGGGCTATGAATCCTGTATGTGCATCTGCTATTTTGATTGCACCACCTTGTCCTAAGAAGATTAGTGGTAGAGGTGTAGTCAAAGAGATTATTCCTACCAATCCTGGATGGTATCCACCACCAGAGACACCACCAGGAGATCCACCAGAATATGATGTGACTTTGGAGTTGGATAGGATAGAACCACCAGATACTACAAATTATAATTGTGAAGAGGATGAGATAGTAATTGAACCAAGTAATGGTGCTGAAGCTAAATTGGTTTGTGGTCCTTTTGGATCTATTCCAGAAATAATAGTTACAAAACCAGGAAGAGGATTCACTACTTATCCTGATATTTACATAGCAAGTTCTACTGGTATAAGAGTACCATTAGTTCCTACTTTTCGTATAATAAGAACGCCAGTAGATCCGACGATCAGACCAGAAGAATTACTTCAGGTAACAGATTTGGCTGGTATTAAGAAGACTGGATACTATAATGGCAAACCATACTATGGTGCTGTCTTCTATGAGAATGGTATTAAGTATGCTGGTTGGTATGAAACTCCTGGACAACTTGTACAGATTTATGATACACTTCAAGAGAGTATTGATGCTCAGGTAACTACACCTCCATCTGCAATCCTTAGACAGGGTAGTGATGTTACTAGCAATGATCCTAAATTGGATATTCCTGGTACTCCTGATACCCTCACTTAGTAAATAGTAATTGTACTAATTAAATGAAATGGCAGTAGATCCAATTAAAGATTGCGTTCCTGGAACTCCGCAAAATAGAATCAATACTAGAAGAACTACTACTGGTGACACGCGGAGTGGTTCTGGTTCTGGTGGTGGATCTGGATCTGGTGGTGGTTCTGGTGGAGGAGGATCTCTTCAAAGAGCTGGTGGTAATGGTGGAGCTAAAGAAACTTTTACTACTATACGATATGGAAATGATCATGGATCGATTACCTTTGGTAAGATTTCTAAGTTAGGTGATGTAATTTCTGATGTATTTCTTCAGGCATCTGAGGGAACTCATCAACTTAGCATGGATAAAGATGGTCCTCGGAAAGGATTTACATCTATTGTTGCACCCTCAAATTTTCAAGTAGATTGTGGGAGAGATAATAAAAAGGAGCAGGATACTGTTCAGATTCATGCAGAGAATGGTAATATTATTATTACTGCATCTAGTGGAAAGATTGAGTTTAATGCTAATGATATTGAATTTAATGTTAAAGGAGAGTCTGGCAAGGAAGGTAATTTTGTTGTTTCTGCTAGTGAAAGTATAGTCTTTAAAGATTGTAAAAAATTTCAGGTAGATGCGAAAACTAAAATGCGAATGGCAACTCCTGGTTCATGTGAGGTTGTTGCTAATGAAGTTATGAAAATTTATGGTGGTGTTGCAAGGGGAGTTTCAGACGGATGTTCCGTTAAAAACGATAAGAATAATAATCAATCGTTCCAAAGAGAACAACAAAAAACTTAAGGAGGATAAAAGATGTCGTGGTTATTTGATGATACTGCAACAGGAGGTCAGCAATGTGTTGGCGCAGGAATGCCCAAGGCTTTGGGTTTAGGTGCCACAAAGATTAATGGGTCTTCTTTTATTGAAGGACCTCAGGTAGTTGGAAGTGCGGGTTCTTGGCCATTTGTTGGAGCAACTTTAATGGTTGGTCCTTTAACTAATATTGAATCTCCTAAACCCCTAATCCCCGGCGCATTGTGTAGTGGAGTTAATAATCCATACTCCTTAGGAGTGAGAGGATCTTCTGCTTTTATGGGGATGGTGGATACCAATTTAAATGTTAATGTTGGTATGCATTTGATTGCACAAGGACATGTGATATCTAATTGTGGTGGTCATATTTTAGCAGCAAAGAAAAACTTTGATATCAAGCATCCTACCAGGGAAGGGTATAGATTACGACATACTTGTCCAGAAGCACCACAAAATGATGTATATATACGCGGCAAGGTTACTAATAAAAAAGAGATTGAACTTCCTAAGTATTGGAAAGGGTTGGTAGACACACAATCTATTACAGTATCACTTACTCCTATTGGTGCTCATCAAAATGTTATTGTGAAGAGAGTTGATGAGGACAAAGTATATCTCCAGGCACAAGGTGGAATGCCCATTAATTGTTACTATCATATCTTTGGTGAGAGAACTGATGGTGAGAGACTTATTCCAGAGTATAAGGGCTTGACACCAGAGGACTATCCAGGCGATAATAGTGAATATAATATAAACACTTGATTGTGGATGGTAGAGACCCTGTTTTAATTCAGCACGTTAAAATTTGTTATCCTCCAGCTAAGTTTCAAAAACAAATTGATGCTGCTGATACTTCTTATCCAGGCATCGTTGTTCAATATGATAATGGATCTTTTTTAATTAGAGATGGTGTGCATCGCATATCTAAACTTCAGAAGAATGGAATCTTTGAATCGTTATTTTATGTGTTTGATGTTAATGAGGTAGATGATAATGATCTACCTGAATCATTAACACTTGAGGATAATAAATGGGTTAAGGTTTATAAGAACCGAATTGTAACTCTTGATGTGTTGCCTAAATCACCTATCATGATAATGGAGATTGAAAATGATGAAAGTTCATGAAGTTTTTCCTACTGTGGTAGCACAGGATAGGATTGATGTGCATGATGAATTTAAAAATGAATACTTTAATGAACTAAAAACTTTATGGTTTGATGGATATAATAATGAGACACCAGAAAATTCTGG
>MDTE01131420.1_pt1 | contig 18238 bp, 19 predicted proteins | sample 811231 | NCBI WGS metagenome assembly MDTE01 (sample SAMN05326651, study PRJNA326480) | marine metagenome | isolation source: seawater | place: Indian Ocean: Red Sea | collected 2010 | reverse complement strand
GGTGGTCATGAGGACGTGAAAGGTGTCCCAAAGGGACAGTTAGTAAGGACAGGACGGAGCCTGCCAGGAGGATCTTAAAGGAAGATTGCTCAAATTGTTAAGGAATCAGGGCAAATACCAGGCAAAGAGGGGCTCCAAAGAAACAGAAAGTTTTAAGCTTTGATTAGTCCCGTTGTTAGAGGTGACTCTTGGTGCTGATCAAATGGTTATTTGCAGGTCGACGAATAGAAGAAACTGTGCCGTTAAAAATGGCAAGGCACCGACGCAACGAACTTGAATCCAAAGGAGCCACTGTTTATTGGAGTGAACGATTATTCACTTACAGCTGAACAAAGATGATGGAAAAATCGATTTTATCTAAGAGGTATATCATCAGTATTGTTGCTGTGACGACCCTATGCACAGGGGCTGGGTTACTCAGCGGGTGTCAAGGCAAACAATCAAATCTTCGCAAAAACAAGTTCACACAAGAAACTGACATCAAACAATTGAGACAACGGATAGATCAACTTGAAAGTCAAATCAAATCAAACACTTCCAATTCATCAAACAAACAATCAAGGGGAACAGATAGTCCTATCAAATCCTTAACCTTCCGAATTGGATCGAAAGATGACCGACTACGAATTTACTGGGCAAATGGAAGCAATACGGATCTGCCATGTACTAAAGAGCAAGCCATATGGATATGTGGATAAAAGAGTATCCCTAAAGCTTATTATGAAATAATTCATTGATAGATTGCTCCCAGTTGTTCGAGAATTTCCAAATTTCTCTTTTCGTAAAGCTCATTGCAATATTCTTCTCTAAATACGCCGCCTCATTAATAAAAACCGGCACCACAACTTCATCTCCTTCATAAGACAATACATTGCCATCTGGCTCTAAAAATAATGGATCACCATTCCTAATTGGGATCCAATCTGCGCCTTGGCGAAGAGGATGTATAACTGCCTCAATCTGACTATTTATATTACGAGGGAAGTCTATGCTTCCTAAATGGCGATGCACAATCAATTCCTCTGGAAAACATGCTTTCCCTGTATGCAACTTGCCTAATTCCTGAAATAAAATTTCCAGGACCAATTGTGACTGGTTAATAATATCTGGATGAAGAATAGACTGAGGGACAGGTCCGATTTCAACTACCAAGCCAGATGGCCAAGACTCAACTAAAAAACCCTTCTCTTTACTATCAGACTCATGCAAATAAACGGGAAGACCTAATCTACCCTGCAACAAGGAGGCAATAGCTAAGTCTGGAAATCTTCTTCCATAAACAACAAGGCTACTTCCCATTGATGAGGTAGTGCTATGCAGGTCAATAGCAATTTGGCAAGGGTTAAATCCATTAGGACCATGTTTTTTTAATAGATAATTAGCACGCAAAACCTCATAATCTTTTAAAGTACGATTATTTAATAAGTCCTTTCTAAAGCTGCGATTCAGATCACAATCAATATAACGTTTGCAAGCTTTGAATGCCTGTGGATTTCCTAAAACCTTAGAAACACTCAGATCATGTGTATTGATAAGTCCAGGAGATTGCTTCCACTGTTCAAAAAGCCAAGGTGCATTGATTTCATTTCCATGAGTACCGGCAATCAAAAGCACTTGAAGCCTTGACATCAGAATCTAGCCATTACTTGCAGCCTGGCTGAAAATAGAAAGAAAGGAAACTTCTCTATGTCAATTCCTCCTATAGCTGTTACAGCAGCCCGCAAGTGCTGGAATTGGCAATGGAATCAATTAATGAATGGATTAGCACCCTCTGATAATGACGGGAATTATCAACGACCTACTAGCCAACATCAAAAGGCTATCGCTCTAGACGAGCATGCCATTCGTAATCGGGCTAAAAACAATCATCCGCGTCTAATTATTGGACGTAGCTGTCCATGGGCTCATCGCACCTGGTTGGTTTATCAATTAAGGGGTTTAAGTAGCAGTATCAATTTGCTTATTGCAAAAGTCGACAAAAAGGCAGGGCGTTGGGCGATCGAACCCTCTTGGTTGGGATGCAATTCTTTGTTAGGCCTATACGAAAAATGTGGCCAACCGCCAAGCCATAGAGCGACAGTTCCTGTATTGATTGACCCAATATATTCCAGCAGAAAAAAGCCTGAGATAATTGGCAACGAAAGTTCTCAGCTTATTAAAGTTCTCAATCAATGGCCAACTGATAGTCAAATAGCACCAGATTTATCTCCAATTAATCTTCAAGAGAAAATTTCCGATTGGCAAGTCCTCCTCCAAAATTCAGTTAATGATGGTGTTTACCGATGTGGTTTTGCGCGAAATCAATCTGCCTATGACAAGGCATGCAAAGAACTATTCCAAGCACTTGGCAAAATTGAGCTAAGCCTTTCAAAGGAAGGTCCATGGTTGTGTGGTACAAAACTTACTCTTGCTGATATACAACTGTTCCCTACGCTAATTCGTTGGGAAATGGTTTATGAGCCTTTTTTTGGTTGTAGCAAAGAACCACTTTGGTCTTTTCCAAATATATGGAAATGGCGCCAGAGATTTTTTTCACTCCCAAAAGTCCTAGAAACATGCGATTCCATTGCCTGGCGTAATGACTATTTTGGAACCTTATTTCCATTAAGACCTAGCAATATTGTCCCAGCAGGCCCAGATTTGGTCAAAATAGTCAATATCAAAGCTCTTAATCGGTGAACAAAAGCAACGTAGAGCCTGAATTCCAAGGAATGTACGGCAAATACAAAATCACTAAGGCAGATCAAATTGAAGTGCAGCGTTATCGAACTGCTGTACTTCTATGTGGCATAGCATTCTCTGCAGGAATTGTGCATTGGTTGACCCTCGGACCAAGGTTCGCGTGGATATGGCTCATTCTCATAGCAATTGGACTTGGCCTGGCACTGAAATGGATTCATATATATCTTCGCCTCTTACATCAAACACTTCAAATTCTCTGGGGTTTAGGTTGCGTGGGATTAATCATTCTCTTAATCAAGTTCGGGGGAGAAAACTTACTCTCTGTAATTGCATCTGATCCTATTTGGACCTTAGCCATTGGCCCTTTATTTGCTGCTCTGACAGGGTTAGGATTTAAAGAATTCTTTTGCTTCCGTAGATTTGAAGCAATAGGCCTAACAGCTCTCATTCCCCTAGGCCTTCTTGGACATCTTACAGGCCTACTCAATGGGAAGATTGTCATGGGTCTGCTTAGCTGCTCAGCAATATTGCTTTTAATACTTGCAATTCGGAAGTTTGGAATGGATGCTGCCGATGATATAGGAGATAAAAGTGTATTTGAGTATCTAGATCTTCAACAAGCCGCCTAACATTTGTGACTCTAATCAGTCTGATTGAAGCATCTAAAGACTTTGGGGTAAAAAGTCTTTTTGAGAAGCTAACACTTCACATTAACAAAGGTGAAAAACTTGGCTTAATCGGTCCAAATGGTTCTGGCAAATCAACTCTATTAAAAGTCCTTGCTGGCATAGAGCCACTCGGCAAAGGGGATAGAAAATGCTCCTCAAAAATCAAATTAGGAATAGTAAGTCAAGAAAATTATAAAATAAATAACCGAACTGTTATTGAAGAAGTACTTGCAAATTGTGGGGAGAAAAGAGACTTATTACTACGTTTTAATAAACTCAGTAATGAGATCGGTAAAAACACTTCAAACGCAAACCTTCTCAACGCGCTTAGCCAAATAAGTGAGCAGATGGACAGCGAAGAGGCTTGGGGAATTGAACAACAATGCAAAGAAGTACTTCAGCGTCTAGGAATTAATGATCTCTATCGCCCTGTAAAAGAACTTTCTGGTGGATATCAAAAAAGAGTGATGCTTGCATCCTCCTTAGTATCTAAACCTGATGTTCTTTTACTAGATGAGCCAACCAATCATCTGGATGCCACTGCTGTGGAATGGCTTCAAAATTGGATGGAACGGTTTCAAGGAGCTTTAGTACTGGTTACTCATGACCGATATGTACTTGACCGAGTGACTCAACGCATGATTGAAGTAAGCAATGGAAAAACAAAACAATATGAAGGAAATTACAGTACATACTTAGATCAAAAATCCTTGCAAGAAAAGGCAGAAGCTTCCTCTAATGCAAAGTTTCAAAGTGTTTTAAGGCGAGAATTGTCCTGGCTAAGACAAGGGCCCAAGGCCAGAAGTTCCAAGCAAAAAGCAAGGCTCCAAAGGATTAAAGTAATGCAGTCCAGCGCAAAAAAGATAGTCAATAATTCATTACAGATTTCAAGTCTGAATAAACGAATTGGCAAACTAGTAATAGAAGCTGAAGATATAAAAATATCTCGAAATAGCCAAGCAAATGGGGATTATCTTTTTAATGATTTCACCTATAGCTTTGGCCCTGAAGACCGCATAGGTATTATCGGACCTAATGGGAGCGGAAAGTCTACACTTCTTGATCTAATTGCTAGTAGAAGGATTCCTAGTGAAGGTAATCTGCGTCTAGGTTCAACAATTAATCTAGGATATCTTGACCAGCAAACAAATGATTTAATTAGCGGAAAAGGTTTAGACAGAAAGGTTATAGATTATGTTCAAGAAGAAGCAACCTTAATTAATTTAGGCGGAAAACAAATAACTGCTTCTCAGTTACTTGAAAAATTCCTATTCCCTCCTGCTCAGCAACATAGTCCTTTAAAACGTCTTTCAGGAGGAGAAAAAAGAAGGCTTACACTTTGCAAAATACTCATCAATTCTCCAAATGTGCTGTTGTTAGATGAGCCAACAAATGATTTAGATATACAAACCTTAAGTGTCCTTGAAGACTTTCTCGAAGATTTCAAAGGTTGCGTTATCGTAGTTTCCCATGACCGCTATTTCCTTGATCGGACAGTAGATAAAATATTAAGCTTTGAAAATAAAAAAATTCAAATTTTTGAAGGTAATTACAGCGCATTTCTCGAGAAAAAAAAGCTGTTAGAAAAAAGCAAATCCTATCAAAATGACCAAAACAAAAATTCAAAGGTGACTAATAAACAAGTCAAGAGAAAGTACCTAACGTCATCATCATCTAATTCCGAAGCAAGAGCAGCTTCCATACAAGCAAATACCAAGACTCGTAGAACGTTTAAAGAATCTCAAGAGTTAAAGCAGCTAGATATCGAGCTTCCACTTCTTGAAGAAAAGAAAGTTTCTTTAGAGAATGAAGTTTTAGAAGGTAAAGGAGACTTAAGCCTACTCAGTCATCAGCTCGCAAAACTAGTCGAGAAGGTTCAAGAAGCTGAAGATCGATGGCTAGAACTCAGTGAGCTGGAACCTTGACACATCTTTCGCCATATCGTCGTTGCCCAAATTTCTTTTGTCTGGGCTCTAAAGAGGATCTAGTTCTATCTGCAGGGTCAGGCCAAATACACCTTGGACCTTGCATTTGCTTACTAGTTGAAATTATCCATGGTGGGATTTTGACTGGTGAACCATTCAACTCAGCCAGCCTCATATAGGTAGGTCGATAATTTGGAAGCGAGCGATGTTCAACCATCTGCTCACCCATTCGTCGCAAATACAAGTCCTGAGACCAAACAATGCAATTATTCTCAAAAGCTTCATAAGCTTTCCCTATCGATTTGAATCTTTGACTAATCAATCCAGAAGGTGCACATTGCTTCCATTCAATGACCTCATGAAAGCTTAGTCCTGAGCGCCATTGTCGTTGTTCAGAAAGATAACAAAAGTCCTCTGGACCATTAATCCAGAACATGTGACCAGAATCATCAATGAAGTGTCGGCCCTCCCGATATTGAATATGCGCCATAGTCAGCCGCCCTAAGCTCACTAAATAACTGGTAGCTACTGATACGTATTTTTAGCAATGGTGTTGTAACGCAAACCAATTAACGAAATATCCCATGGCACAACTGCTCTAAGGGCGTATCTTATGCATGTCGCCCAAGGCCGGTGTAGGCCAAGACTCTATGAACACTATCGACGAACACATTCTGAAGGATCAATCCGAGATCCAATCTGCCAAAGACCATGGCGACAATGCCAAGGTACGTCATCTAACTGAAGAACTGAATTCTCTGAAGGAATACAGAGAACATCATCCAGAAGATAAACATGATCCAAATGCTCTGGAATTATTCTGTGATGCCAATCCTGATGAGCCAGAATGTTTAGTTTACGATGATTAATTAAGCACCTAAAAAACAAAAGACAGGAGATGCTCTAGTCATTTCTTGTCTTTTGTTTTTAGTGGAGATTAGATGATGTTCAATAATCCATGTTGAAATCTGAAGGACTACTTGTCAGAGAGCAAACAATTGCCTCTTCATTTCTCATTTCGCGTATTTCGACAATAGGTCTTCCCATTTTTTTGAGGACCTCAATATCCTGATGGGTTTGGCAACGCGCGATAACATTGCCTTGACCATCAAAACAGCTGTAGAAAGTCATAATTTCATTAACTTCAGACTATTTATGGCGAATCATCTCGAGATAGACAAGTAGAAATTCAAAATCACACATATCATTCTTCCAATTGTTGCCAAACTTGGTCCAACAAATCTCCTAAACCTTGTTTCATAACTGCCGAGATAAGCATCACCTTGAGCTTGCTTGCCTTCTGCAAAGAGTCAACTATTTCTATTTCGTCCTTCTGGTTCAAAAGCTCCCTTTTGTTTATCACCAAAAGCCTTGGACGTTCAATCAAGCCATGGCCATAAGCTTTTAATTCATTTTCAACAACTTTCAAATCAGCAATAGGGTCTTGAGCAGCTCCATCAAGCAAATGAATTAAAAGTCTTGTTCTCTCAATATGGCGTAAAAATTCATGGCCTAAACCTGCACCACGAGCAGCTCCAGATATCAAGCCTGGGATATCAGCAAATAGCGTTCCATCACCACTTGGCTTACGTACCACTCCAAGGTTAGGGATCAATGTTGTAAAGGGATAATCAGCAATTTTTGGACGCGCCGCTGACAAAACAGCAATCAAAGTGCTCTTCCCCGCATTTGGCAACCCAATAATTCCAACTTCAGCCAATAACTTCAGTTCTAACTGCAACTCCCATTCCTCACCTGCTTTCCCTTCTGTGCATTTTTCAGGTGCTCTGTTTCGATTACTCAAAAAATGGGCATTACCTAAGCCTCCCCTCCCACCAAAAGCAATAACAAGACTTTCACCTGCTTTAGTAAGGTCCCCAAAAATGATACCTGTATCTACATGTCTTACTTCAGTGCCACAAGGAACCTTAATTACCAAATCTTTGCCTGATGCCCCGGTACATTTATTAGGTCCACCTCGATGCCCATCATCCGCAAGAAACATTCTCTTGAACTTGAAATCTAAAAGTGTCTGAAGATTCGCATCTGCCTGAAGCAGTACCTGCCCACCCTTTCCACCATCTCCACCAGCAGGACCACCTGCAGGCACATATTTTTCTCGGCGAAAAGCAATTATTCCATCACCTCCACGGCCTCCTTGAACAGTTATGCGTGCCTGATCTATGAACTGCATTGTCTTCCAGTGATGGTAAGGGATTTCAAGGGAGCAAATACATCTAGGACTAATAGCGTCACCCTCTCAAGAATTGTTTGAGGTTTTAATTAGATAATGGTTACATTTTAAGTGGCAGCAAAATCTGAATTTCCACGATTTGCCATCAGAAAATATTGAATGATCTGGAACAAATTGAGCAAATTACAAACAAAATGCTTTCCCTCTTATGAGTTAACCCAAGAAGCAGCGTAAATAACCTTATTACAGCTACTGCACCCAAATCACACTGCACCCTGCTCCACCATCACCTTGATCTGCATCCACAACCCTCTCTACATAAGGCAAACCATCCAACCATTCACGCAATCCTCTTTTCAACTTGCCCGTGCCAATTCCATGAATCACCCAAAAAGGTCCAGTAGCCGTTCTCAAAAGTTCTTCAACAACAATTTCAGCTTCATGAACCCTTAAACCTCGGACGTCCAAGGTATTAGTGGAAGTTCGAACAGAAGCAGTTCTTCTTGATAATTTCTGAGAGTGGACTTTCACCACAGGTTGAGAATTGTGAGGTTTGCGACCATCAAGACTTTCAATATCTAATAAGCCAACATTGCTTCGAAAAACACCACACCTGATAGTCAGCTGTAGTCCATCTTCAGATATGCGAAGTATTTCCCCTGACTTATCAAGAGCGAGGAGCCTCACACGATCGCCAACTCGAGGGGACCAATCCAACTGATTCCTAGGACGAGTCTTTGGTTGGTTTGCAATCTCCAACTGACGTAATTTTTGTCCAACTCGTCTAGCAGTGTCACCATCTGCACCTTGCTCGCGTAAGCAACGAATCAAATTGCGGACTTCCTTCTGGGCCTTCTGAATTGATTTTTCAATTTGTTGCCGTCCGTGCTCTTTTACTTCTTCTGATTGTTGACATTGCTTCTCCCATTGATTAAGTAACTCCTCATGAAGTAATTCAGTGCGTGCTAAAAGTGCAGCCGCTTCTTCTGCTGCAACTTGTTGACGATTCCTTTGTTCTTCTAATCCTTTAATAACATTATTTACTTCATCAAAAGCCCTTGGTCCAATTAAATCTTGCGCATTGTCAATAATTCCAGGATCAAGGCCTAGCTTCCTTGCAATTTCCAGAGCATTACTGCGTCCAGGTATCCCCCACTGCAAGTGATAAGTAGGTTGAATAGTTTCACTATCAAAAGCAACAGACGCATTCTCAAAACGTGAATCACTATATTTAAGAGCCTTAAGACCACCAAAATGAGTAGTTGATATTGTCAATCTTGCTCTCTCAGCCAAAGCACGTAATAAAGCAATAGCTAATGCATTCCCTTCGCTTGGATCTGTACCGGCTCCAATTTCATCCAAGAGCACTAAAGCCGGTCCTGACATTTCTTGAATTGCCTTGAGAATGCGAGCAATTCGAGTTATATGGCTACTAAAGGTTGAAAGGTTCTGTTGAAGAGATTGTTCATCACCTATATCTGCCAGAATCTGATTGCACCAAGGCAAGGAAGGTTTCTCAGCACATGGCAACAAGAGCCCAGCTCTAGCCATTAATGCTGCCAAACCAATACTTTTCAGGGTGACTGTCTTACCTCCAGTATTAGGTCCCGTTATTGCCACCACTCTCAGACTAGAAGGGACTTCAATACTGATCGGGACAACAACTTGCCCTTGCCCCCGAAGATATTGACAAACAAGTAGAGGATGTCGCAGCTCGGTAAGACAGAAAGATGCATCAGACTCCTCATACAGAGTTGGAGCGACACCATCAATCCAATTGCCAAAACGAGCACGGGCTAGAGCCAAGTCAAGTTGCAATAAAACATGGCCTAAATACTCAAGTGAACGAAAATTCCTGCCAACTTCCCCGCTCCATTGACCTAGCAGCCGCTGCTCTTCATCACAAATCTCTGATTCGATTACTGCTATTCGATTACCTATTCGAATAATTACTTGCGGTTCCAGAAAAAGCGTATTTCCAGAAGCCGAACTTCCATGGACAATCCCAGGAAGCTGATCTATTGCACCAGCTTTTAAGGCCAATGCAGTTCTACCGTTTCGATCAACTATTGCAGTGTCCTGAAAAAGAGAAGCTTTAGTTCTTAAAATCTCTTGTAATGCAGCACGTCTTTCTGAACGCATTCCCTGCAACTGACGCCGAAGACCTCTCAGCTTTTCACTAGCCCTATCAGCTATACGCCCACCATCTTCGAGACCAAATTTCAACAGTTTTTCCAACTCTGGCAAAGTTGCCAAGTCAACCAATAACGAAGTTAAAACTGGTCGAGATTGCGGCTCATTTATTTGACGGCGTAAGCGTCTAGACGCCGAAAGAGTATCTGCAACTTTGAGTAATTCCTCTCCAGAGACAACTCCTCCTTTATGACAACGTTTCAATATGTCATTCAAATCATGTACACCATAAAAATTCACTCCTCCTTCAATCAATAAATCCAAATCACCCATTTCTAAAGTCTCAGCTAAGCGTTGACGGCTACTAGTCAAATCATTTGGTAACGACAGATGCTTACATTCGCGACAGCCATGTGAAGTACTTGCGAAGGTTGATAGGTACTCACAAAGCCTTGGCCACTCCAATAGCTCCAGAGTTTCCTTCAAGGAGATATCAGCCGCTGACAAGTCACATTCAGTCTCTTGAGACTTCATTCCACAAAGTTCTGTCCCAATTGCTTGTTACTAGGAATTCCCTCGGATGGTTGATAAAGCATCTCTAACCAATTCCCCTCAGGATCTTTTAAATAAAAAGACGCAGTCCCATCACGATGTTCATGCAATTCACCTACTTGAATACCCTGCTGTGTCAACTGATTATGAATATCTTCTACTTCAGTTCGTTTATTAAAATGAAAAGCAAAATGAGGTCCAGCTGCTTTATATCCTGGTCCCAAAAGAGCTAAACCATCTTTACCAGAACCTGCTTCTAAATAACACCAATCAGCAGCATCCCAGACAAGATTCATACCAAGTCCTATATAAAAAGACTTGGCACGATCAATATCCTCAACTCGAATTGCGATATGTCCAAGTCTTTGAACATTGACGGAAGTACTTGCAAAGTTTTCTCGAATCATTCTTCAGAGTTCATAAACATAAAGTTTGCAATGCATGAGTTATTCACCTTTGCTAAAAGCTGATAAAACTGAATTCAATAATGTCAAACAATTGTTTCATTGTTTTCTTAACCACTCAGCAGCATCACATGCATGATAGGTAAGAATCAGATCTGCTCCAGCGCGCTTAAAGCTCAACAAAGTTTCTAAAACTACAGCTCTCTCATCAATCCACCCTCGCTCTGCAGCAGCTTTAACCATCGAATACTCTCCACTGACGTTATATGCAGCAATAGGCAGCTCAGATTCTTGTCTTAGTCGATAAATTATGTCCAAATATGCCAATCCTGGTTTAACCATAAGTATGTCTGCACCTTCTTGTTCATCTAGCTGAGCCTCAGTAATTGCTTCACGAGCATTAGCTGGATCCATTTGATATGTACTCTTATCTTTTGGAATGGGCTTGGTGGTTAATGATCGGGGTGCCGAATCCAAGGCCTCCCTAAATGGACCGTAATAGGCAGAAGAGTATTTTGCGGTGTAGCTAATTATGCCCACATGTTCAAAGCCTTCTTCATCCAAGGCTTCTCGAATAGCACCAACCCTCCCATCCATCATGTCACTAGGCCCAATCAAATCTGCACCGGCATTTGCCTGCACTACTGCCTGGCGACATAAGTACTCAATAGTCTCGTCATTTAAAACAACTCCTTCTGAGCTGACGATGCCATCGTGCCCATCACATGAATAAGGATCTAATGCAACATCTGTCATTACTGTCATATCAGGAAAATCTTTTTTTAACCGCCTAATTGCTCTTGGGATTAAACCAGTTTCGTTAAAACACTCTGCACCATCTTCAGTTTTCAAGGATTCAGCGACCTTTGGGAAAAGAACTACACATCTAATACCTAAGTGCCAAGCACGCTCAACTTCTCCAATCAAACTGTCCAAATTCCACCGATTTGCTCCTGGCATGGCATGAATTGGTTCAACCTCATCACCCTCATGAACAAACAATGGATAAATAAAATCAGCAGCATTAAGGCTGTGTTCTTGCACCATTCTCCTCAATGCGGAAGTGCGACGCAGCCTGCGAGGACGATAAGTGAGATCCATCAGGACCAAAAAAGCATATAGATGATGGTAAAGCCGAGCTTATAAGGATGCTGACTTCATCCAAGCTTTACGTGGATCATTGCAACGGACTTTATGCAACTCTCTGAGTAATTTCAATTCTTCTTCTGACCACTCATCAGGCAATCTCATCTGGAGTTTAAAGAGCAAATCTCCCCTACCACCTTCAAAAGGCCATCCTTTTCCTTTTAACCTCAAACTTTTGCCAGGTGGTGTGCCTGGAGGAATAGTTAATTGGGCTTCACCATCTGGAGTCATAACAGTTACAACAGCCCCCAAAACAAATTCATCAATAGCAACAGGCAACTCCGCATACAATTTTTCACCTTCTAAGCGCCAAATTGGGTGAGGGTGAACGTCAAGATTCAGGAAGAGATCTCCTCGCCGGCCTGTGCCTGGCTGCATATTTCCTTTGCTCTTTAAACGTAAGCGTGTACCAGATTTGATTCCCTTTGGAATCCGAACCTTTACACGCTCTTCATTCACGGAAAGAGTGCGTTCTGTGCCATTAAATGCCTCACAAAAAGTTATTTTTACTTTTACTTCAGCGTCCAAGCTGACTGAAGTACTAGGAACATGACTGCGAAATCCAACCCCACCAGGGAAACCAGAAGAAGAACTAACTCCTCCAAATCTCCCTAAAAGGTCATTAACAAAATCATCAAAATTACCGTACTGACCAAAGTCAGTATCAAAACCGGATTGATTTGGCCCATTCCAACTCTCATACTTAGACCGATTCCAATACTGACCAAATTGTTCGTATCGCCTTCTCTTCTCAGGATCAGACAGGACTTCATAAGCTTCACTAATTTCTTTAAATCTTGACTCAGCCTCTGAATTTCCAGGGTTCACATCAGGGTGATACTTACGAGCAAGACTCCGAAAAGCAGTCTTAATTGACTCAGCACTGGCATTACGCTCAAGACCAAGAACCTTAAAGTAATCACGAAAATCGTTAGCACTCATGAAGTTTTTTAGTCTCTAGAGTCCTATGACTTCAGTGTCTCAGTTGATCCCCATAGAAGGGACATGCAATATGGAGGGAAGCCCGAACGATATAAGCAAATGATCTTCAAACTCTGCGAATGAAATTAAATCTGTATTTACAGAATTGAATCAAATTCAACCATTTACCACTTCGATGGCAATCAAAGCCTTATCGAATTGAAAGCCTTGATAACTTCACAAAAAAATAGTTGAGGATAGTACCCCTTGCCAGATAGGCTTGTAATAGATGTTGGAATTGGAGCTAGCTAGTGGCCTTAATCAATGGATTTCATCTACGTAACGTACGTGGTGATGTCTTAGGGGGACTTACAGCAGCGGTAGTTGCGTTGCCTCTTGCTCTTGCTTTTGGCGAAGCTGCTCTTGGAGATGGAGGTGCAATATATGGCCTTTATGGAGCAGTAGTCGTCGGTTTTTTAGCTGCCTTATTTGGCGGAACACCTGCTCAAGTCAGTGGGCCTACAGGGCCAATGAGCGTGACAGTTGCAGGAGTAATTGCAAGTCTTACTGCAATAGGAGTCAGTGCAGACCTTGGGGCAGGTGAAATGCTTCCGATGGTCATGGCAGCAGTCGTTATCGGTGGCTTATTTCAAATTCTTTTTGGCTTGCTGAAACTAGGTAAATACATAACCCTTGTTCCCTATTCAGTAGTTTCAGGGTTTATGTCAGGAATAGGAGTCATCATCATCACCATTCAATTAGGGCCGTTATTAGGAATTACCACTGGTGGTGGTGTTATCGAATCAGTGAACAGATTAGTCAATAACTTTCAGCCAAATGGAGCTGCAATTGCTGTTTCAGTCATGACTCTTGCAATCGTTTTTCTTACGCCCAGAAAAATAAGTCAATGGATTCCTTCCCCGCTCTTAGCATTATTAATCGTCACTCCTTTATCAGTTTTACTTTTCAATGATGCAAACCTCATTGAAAAAGGCTTCACACCAATACCACGTATTGGAGCGATCCCAGAAGGAGGCCTTACCTTCTCTATACCGAATCTTCAAGACAATCTCCCCTTAATAGTTCAAGCTGGCCTAGTGCTAGCAGTACTTGGTGCAATTGATTCACTACTCACATCTCTTGTTGCTGACAACATTTCACAAACCAGACACAACTCCGATAGAGAGCTGATTGGTCAAGGAATCGGAAATAGCATTGCTGGCTTATTTAGTGGTCTGCCTGGTGCTGGAGCAACAATGAGAACAGTAATTAATGTCAAATCTGGTGGCAGCACTCCTCTATCAGGGATGGTCCACTCGATAGTTTTACTAGTTGTTTTACTAGGGGCCGGTCCACTTGCAGCGGAGATTCCAAAAGCTTTACTGGCAGGAATTCTTATAAAAGTAGGTCTAGACATTATTGATTGGGGCTTCTTAAGAAGGGCACATAGCCTTTCCTTGAAAACAGCAGCAGTAATGTATGGAGTTCTTTTAATGACGGTTTTATGGGATCTAATATCTGCAGTTTTAGTTGGTGTCTTCGTTGCAAACATGCTCACTATTGACTCAATTACTCAAACTCAGTTAGAAGGAATGGATGCAGACAACCCTTTAGGTGACTCAACATCAGATGATTTTAGTGATTTACCTCTTGCGTCAGAAGAACAGGAAATACTTGACAAGTATTCAGGAGATATAATGCTTTTCCGGCTTCGTGGTCCTATGAGCTTTGGTGCCGCTAAAGGGATTAGCGAAAGAATGATGTTAATAAGGAACTACAAAGTGCTTGTTCTAGATATCACTGATGTACCTCGTTTAGGTGTAACTGCAACTCTTGCAATAGAAGAAATGGTTCAAGAAGCAAAAACTAATTCGAGGAAAGCTTATGTTGCTGGTGCAACTGGAAAAGTAAAAGATCGCCTTGCAAAGTTTGGGATTGAAGGAATTGTGAGCACCAGGAAAGAAGCTTTAACAGCTGCAGCAACAGATATTGAAAATTTCACTTAAGCTTACATTCAAACTTACCCAAATAAATCCAACTTGACTGCATGAATACAAGCTTAATTCTTCAAAATGTATTAACCCCTCCAGTTCTTTTCTTTTTTCTGGGAGGTTTAGCGGTTCTACTTAAATCTGATCTAGAGATACCTTCTCCCTTACCCAAATTATTTTCACTATATCTTCTCTTAGCTATTGGCTTTAAAGGTGGACTTGAATTAAATGAAAGCGGATTTGGAGGCCCTGTATTACCAACTGTAGTAGCTGCCATATTTATGTCTTTGTTAATACCTCTGATTTGCTTCTTTATCCTCAGAATAAAGTTAAATGTCTTTAATTCAGCAGCAATTGCAGCTGCATATGGATCTATTAGTGCCGTTACATTCATCACAGCTGAAAGTTTCCTCTACAGTCAAAATATTCCTTTTGATGGATTTATGGTTGCAGCTTTAGCAATTATGGAATCACCAGCAATAATTGTTGGGCTATTACTTGTGAAGCTTGCAGCGCCAAAAGAAAGGCCTGTTGAAAGAACAATGAAATGGAGAGAAATTCTTCATGAGTCAATGCTAAATGGATCAGTTTATTTACTTTTAGGTAGTTTAATTATCGGCTTTCTGACCGGTGCATTCAACCCTTCTGCGATAGCTAAAATGGAGCCCTTTACTGGGAATCTTTTCTATGGAGTTGAATGCTTCTTTCTATTAGACATGGGAATTGTCGCAGCACAACGACTCCCTGGACTTAAAAAAGCAGGATCATTTCTAATATGTTTTGCTGTAGGAATGCCAATTTTTAATGCATTAATTGGTGTACTAGTAGCAAGAGCCTTAGACCTAGGCCCAGGCAATGCATTACTATTTGTGGTTCTGTGTGCAAGCGCTTCTTATCTTGCTGTTCCAACCGCAATGAGAATGACTGTTCCGGAAGCCAAGTCTAGTTATTACATCTCAACAACACTTGGCTTAACTTTCCCCTTCAATATTGTTGTAGGTATTCCTGTATATATGGGTTTAGTCAATAGATTAATTCCATCAATCAATTAACATGTGAAAAAAAGATGAAGCGTTTAGATCTTATTTTTAGCGAGCGAGAGTTGAACGAAATGCTTAAGTGTCTTGAGAAAGCAGAGGTGCCCGGCTACACAGTCATGAAACATGTAACTGGGCGTGGTCCAGAAAGAGTGGTTTCAGAGGATATGGAATTTACTGGGCTAGGTGCGAATGCACATGTAATTGTTTTTTGCCAGGAATCAATCCTTGAACGTATAAAAGCAAATGTTCAACCTATTCTTAATTATTATGGAGGGGTTGCTTATATTTCAGAAGCAAGTTCTCTTTAATTAAAGCTTGCTATAAATATGTTAAAGCTATTAATTAATAAAGCATCCTAGGTAACAAGTTCAGATTCAAGCATGGACCCAATCGACTCTGATTGACTTGCGACTATTTAAAAATCGATCGATTGCCATTGCGGCAATACAACCATCAGAAGCTGCTACAACTGCTTGCTTAAAGGGAGTATTTCGAATATCACCAATCGCCCAAACACCTTCAGAAGTAGTAGACATAAAATCATCAACAATTACACCACCATCTTCTTTCAGGGCTATTTGATCTCCCAAAAAATCAGTAATAGGCTTAGAGCCACTCATATAAACAAAAACCCCTTCAAGCGAAAGAGATTGCTCATGATCATCTGAACGAGGCTTAACAGTAATACCTGTAACTCCGCCTTCATTTCCCATTATTTGCATAAGTCTTGTTTTGCTCCAATGACGAACATTGGGTAATGCAATCAAATTATGTGCTTGCGCATCATCCTCTTTAGGATCATTCGATGTAATCAAATGAACTGTAGAGGCAAATTTAGTCAATACCTGTGCTTCTTCGATAGCTTCCTTATTAGAACCAATTACTGCCACCTCACGTCCTTTATAAAAAGCGCCATCGCACGTTGCGCAATAACTAACTCCTCTTCCAAGGAAATCAGCCTCTCCTTTAAAAGAAGCAGGGCGCCCCATAGCCCCGCTAGCAAGAACTAATGCACGCCCTTTGAAGGTGCCCTCAGGGGTATAAACAGTTTTCCAATCACCATTCACATCAATGCCAAAAACCTGGGCTCGTCGATAGTCAGTTCCATATTGAATTGCCTGGTCACGCATCAAGGCAAGTAGAGCCTCTCCACTCATTTCAATTGACACCCCTGGATAGTTCGCAATTTGATGTGTAATTGCCAAAGCACCAACAGCTGGATTCTTATCAAGAATCACAGTTTTTAGATTTGCTCTTGAGGCATACAGCGCACAGGTACACCCTGCCGGGCCGCCCCCCACGATTACAACATCAGCTTCAATGGTTTCCAATGGGAGGAGGCTCCTTAAGGTTTTAAGTCTGTCATCAGAATCAGCATATGAAACTAAACGAAGAATTGCCTTAAAAAATTCGAGGTATCCGCCAAAGTCATCACCCGTTATTTCCCAAAACACTAGTGAAAGCAAGAAAACCAGATGATTAAGCTTGCGACTTCTAATACGACTTAATAAAGGATGAAAAACAAGGCATGTCTCAAAACAACCATCAAACTGATGAATCTAGGGATTAAAAAATGAAAGAAGCAAAACGAACTAGAAGAATTTCTAGCTTCTGGCTTGGGCCTTTATTCGCTGGATCTTGTTTGGCTATTGGCTATCACAGTACGCAGAGGCTAATTCTGCGAGGTGAATCCTCAATACAGCCATCCAGTCAATTCTTTACTAATCAAAAACGTTTCCCTGGGAAAAGTCTTAACGCAATACAAAAAAAAGAACTGAAAAGCAATTTCATCATTGACAGTAAGACAAAGGACGCAAAAAAGGTGTTATCGAAGTCTGAGAAGAAAGTCATCACTCCCTTAAAAGAGGTTCAAGAAAGGGAAATGCAAAGTCTTCTAGATTCTTTAGGAGCTAATTTGAATCCGTATAAGGAAAGCACAAAAGTCAATCAAGGATCTATAAACCAAGCATCCAGGACTACCAAAAAACGCAAATCCAAAGCTCTACCTATTTTTACCAAGAAAAAATTTGATGCGCTTTTTAAAACACTTTCTGATCCCTAATCGAAGCGGAGTCTGCCAAAGTTGTCTTTAGAGACTAATGAGGAATGAGTTCTCCTGACAGACTAGTTCAAGCCACCCTAAATAGATTGAGAGTGCGCATCGGGCAAAAGCTAATAGATGCAGCAGCTGAATTAGCAATAATCGCAAAGGATGCACCTGAAAAAATGCGCCAAGAGTGGGATGTTTTTCAAGAGGAGGTAATAACAGAAGCAAGTCGCTTAGATAAAGAATCCGCTGATGAGGTTTCAGCCAAAGAGAAAGCGCCTAAAAATAATGATATTGATCCCCTACAAGAAAAAATTCATAGAATTCGCTCCAAGGTTGCTTCGGTAAACAGCAAACTAGAAGGCAAAAGCTAATGGCTCGAACGAAAATCCTGGATCAACTACATAGGGGTTTTCGTGCACTTCGTATTTGGCAGAAAGTACTAACTTTAATATTCCTCCTTTGGTGGGATGGACGCAATTGGAGCTACCTAGGAGGCTCCACAAAAAGCAAAAAACAAAAACGGCAAGAAATT
>MDTE01196504.1_pt1 | contig 18246 bp, 2 predicted proteins | sample 811231 | NCBI WGS metagenome assembly MDTE01 (sample SAMN05326651, study PRJNA326480) | marine metagenome | isolation source: seawater | place: Indian Ocean: Red Sea | collected 2010 | reverse complement strand
GTGGTCCCTTCGGAATTGCTCGAGGGGTTCTGTCCCAACGGGGGCAATTCGTAATGACGATCGGAACCCGGAGCGGGTGTGGCGTTGTCGTTCGACTGGGTGGTATCGGTGCTCACGCGACCGGTCCTCCTCCGTGAGTGCGGTTTGCGGCCTTATAGTATACGCCTGCTGTAATAATTCAATGAGACAGGGCTGGTTGGCTTCAGGTTGGCCGGAATTGGGCCATGATGTTCAACGGGCGTGTTTGTTTGGTAATGACGAGGTGAGAAATGCCTGAAGCGTTTGCAATCCAACTGATGGGGCTCGCAGGGTCTGCCCCTTTTCTGCTGGTACTGCTTGGCGGTGCGGGGATCTGCCTGTTCAGGATGTCGCATGATCCCGGGCGAAGGGCCAGGGTGCTGGCGGCCATAGGAATCCTTCTGGCCGTTCGCTTGTTGTTTCCTTTGCTGACGCCGCTGTTGCTCAACAATCTCCTGGACGTGGGGTCGGTGCCGTTACGAGTGCTGATCAACAGCCTGATCTACTCGGTGCCACAATCCGTTGCATTGGGCCTGCTCTTCTGGACGATCTTCGAACCGCCACGTTCTCGTGTGATGCGAGTGGCGGCCGAGTGAACCAACTCGCCAGGTCCATCAGGGCTGTTTCGTCACCCGTTTTCCGGTCGCGGTGTGCCAGAGTTTGACGGTGCGGTCGAAGCTGCCCGAGACCAGGCGTTTTCCGTCGGGCGAAAATGCCAGGCTATAAACCGTATTGGCATGTCCCTGGAGTGTGCGCAGCAGGCGTCCATCAGCCTCGTTCCACAGGCGGATTTCTCCGGACAGGGAACCGCTGGCCAATTGTCGCCCATCTGCCGAGAGGGCCAGGCACTGGATGTAGCTGGAGTGGGCTTCGACCGCGCGAGTCACCTGGCCGGTTTTGCTGTTCCAACTGCGAATTGTCTTGTCCAGTCCGGCGGTGTGGATTGTTTTGCCGTCGTGGCTGACAACTACCGCCTCGATTGCACCGTTGTGCCCGGCCAGTGTGAGCCGTGGCTTGGCGGCCCCTGGATCAATCACGTAGGCATTGGAGTTCTTGCAACCGGCCACGCTCCATCCTCCGGCAGCGCGAGGTGCCGAGGCGACTGCCAGAACTGGCTGGCCACCCGGTGTGATGGAATGGATTTTTGAACCGTCCGGTGTCCAGACACTCAGGGCATTGTCATATCCGCCACTGACGACACTTTTGCCATCGCGAGACCACGCCAATGACCAGACAAAGTTGGAGTGAGCGGCCACGGTCTTGACGAGGGACCTGGAGGCGATGTTCCAGATCTTCAGTGATCGGTCCAGGCTGCTGGAGAACAGTGTTTTGCTGTCCGGTGCGAAGGCCACAGCGCTGACTCCATCTCCATGACCGGGCAAACGGGCCACCTCTTTGCCAGTGGAAGAATTCCACAGCTTGACGGTGTTGTCGAGGCTGGCCGATGCGACGAGTTTTCCATCCGGCGACCAATCGACACCGTAGACGGCATTGGGGTGGCCGGAGAACAGGTCCTTGGTGTCAGCGATATTCATTCCGAAAGGACCGTGTGTGGGGGAGTGATCGTCGGTGAGGAAAAGCCCTTGAGAAAAAATGTCGTGCGAGTGGAGTGTCACCGGATAGTGACATTGCGGAAGACGCTCTCACCGTCTTTGGCACCACTGTCATCGTCGTTGACGAAGAACAAGTAGGAATAGGTGCCGGTGTAGTAGTCGCCGACTGGGATGACGTAGTGCAGCCAACCCGAAGCGTCAGCATCCCCTGGATAGGTGTCAAAGTCTTGATTGCCCCAGTTCTGGGATCCGTACAGTTGGAAGGTGAGAGCTTTGGCTTCGCTTCGGCTGGGCTTGAGTTCCGGAGCAAAACCGATTCCGTGGATTTCACCTCGGCGGGAACTCCGGAAATCAAACTCCAAGAGCGTGTCTGCAGTGATCGTGGTGTCAGTCTCAATCGCCTGCCAATGATTGCGGTTGATGTGGAGCGTGGCGCCATCATCTTCGATGACGATGTCCCCTTCCCTGTGAGATGGATTCTGGCTGTTTCCTCGGAAATCTTCGATCGTGTAATCAGAGAAGTTGATTGGAGAATTGCCGAAAAGACCGTTCAGCGTGATTTCGAATTCGGGGACATTGGCATCGTTGCTGTTGATCACCAGCAACGATTCGTGGGCGCCGTCTGTTTCACCGATGAATTGGAGAGTGAACTCAGCGATGCCGCCTGGTGACAGGGTCATGTTTGTTTCACCAGTAAAGGTAAAATCGTCCGACGGTGACAATGTCACGTTGTCGATGTTCAGCGGTAGCTCACCGACGCTGCTCAACTGGCAATCTCGTGTCGGGATCGGTGATTCGATGTCGTTTCGGACAAAACTGATCGTGTCATCGGTTGAGACCGCAGTCCCATCGCATTCGATCGTGAGACGGGCAGTCTGGGCGACCACTTGACCCTGTATCGTGAACGTGAACAGGGATTGATCGGTCAGTGCATTGTGAATTGTGACCGGCCCAGAATAGGTCCCGGCCGTGGTTGTGGCGAGTTGGATCGTGGTGACGGCCGTTGCGCCGGCAGCCATGGTGACGGGTAATCCATTGAGCAGGGTGAAGCCCGAGGGCAAGTCGTCCTGGGTCAGCGACAAGGTGAGTTCCTCATCTCCCGTGTTGTGGACAGTGAATTCTCGGGTGGGGCCGACGGAATCCTGCGGAACACTTCCAAGATCGGTTCCGTCAGTTGCACTGGCTGAAGTGGCACCATTGACGATGGAAATGCTCTGGCCGAAGACCGAGATTTGGACAGGAGTTGAAATGACCAGGTTTTTGAAGATGCCCTCGGCGTTGTTGGAACCACGGTCATCGTCATTGACGAAGAAGATATGGCTGAAGTCGCCGGTGTAATGTTGTCCAACCGGGATCTCGAAATGCTGCCAACCTTCCTCGTCGGAGAAGGATGGATAACCGTGGTAGTCCTGGTTGCCCCAGTGTTGTGAGCCGTAGAGTTGGAAAGTGTGATCCTTGGCCTGTGAACGCGACGGTGACAGGGTCGTTGCGAATCCAATGCCATGGATCTCGCCACGTTGAGGACTCTTGAAGTCGAAGGCCAAGACGGTGTCAGCGGTCAGGGTGGTGGTGGCATTGATCGCCTGCCAGTGGTTGCGGCGAATGTGCAGTGTGGATCCTGCATCCGACACGGTGATATCTCCGTCGTGTGTCGATGGGTTCTGCGAGGAACCACGGAACTGCTCGACCTGGTAGTCGCGGAAGTCGAGTGCCGGTCCAACGATCGTCCCGGTCAGCCGGATATTGAATAGGGCCGCATGCGGGTCGTTGCTGTTGATTCGAAGTTCAGACTCATACGCTCCGATGGATGACGTCTGGAATTCGATGCTGAAGGAAGATTCTTCACCCGGGGCGAGTGATGGAGCGGTTTCGGAACTGAGGCCAAATCCGCTGGTTGGGACGATTCCAATCGAATTCACGAGCAACTGGGATTCGCCAACGTTGCCGATGACACACTCGGCGGTGATGGGGGTGTCCCCGACACGAACGCTACCGAAGTCCAGGTGCCCGTCGTCCGACTGGGGGCCGTCATTACAAGACACGGTGATGCTTGATGCCGGTGTCGTGACAATTCCGGAAATCGTGAACGAGTGGACCGTGTCGTCGCGGGTGCTCGAGAAAATCTTGATTTGGCCGGAGTGCGTGCCTCCCTCATCGGTACTCAGTCGGACAGTCATACTGGCCGATTGCCCGGCTGCCAGAACGGCGGGCAGTCCGTCCAGCAGTTGGAAGCCGTCGGGGATGTCCTCCTGTGTCAGGTTGAGTGCCAGAGGAGATCCACCGTCGTTGTGAACGGTGAACTCACGCGTCGGACCAACTGTCCCCAGCACGGCCTCGCCAAAGTCAGTTCCATCGGTCGTAGAAACGGAATGGTCATTGTCTGCAATCGTGATGCCCTGTCCGGTTATTCGAATTTGGGCGTCGGTTAGGATCTGAAGGTTGCGGAAGGCTCCGTGGGCGTTCCTGCTACCTCCATCGTGGTCGTTCACGAAGAACAGGTATGACACGTCGCCGGTGTAGTACTGGCCAACGGGAATAGCGAAGTGTTTCCAGCCATCGGAATCGGAGTTTGTCGGATAGGTGTTGAAGTCCTGGTTGCCCAATGTCTGGGTGCCGTGCAATTGGAACGTCCGTGAACTGGCGCGTCCGGTACTGGGGTTCAGGTGAGTGTCAAACCCAATGCCATGGACTTCGCCCTGCCTCAGACTGTTGAAGTCGAATTCCAGAATGGTGTCGGATGTGATCGTCAACGCGTAATCGATCGCGAGCCAGTGATTTCGTGAGATGTTCAGAGTGGCTCCTGCATCTTCGATGACCACATCGCCGGCCTGCATGCTCGTGTTCTGGCTGCTTCCCCGGTACGCGTGAATCTCGCGGCCTCGGAAGTCGAGTGCCTCGCCGGTCACCGTTCCCGTGAAGGTGACTGACGAATCAGCCCCCTGTTCGACAGTGCCGGCGATCACAAGTTCGGAGGTGAAGGAGCCTGGGTTGGCAGTGTCCATCGAGAGTGACCACTCGGTGGATTCACCTGGCGAGAGCGTCAGTGGGGCAATGTCGCTGAAGGCGAAGCCATCACCTGGCGCGAGCGAGATGGAACTGATTGTCAGTGTGAGGTCACCGGAATTGGAGAACGTGCAGTCTTGTGTGGGATCGTCGTTGTCAACACGGTGGTCACCAAACGATACGACGCGTTGTGGTTCACCGGTCCCATCGTTGGCAATTTCCAGCCCGGAACAATCCACCTCGAGATGCGCTTCAGGCCCGGTGATTTCACCGGTGATCGAGAACTGGAATGGCGTGCTGTCGGCAACGGAATTGAAGATTCGGACGGGGCCGGTCACCGTTTGGGCAACGTCGGTCTTCAGTTGGATCGAGAACGTGTCGGATTGGCCCGGCTCTATGGCTGTTGAAAGACCTTCGGTCAACAGGAAACCATCGGGCAGTTCATCCTGGCTCAACAACAGGTGTAATGGGGAGCCCCCGTCGTTGTGGACGGTGAATTCATGGTCCGGCACCGAGGTGCCAAGAGCGGCGAGGCCAAAATCTGTTCCGTCGTTTGTGTCGGGAATGTAATCACTGTTGGCAACATCAACGCCCTGGTGTGACACGCGTGCCTGGGCAGGCACAACAAGCCGGATGTTACGGAACATGCCCTCGGCGTCGCGTGGTTTGGAGTCGTGATCGTTGACAAAGAACAGGAAGTCGAAGTCACCGGTGTAGTACTGGCCAACTGGAATTTCGAAGTGTGCCCAGCCGTTGAAGTCTGCTTGCCCCGTGTAGTTCGCGAAATCGCGAATTCCAAATCGCTGTGTTCCATGAATCTGGAAAGTTCGTGATCTGGCGTGTCGCGATGATGCCGTCAATTGGTTGTCGAATCCGATGCCGTGGATTTCACCCTGCTTGTAGGTTCGGAATTCGAAGGACAGCACGCTATCTGGCGTGATCGTGCTGGGATAGGGGATGGCCTGCCAGTGATCTCTGCTGATCTTGAGAGTGGTTCCAGAATCGGTGATCTCGATGTCTGAGGCCAGTGGCGAGATGTTCTGGCTGCTTCCTCTGTAGTTGACGAAGTCCTGGTTGCGGAAGTCGATGGTGCGTTCGTCACTTGCTGTCGTGACGACGTCAATGTCGGTGAAGCTGACCGGCTGGAAGACACTGTCAATGACGCCAGTGCCAAGACTTGAGTGCTGGATTGTCCCGAATTCAGAGAAGGTCAACTGATCACCCGGCCACATGGTGGCACCGTCGCCACGGAGATCAAGTGGCGTGGCCAGGCTGGGAGTGATGTTGAACGTGTCGTTGTTGCCGCCACTGGTCACGGTGGCCAGGGTTGTGACCAGGGTCCCGTGCAGGTTGACCGTGGAACCGGTGTCATCGTTGTCCTCACCAGCCAGGTCGACGTAAACGGTGACGGAATCAGAGGCTCGCAGGATTGCGGGCGTGGCCCCTCCAGGGAAGTCGAAGTCGTCGCCGATGATAAGCGTGATTCCACCTTCAACGGTCTGGACCGTGGTGCCGGCTGCGATGGAGAGTGAATTGCTCGTGTTGTCCGGAGTCGTTTCGTTGACTCGAAGCGTCACGTTTCCTTGGCCATGGATGTCCTCGTTGACCACCAGTCCGGTCGTCTCAGAGTCGATGACCACCAGCAACATCGGTCCGTCTGACTGAAGTCCATTGGCCTGTGAGACACCACCGATTACCAGGTCCCCGGAGTTCTCCAGCCACAGACCGGACGTTGATGTGATGACTTCCAAGAAGTCCGTTTGCGATTGCACAAGGTTCAACGGTTGCCCGATTCCGACGGCCTGCAGGAAGAGGTCTTCCGCATAGAGGTCGGTGTCAGCGTCGTTGTCCTGCAGTTCTCCGGTGGTCGAAACGATCGAGATTTCACCAGTAGAAGCCTGGACCCACAGTTGAGACACGTCGTCCAGTTCGGTGAGCCAGATATCTCCGGTAGTACTGCTGACTGACAGGACATCCACGGATGTATGGAGAACAACCGTCCCGTCAGCTTGTGCGATGAGACTGTTGGCGAACAGGTCAACGTCACTGTCGGTGTCGTCAATGATTCCCGCATCCTGAGAATGCAGGGTCACGTCGTGGACGGCGCCAGCGTCGATCTTCTTCACCTGGATTTGTCCGATTGCATCAACCTGGATCGCTCCATTGGCAGTGCTGATGTCCTCGGCAATGACGTCATCGAATTCGGTGATCGTGATCGCTCCATCGCCTGTTGAGGATAGAACGAGAACGCCTGTTTCAGTGTCGAGAGTGATGTTGGAAGCGGCAGTGGTGGTGAGCGTGCCGGTGGTGACATCGATTGCGACATCGTCGTCGTGAGCAACAGGGCCGTTGCTGGATGTCAGCGTGACACTTGCGGTTGGCCCTGTGTGGATCTCCCCGACATCGATTCCATCGTTCGCCAGAACCGTGATGGTGTTCGTGAAGAGGTCGGTTTGCGAGGCGTCCACAATATGGGCGGTGACCTGGCCTCCGGAGGTAACAGAGATTGGTCCGTTGGCCGTCACCATGTTCGTGATGACGATGCCGTCGTGTTCCTGGAGAGTGACGTAACCGGCACCGATGGTGTTCAGTTCGGCGGTTTGAACATCCGTGGTTAGGTCGATGTTGTGGCCTGCGGTGACTGACAGGCTCGCTGTCGCGAGAGAACCGTTCTGGATGCCGTCGTGTGAAATTGTCCCCACGGTGGCCGTCAGCGTGATGGAACCCGCGTCACCGGTTGACGCCTGGCCAATCGTGATGTCTGACTCCAAACTGCTCAGAACGATGGTGTTGCCGGTGGCGGTCAGTGCTGTGGCTGTGAGTTGACCTGGCAAGGTGATGTCAATTTCGCCGTTGGCTGTAATGGCCGAATGAATGGTGAGATCACCGGCGTCACGGACGACGATGTCGCCGGTACCGGTCGATTCCGCTACCAGTTGCGAGATTTCCGTGTCGAGTTCGATGCGGCCCAGGGCGGTCAATGTTGCAAGTCTCGCTCGCAACTCGATCGCGTCAGAATCGAGTATTGGGACGAGATTTCCGGACGTGGCCAAGAGGGTTGTGTCGTACCCGGTTGTGGCATCAATTGTTCCGACATTCAGATCGTGGGACTGCGTGTTGATCAGGATGTGACCGGCGGTCGTCGTGGCCCTGGTAACCGACAGACTGTCGCTGTTGGTGATGCCAATTGATCCGATGTCGGAGACGGCGACGTCGAGTGTTGTGACATCGGTGTTGAGAGTCACGCCGCCCGTCGAGGTGATCGTCAGCAGGCTGCCCGTGACGGCGGTTGACGTTGTATCAATTCCGTTGATAGCACCACCGGCATTGACGGTGATCGAACTGCCGTTCGTCGTGATCTGCGATATGGTGAGTTGGTCGGTCTCGTCGATTGCGACGTTGCCGGTGGACAAGTTTGTGAGGTCGATCGCATTGATTTCAGTGTCGATCGCGACCGGCCCGGCGGCGCTGATGCTGAGGACATCCGCGACAACATCCAACGTGTTGTCGGAGGTGGCGATGATGCTGCCGGCGGACGCCAGGGTAACGTCGTTTGTGGTGCCGGCATTGATGACACCGACGGAGATGGTGCCACCGGCTGTCGCCAGCGTGATGTCGTTGGTGCCGTTGTCCGTGCCGGACGTGTCAACGTCGTCGGCGGCGATGTCGCCGCCTGCGGTCACGGTGATGGAGCCGTCGGCGGAATCGAGATCCACGAGCGTGATCGCGTCGGACTCGACGATCGTGATGTCTCCGGTGGAGGTGGAGTGAGCGTGGAGAGCTGTGACCTGTGTGTCCAGGTCAATGCGATCGGTTGCACTGACTGACAGGGTGTTGGCGAGGACGTCCACAGTCGGATCGCCGGTTAGGATGTCTGCCCGTCCCAGGCCGGAATTGTCGCCACTGGATTCGTTACTGAGCGTGGCGGTCCAGTCCGGCAGGGTCGAGATGGCATTGACGATCGAACTGGCTGTGGTGACCAGGGCGTCCACGGAGGTCTCGGCGTCGATGATCACAAGAAGAACCTGATTTGCCGGGTCAAAGGCGGCGGTCGCAATGCCAGTCGTGTGGCCTGCCAGGAAGACAACCGCGACCCCATTATGGGTCGATCCCGGCAGCGTTGCCGCGACGGTGAAGTCATTGTCGAAACCTGCTGGGGTGACCGTCACGGTGGCATTGGTGGCGATGCCACCCGAGGTCACGGCCTCGTTCCAACTCGAGGAATTGGTCAAGCCAATCGAACCGGTACCATCGTTGCCCGTCTCGGAGGTGTCGAGTTCTGCGACCCAGTCTGGCAGAGAACTGATCGCTGCAATGACAGCATTGGCATTGGTCAAGTCCGAGTCGACATCGGATTCGGCGTCGATTGTCACGATGATTCGACCATCGGCCGCATCGAATGATGCCCTCGCCTCACCTCGAGTGGCACCTCCGATAAGCTCGACGATAACACCGTTGAAGGTGGCGTCAGCTTCCTGGGCGCGGACAACAAAGTCGTTGTTGGCGCCATCAGGTGCCAGGAGGGCGGTGGAGTATTCCAGGCTGCCGCCGCTGACCGTCTCGGATTGCCAGTTCTGAACGATGGAGCCGGCATGGGCTGTGAGCGTGACGTTGCCGTTGGTGCCCGCGTCGATCAGCCACGCCTCGATATTTCCGGTCGTTGCAGTCAGCGTGATCGTGTTGGTCGCTGAATCTGTCGCGGAGGAATCGACATCGATGGCGCGGAGAGTGCTGCCGCTGGTGATCGTAACGGGGCCGTTGGTTGTGCTGACGTCACGCAGAATGAGATCGTCGATTTCGTCAATGGTGATGCTTCCGGACACAGACGAGTGCAGGACGACCTCGACGGCCGATGTGTCCAGATCGATGGAGTGCTGGGCGTTGACTGTGACCGTGTTGCCACTCACGTCATCGGTGACGTCGCCCACGTTGAGGACGTCTGCTCCTGAGTTGACGAAGACATCACCGTTGCTGCTTTCAAGGCTGCCAACGGTGATGGAACTGCCGGCCAGGTAGATCACGTTCCCGCCGGTTGACCTGGTCAGGGCCGCGGTGTCCATCGTGATGGCACCGGTGGTGGCCGTGATCTCGACGTCGGCCGCGCCAACAGTGATGTCGCCGGACGCTGACTGCGTGACGTCCATGAAGGCAGTGATCTGGACATTAGCGTCATCGGTCGTGATGGCCGCTTCGATCGCTACCGGACCGGTACTGGATGTCAACGCGATCGACCCGTCGCTGGTGGCGGCGACCGGGGCGGTGATTGTCATTGCCAGGTTCGAGGTTCCCAGGAAACTGGCGTCGTCCAGTACCAGGCCCGCGCCGGCAATGGACAGGGTGCCATGGCCCTGGACGTGAACGTCGACAGTTGAAGAGTGATCGGTGGCACCGGTGTTGATCGACACTGACCCACCACGGATGTGTGGTGTTGCGGAGGCGGTCTGGCTGAAGAGTGATCCCTGGGCCGAAAGTGAGATCGCCCCAGTCGTTCCACCGTCAATCTCATTCAACTGGATGTTGTTGCCACTCGTGAGAGTGATCGAATTGGCCACGTGATCGGTGAAGGAAGAATCGACGTGCACCGCGTGAATGTCACCACCGGAAATGACGGTGATGGAACCGTTGGCCGTCGTGATCTCGGCGAGGGTGACCGCATCGGTTTCGACCAGGGCGATGTTTCCGACACCGGTGACGGTGACAGTGGCCAGGGCGATCGAGGTGTCGAGTGCGATCGTGCCGCTGGCTGCAGTCGCGGTCAGCGTGTCGGCGTGGATATCGGTCGACCCGTCGCCACCGCCGTTGATGGCACCGGCGGAATCCAGGGAGACGTCGCCAGACAGTCCGGCACGGACGCTCCCGACGGTGATGTCACCGGTGGACGTGGCCAGCGTGACGTCGTTGGCGTCATCGTCGGTGGCGGACGTGTCGATGTCGGTGGCGGTGATGGCGCCACCAGCGGTAACGCTGATGGAACCTTCAGCAGTGTCCAGGTCGGTGAGGGTGATCGCGTCGGATTCTTTTATTGCGATGTCACCGATAGAAGTGGAATGGGCGAGGAGGGATGTGACCTGTGTGTCCAGGTCAATGCGGTGAGTGGCGGTTGCTGTGAGCTGACCGGCAAGGACGTCGGTGGCCGAGTCGCCACTGAGTAGATCGATCCTGCCTGTGCCCTGGTTGGTGGGATCATCAGCCAGGTGAATCGCTGCCTCCCATTCAGGCAACGCGTTGATGGCGGCGATCACCGTGTTGGCGACCGTGAGATTGGCGTCGATCGCCGTTTCGGCATCAATGGTGACCAGGAGAGTGTCGGTGGCACTATTGAATTCGGCCGTGGCGGTTCCGCCGCTCAAGCCTTGCTCGAAGTGGACCTGGATGCTGTTGAAGGTGGGGCCGGCGTTTGTGGCTGTGATCGAGAAATCGTTGTCCGATCCCTGGGGCGTGACGGTCAGCGTAGCGAATGATTCCGATCCTCCATCCGTTGTCGCGGTGTCCACGGAAGTCGAGACGGTCATCTGGCCCGTTCCGTCGTTGGTCGGCTCGTTGGATGTGTCACGAGAGGCGGACCAATCGGTCAACGAGTTGATTGCCGCGATCACGGCGTTGGCATCCGTCAGGTCAACATCGATGTCCGTTTCCGAATCGATTGTGACCAGAAGGGTCCGTGCCTGATCATCGAATGACGCGTGGGCCAGGCCTCCGGTTGCACCCGCTTCAAACCGGATTGTCACATCGTTGAAGCCCGGTCCCGGGACACTGGAGATGACAACCAGGTCGTTGTTGGTTCCGGTCGGGGCGATGACAGCGGAGGCAAATGTCTCGCTGCCACCCGACGTGACGCCCGGTTCCCAATCCTGGCTGATGGATCCGGATTGCGCGTTGAGCGTGACTGGTGCGTTCGGACCGGCGTCAACCGTACGCACTTCAATTCCGCCCCCGGTACTGGTCAGGGTGATGGTGTTGTTGATGTCATCGGTGGTCGAGGAATCGACCAGGTTGGCTACCATGTGGCCGGAGGACTGAATCCAGATGGCCCCGTCAGCAGCCTCGATCGAATCGAGCCGGATCGCACTGGATTCGGTGATCGAGATGTCCCCCTCATTGGAACTTGCCGTCACGTTGACAATTTCTGTCGTGAACGTGATATGGCGTTCGGCTTCGAGGTATACCGAGTCTGCGGTGAGCGAGATGGTGCCGGCTGCTCCATTGGACAACATGTCCCTGTCGGAGGCGAGAACGACGTCGGCGTTGCCCGATGCGGAAACGGTTGTGATCAGCAGGTCACTACCAGTGCCGTTGGCGCTCAGGCGAATGTCATGATCATCAGCGGTAGGCGTGCTACTGGTTGTGTCGTCGGTGTCGGAGTCGCTGTTGGACAGGTTGTTCGACACGACCCGGGTTGCGGTGATGGCCCCGTTGGCGTCGATTTCAATCAGGCCGTCGGTGGAAACAATGTCCGTTAGGACGACATTTCCATCCTGGGTGATTGTGATGTCGCCGCTGGAGTAGGCGTGCAGGTCCAGCGTGTCGACGGCGGTGTCCAGGTCGATGCCACCAATGGCGTCAGCCGTCAGGGATGATCCCAACACGTCTGTGGCTTCGTCGCCGTCCTGGGTAATGGCATCGCCCTGTGCATCGAGGATGATCGTGTTGGTCGCTCCAGCGTTGACGAGTCCGACGTGGATGCCGGCGGCGGCGGAGGTGATGGCAATGGAGTTGGCCTGGCCCGACGAATCGGTGTGGGAGGTGTCGATTTCGATCGCGTTGATCTGGTCACCGGCTTCAAGGCGAATGTGTCCGTTGTCGGTGATGACTCGTGTGAGAGTGATTGTGTCCGTCTCGTCGATCTCGACATGGCCGGCTGCGGTGGTCTTCAGATTGGCCGTGGCGACATTCGTGTCGAGGTCAATTCCGCCGGCAGCCAGAACAGTCAGCGTGTCGGTGGTGATTTCCTCGGTGTTGTAACCGTCCTGCGTGATGGCACCATCTCCGGTCGTCAGGCTGACACTGCCGTCGGTGGCAAAGATCTGTCCGACGTGGATCGTCCCGGCGGTGGTTGAGATATCGACGAGGCTCGCAGTCGCTGCGTCGAAGCCAGAAGCTGTCGAGTTGACCAGTGTCGCGGTGATCGCACCACCACCGCCGACAGTGATTGAACCGTCGCTGGCGACCATCTGTGAGATGACGAGAGCGTCGGTCTCAACGATGGAGACGTCGCCGGTTGCCGAGGTCGTTAGATCGATCGTGGTGACGCGGGTGTCCAGCGTGACGGGGCCGGCGGCGGTGATCGTGGCAAGGTCCGCGACGACATCCGTCGTGAGATCGGAAATGTCAACGATACCAGCGCCCGAAGACAGCGTGACGTTGTTCGCGGTGCCGGCGTCAATTTCGCTTACAGTGATGCTGCTGCCGGCCTGGTAACTCACGTTGCCACCGGTCGACCTGGTTGAAGCTGCTGCATCCATCGTAATGTGGCCAGTGTCGGCGATGAGCGTGATGTCTGCCGAATCGGTCGTGAGTGACCCCATGGCCGTCTGCACGATGTTGGTTTCCGCCGTGATCGAAATGGTTCCGGTGGCCGTGTTGATCGGTTGTTCGACACTCACGCGGTCGCCGGTCGCGATCAGCGTGATTGGCGCGGTGCCGGTTCCGGTGAGCTGTGCCCGGGAAGTTATCGTTCCGGTGTTGGATTCGAATGACAGCCCGGCAGAGTTCTTCACCGTGACGGGAGCGTCGATGGTGATGTCGGTACCGGCGGTGGCATCAAGGATCACACCGTCTGCACTCAGTCCACCGGCGCCCTGGATGGTCAACGTTGCGATTGCGTGAATCCGGGTCGCTGACGTTGAATCGGTGGTGGCCGTGCTGGTTTTGATATCGATGTTCTGGCCGGAGAGTGTCACAGAGCCAGGATCTGTGAGCAGCATGTCCGATTCGGCGTCGAACATATTCAAAGTGCCACCATCCCGGTCGATCCACACGCCGTCGAAACCGGCGTCGAACGTGTTGTCCGGGCCCGCGTCTTCGAAGCTGATGTTGCCGCTGGGAGCGTACACCTCGGACAACGTTCCGGGAGTGGGGCTGCCGATGATGACGGTTTCTCCGCTGTCGTACTGTCCGTTCACGGTGATGTCTTCGATCCAAACCTCGTCATTGGTGCTGTAAATCCCATTGGTGTCGAGGTCGTCGAACACGACCTGTGCCAGCGTGGCGCCCTCCATGTTACTGGTCAGTGTCGAGCCGGGATCGACCAACAGGATGTCGATTCCTGCATCGTACTTGTTCAGTGAGCCACCGTTCTGATCGATCCAGACCGCGTCCGCACCCGGATCGAACGTGTTGTCCGCGCTGGTGTTCTCGAAGCTGATGTTCCCGCCGGGGGCGTACAACTCGGCTGCCAACCCGGAAGTCGGATTGCCCGTGATCACCGTCTCACCGTTGTCGTACTGCCCGTTCACGGTGATGTCTTCAAGCCAGAGAGACTCACCGAAACTGTAAGCTCCGTTGAGGTCAAAATCGTCGAACACAACGTTTGATGGCGTGGTCCCGACGTCTCCGTTGATGAGTGGGGAAACCACCGATGAGAGGTTGGCGAAGGCGCCATTCGTCGATTCGAGCGTCAGATTGCCGCCGGCGGACAGGAACGCGTCGGCACCCGTCAGCAGGATGTCTCCATTGGAGGTCAGGGAGATGTCTGCCGATGCCAACAGTGTCGATGCCAGCATCGTGCCACCGGTGGCGGCCTCAATCGTGATGCTACCGTCAGTGAGCGTTTGGACAGGTGAACTGATCAACAGGTCGCCGGTGAGATTCGACAGCTTGATGTCTCCCGCAACCCTGGCCGAACTGATTCCGGTGACGGTTCTGGCCATGTCTGTGTCGTAAGCAACTTCGCCACCATCGGTGGCGACGATCTGGATTGCCGGTGTGATGGTTTCTCCGATCACCCAGGTTCCGGAGTTCGTGAGTGAAATGTTGCCGCCGGCACTTGCAGCCAGCGTGGAAATCTGTGTCTCCAGTGGCTGTGTGAGTGTGCCGATGTTGACCGCCGCCGCGATCTGGACCTCGTTACCGAAGATGTCAACATCGGTGTCGTCGGAACTGGCATCAATCACCCGACCTTCGGCACTTGTCAGGGACAGATGTCCCCTGGTGTTCGGTGCGACTCCCACACCGGTGTCAATTGTTCCGACCGTGATGTCATCAACCGCGGCGTAGTGGACGTTGCCTCCAGCAGTCGAGGTGGTGGCTGTCGCAGCCATCGAGATCATGTCGGTCCAGGATTTCAGCAGAATGGTTCCGTCGGCGACGGTGGAAACATTCCCTGTTTGTGCGATTGCACGATCGGCCAAGACGGTGACATGTCCTCCTTGGCTGGAGATGCTGCCGGTGGTGCCAATGTCAATTCGGCCTGCCGTCAGTTGGACGGTTGTCGCAGAAATTGACTGCTGGATGGTCTGCGTCGAGTTTTCAGGAGCTGTTGTGATCACGAATGTGCCATCAACAGCCAAGATGGTCTTCACTTCGTCGACGGTCGTGACACCGAATTCGACGCCGATATCCATTCCCCGGTCGGTTGGAAGGAGTTCGGTGTGGCCGTGTCCACCAGCAGTCTGGATGCTCACGAGGCCCACGAGAGCCTCGAATGTGCCGCTGCCGTCGTTGGAAGCACCGGCCTCGGTCAGTTGATCCGGTCGAGCACTCCAGTCGGGGAGGTTGTTGATGGCTGTTACGACCGCGTTGGCGGTGACACCTGCGGACACGTTGATGGTGAGTGTCAATCGTGGTGGGGTTGTCGTGGAGTCATAAACAGCGGTTACGTTCGGTGACGAGGCCGTCGCGGCCGGTGTCATCTGGACGTCGACGCCGTTGAATTGCGAGCCGGTGCGGGTGGCCCAGACCTCAATGTCGTTGTTGTCACCATCGGTGACCAGTGTGACCCGGGCGGAAGATCCGGCACCACCATGAGTTGTCGATGGCAGGTCGGACATCGTGAAGGTCGGGACGACGATCCCGGCTCCATGGTTGGTGCCTTCAAGCGTCGTGTTCAATTCTGCTGACCAGTCTGCAAGGTCATGGAACGCATTCACGATCGCGTTGGCCGATGTCAGTAACGGGTCGGCGGCGGTGTCCGCATCGATGGTGATCGTCAAAGTGAGATGGTCGGCATCAAAGGTGGCGACCGCCTCTCCATTGGTTGCCCCTCTTTCGATGACGACATTGATCGAGTTGTGGTCTCCTCCGGGAACCAGGGAATGAATCGTCAGGTCGTTGTGATGGCCAGGAACAATGATGTCGACGCTGGCCCGTTGACTGGATCCGCCGGTGGTGGTCGCGGCTGTCCAATTCTGTGGGACACTGATCGTTCCGGAACGGTCACCGACGTCCTCGTCGGTTTCGGCTTCCCATTCGGCTTCCCATTCGGCAAGGCCGTTGATGGAGTCGATCACGGTTTGCGCGGTGGTCGTTCCCGTGTCGATCGTGATTGTCAAGGTCTTGTATGAGACACCGTCGATCAGCGTCTCGTCGTAGACGACGTTGGCGCTACCGTCGGTGAGCCCGCTGAGCAGAATGATCTCAACGTCATCAAAAGCGGGGCCCTGGCTTGAGGCCGTGATCTCAATATCGTTGTGGTCTCCTTCGAAGGTGGCAACGAATAGTGAGTGGTCGTCTTCACCACCGCTGGTCTGACCAATCGTCCAGGGCTGAGGTAGCGTGATGACACCGGTGCCATCATTGGATTCCTCGGTCTCGTCCCGATGAGATGTCCAGTCGGGCAATGCGTCGACCGCCGCGATCACGGCGTTGGCCGTCGTCAAGTCCACATCGAGAGCCGTCTCCGTGTCGATTGTGATTGTCAGTGTCCTGGCAGCGTTGTCGAACTCCGCGTATGCAAGGCCACCGGTCGCACCACTGTTGAACAGTACGGTCACGTCGTTGAAGTCCGGCCCCGGACTTGCCGCGAGGATGACGAGATCATTGTTGGGTCCGGTCGGCTGGATGATCACCTCGGCCGTTGACAGGGAACCGCCTGCGGTGACACCCGGTTGCCAGTCCAGGACATCGATGATCCCTTCGCCGTTGTTGGATGTTTCGTCGGTAAAGTCCAAGGTCGCCGTCCACTCGGGAAGGGCGGAGATTGCTGCGGCGACGGTGTTTGCATCGGTGACATCGTCATCGACCGAGGTTTCTGCATCGATCGTGATGGTCAGAATCCTCTCAATTGGATCGAATTCGGCGGTTGCGTTTCCGCCGGTCAACCCGCTGAGGAAGGCAATCGCAACATCGTTGAAGTCAGGGCCGGTGTGGGTGGCACGCAGGAAAATGTCGTTGTTGCCGCCAGTGGTCGGAATCCGAAGCGAAGCGTGACCACCCTCGACAAAGGTGATCTCACCGTTGTGGTGGGCGCTGCCGCCATTGGCCGTGGTGATGATGAATTCGGCTGGTGTGTTGACCAAGGGAAGTGACGCCGTGGGACGGCCATGTGCTTCGACCAGGATGTTCGAGGCGTCCGTAGCGTCCACTGGACCGTTGATCGTGATGTCACCGTCGACGGTTTGCAGGAGAATCGTTGCGCCAGATTCGCTGGCTGCAATTCCAGCCAACTCGGTGAGATCGTCCCCGACGGCCGACGTCGTGCCGGTCTCACTCACGCGATTGACCACGAGGTTCGAGATGGCGGTGACAGTTATCGAACTGGCGTCGATCAGCGCCACTCCGCCGGTCGTCGTTACCGCGACGGACTCAATCTCCAATTCAATCGGATTGGTTCCATCACCCAGATGGCTGTTTGTGCCACTGGCTTCCGCTCGGAGTCGTTTTCCGAAGACGTCTGTCGCCGATGGTTCAAAGGAGTTGATTTCGCTGCGACCGTATCCGTCGTCGGTGAAAGAGATTGATTCGTTCGACGAGTCTGTAATCGACCCTGATGTGGCCACGAGCCAGATGTCGCCCCAAACATCTTGGTCGGTCCACGTGTCGTCCGCACGGGCAGCAGTGGTTCGGGCGTCAACGGTACCCAGTGACAGGGATGTGGCCGCAGCAATCCGAATGTTCTGGCTTTCGGTCGTGACGCGTGAGGTGGCATCCATGGCGATCGAAGCTAGGGACGATTCGATGTCGACGGTGCCACCGTGGCTTGTCAGATACGTATTCGCGTCCAGTGTGAGTATGTCGGTCACCGCGACGCTCAGGCTTCCACCAGTCGCTTCGACGGATGCGCTGAATTGCCCCAACCCACTTGTGTTCGTCAGAAGTGCATGGCCAGTTGCATCGACTCCGACTCCATCAAGCGACGCAACGGTAAGGTCCCCGCCAGCGACAACAACGATAAACCCATTGAAAGTGTCGAGATCGGTCAAAGTAACCGCATCGGTTTCCTCGATCGTGATGTTTCCGTCACCGGTAATCGTGGCGGTGACAAGATCTACAGCTGTATCGAGTGTGATTGAGCCGGTGTCCGTTGTCGCCGTCAGAGTGGAACCAGAAACATCGGTGGATCCATCCGAGACACCAACGATGGAACCAGTCGAGTGGAGTGTGACGCCGCCGGCCGATTCGGCGTTGATCATTGCGACGGTGATGTCCCCTCCGGCGTTGACGTCGATAGAACCGTCGGCGGTGTCCACTGCGGTCAGCGTGATCGCATCGGTCTCGTCGATGTCGATGTCGCCGG
>MDTE01178512.1_pt1 | contig 18246 bp, 11 predicted proteins | sample 811231 | NCBI WGS metagenome assembly MDTE01 (sample SAMN05326651, study PRJNA326480) | marine metagenome | isolation source: seawater | place: Indian Ocean: Red Sea | collected 2010 | reverse complement strand
TGAGAGCCGCCTCCTCGGCGTCGTATCCCTCGGCTAGTCGCACGCTAGCGTGCTTACCGGTAATGGTGAATCTAGTGTTGACCTTAGCGACCTTGACATCGAACATCTGCTCGACTGCATCTCTAATCTCAGTCTTTGTAGCATCCTTGTGGACAATGAACTCGATTCTGTTGTTGTTCTCGCGGTAGCCGCTGTCCTCGTCTGCGACTCGCCTAGCCTCGAGAGTCTTCTCAGTAATCCAAGGCATGATGATTACGTCATACGGGTCTACCATCGAAATCACTCCAGTGCTCCTATTGCCTGCTTTGTCCAGACAGTCAGGCGTCCAGCGTCTCCGCCAGGTGCGAGATCTTCTGCACACAGGTCCTTGGCGGCGACTACATCGACGCCCGGGACGTTTGATGCAGCCTTGTGCAGTCCCTCCTTTGAGGATACTACCAGCAGGATGCTCTTCGGGGTGCGGTATCTGCGGCCTCTCATCTTGCCCTTTCCGGCCCTGATGCCTCTGCCGTTCTTGGCCCTCTTGAGGTCGGCTCCAAGGCCTAGGCCTTCCATCATTGCGACGAACTTGCGAGTAGAATACTGCAGAGGCAGAGTCTCGACATCGTATCTCTCGTCCGAACCATCTCTTGACTCTACGTAGTCGTCGATGACTATTGGAAAGCGGATCGAGTCATCGAAGCGGTGACCTCGGGCTGCGACAATGTCACGGTCCGCGGTAGCTGCGATAGCTGAGTTGCGAGCAACACGGCGCTGCTTTGAGTTGAGTTTCTGTGACCAGTCCTTGGCCACCATAGGTCCGTGGGCCCTCCTGCCTCCACGGGTGTGAGGGTTCTGAGCACCGGTCCTCTGTCCGGTCTTACGCATGATTCTGGAGACACCTCGTCCCTTGCCCCACCACTCGACTGAGTGCTTCATGCCGGGCTGAGGAGCGCGCTTGCCGTCGTGCTCGCGGTGACCGTACGGCTGCCTGCGGTTGGCGCGTGAGGCCAGAACCGCGGAGCGGATGATATCCTCGCGGACTTCTGCGGAGAATACTGCTGGCAGAGTCAGACCCTTGCCATCGCTTGCCTCTACGCTGTAGTACTCAGCGAGCAGGCCGGCATCGAGCTCCTCCTGCTCGACATGATTGACCAGATTGTACGCCTTCGCCTTCATTGAATCACGCTCCCTGCTTGCTCGATGTACTGACGTAGGTGATTTCCACCTCGTGCTTGGATGGTCTGGGTCTGATTGCGTCACGGAACCTCAGCATCCTCTTGGATGGTCCCGGAAGGCTTCCTTGAATCAGCATGTACGGGTTCGAGACCTCGCCGTAGTTGAGGAACCCGCCTGCTGGAGTAATCTCGGAGTCCTCTGGCTGTGAAATTCTGAGAATCTTCTTGTTGAGTTCGGTCCTCTGGTGATATCCTACCTGACCGGCTTGACGTATGGTCTTGCGGACATATCTGGTTCCGAAGTCACCCATGTTTCCGCCCTGTCTCCTGCGCTTGCTGTTCTTGTGAGAAAGCAGCTTGATTCCCCATCTCTTGATTGAGCCTTGCCAGCCCTTGCCCTTGGTGACGCCGACGACATCGATCTCTTGGCCAGGCTCGTAGACATCCTCCAGAGAGATTGTTCCGCCGAGTCTTTCTTCGGCCCAATCGAGTTTTGTTGCGTTGTCTCCTCCTACGAGAGCGATCTCCATGATTTCAGGAGTCTTGCTGGTGATGCTCTTTACGAGCGAGGGTTGGGTACAGACGATGAGTCGAACCTCACAGAGGTCGGCGTTCCTCAAAGCCTCCATCGCCTCGTCGGCCGAGTCTCCTCGCCTCGGTATGCGACCGCCACGCTTGGCGGGCTTGCGGCCCTCTTCCATGTCACGCTCGCCGCGGGTTTGGTTGGCTAGTCGTGGTGTCAGGCCGTCAGGATCCGAATCGGTGTTGGTCCACGCCTCGCCAGCAGTCTGCATCCCATAGGGAGTCATCGAATAGCCACGGACAGCCAAGACGGACATGGGTGGGGCCTCGACCACAGTCACGGCCTTCCTCACTTCCTGTCTTGCCGAGGATGAGTTAGGATTGTTGTCACGGATGAGAACGTGAGTCATTCCGGCTTTCCAACCGGCGAAGCCCTGAACACGAATCTCAGAGGTGTTGGATTCTGGCCATGAGCTGATTCTGCCGAACTGCCGAATCGCCCTCTTCCTAGGGCTATAGCCCATGCTACCACGGCGGGGCTTGCTTCGGTCGGCCATGTTTGTACCTCCAGTTCCTCCGTCATCGGGTCGCGAGCGACCGTTAGGCGGGCCCACCGCGCAAAGGAGGCACCGTGACACCGGGCCCCTGCCGCGAGTGCGGCAGCGACCAGTAGGGTGCTTTTGCAGAGCCTTATGGTGTCTGGTACCTCACGTAGTGAGCGGCCTTGCGACAAACATACCCTATATGAACGAATCGGGGCAATTAGACTCTCACCCCTACGGGGTGTTCGAGGGATGTCCAGTAACTGCAACGATTTTGAACCCTGACCTCAAAGTACCCCACCCATGCAGCCTCGGATACGACATCCAATGCTCTCCTCGGACCACATCGAGGCCAGAGCATACCAACTCGAGGCTGCAGACGAAGCGTTGACCGGATCTACCATGCTGGTCCTGCCCACTGCTGCGGGGAAGACCGTGGTGGCTTGGATGGTCATCGCCGAGCGGCTTGAGAGCACCGATGGTTGGGTCCTATTCGTTGCCCCTACTGTAGCCTTGGTAGAACAGCATCTGCGTGGGCTAACACCTGCCCTTGTTGGCGTTGAGCCAGTATCTATTACTGGTCAGAATCCAGTGGCAAAGAGGCCTGATTTGTGGGGGTCTTCGCGAGTTATCGTCGCTACACCGCAAGTGGTTCGCAACGATGTCGTCAGAGGGACTCTTGACTTGTCTGACTGTTCGTTGCTAGTGGTAGACGAGGCTCACCATTCCACGGGGGACCACGCCATGGCTCAGGTCGGGGAGATGTATCGCTCACAGTCCTCGCAACCTCTTGTCTTCGCGACCACTGCCAGCCCGGGCTCGAGGAAAGATCAAGTCAGGGAGGTCTGCACCAGACTGGGCATCGAGAGAATACATCTCAGATCCCCTGATGAAACGATGCTCTCCAAGCATCTGGCAGGACTGGAGTTACAGGAGATTAGGGTCGCTGTTCCTGACGAGATTAAGGAGCTCGCAGAGCCTCTGATACTATGGCAGCGAGGAATAGTGGATAGGCAGAGGAGATTGGGCAGATATGTGATGCCCGGGGCCATCAGTCACGCCGGGCTATCGAATGCTATGGAGCGTTCTCAGACAGCCATCTCAAGGGGAGAGTCGAACGCGTACCAATCGGTATCTCAAATCGCCACAGCCATGCGTCTGCATCATCTAATCAATCATCTCCTCAGTCAAGGATGCGCGGCTTCCAGAGAGTTTCTCCTACGGCTCTCCTCAGGGGATCGATCGACCACGAAATCAACTCGGGGTTTTCTCAGAGACCCCCGAATCTCTGGGCTAATCAGCAGCCTTGAGGAGATGGGAGAAGTGCACAGCAAAGTCGGCGCAGTTCGCAGGCTAGTTAGGGAGCGACTTAGTCGCGACCCTGAATCCAGAGTCATCGTCTTCGCCACATTCAGAGACACGGTCTCTGCTCTGGACCTCGCTCTATCCGAACTCAGAGGAGTGAGGCCTGTCAGATTCGTAGGGCAGTCGAGTCGGGATGGCAGTGAGGGTTTGACTGCGAAGCAACAGGTAGCGAGACTCGACGAGTTCAGAGATGGTTCTGCAAACGTCCTCGTGGCGACTTCGGTCGGAGAGGAGGGATTGGACATCCCGAGTGCTGACCTCGTAATATTCTACGAGCCGGTAACCAGTGAAATCAGGACCATTCAGAGGCGCGGCAGGACCGGTCGTCATCGCGAGGGAGAGGTCATCGTACTGATTGCCGAGGAGACCCGTGATGAGGGTGCCTGGGTGGCGGCTGAGAGAAGAGAGGAGCATATGCGCAGGGCGGTTCATCGAGTTCGCAGAGAGGTCGCACAAGGTCCTTCGGCCAATCTTTCTAACCTCTCCGGATTCAAAGTTAGTTCAGAGGAGGGAGTGATTCCTGCAATCGAATTCGTGACCTCACAGCGAGAGATGCACCGCGCCGAGATATCAGAATCCGATGAGAGCGTTTCCGTACAATCCGAATCGCCTAGCAGTCTGCCTCCTGATACGTTCAGAGCGGTAGGACAGACCGGACTGGAGCAGTTTGTCGATGATGCAGACGTAGAACCAACCGAGTCGACTAGCGAGGTCAGTCCTTCACCGATTGCCGTAGCGAAGGATCTGATTATGCTTGAGGAGACTGGGCCTCCTGATTTCCCGGGCTCTACCATTACAGCAGACGACCGTGAGATGAATAGCGCAGTCGTGGCTAGACTCAGAACCCAAGGATGTGACTTGAGGATTGACAGACTGGTGACCGGCGACTTCATGATTGGAAGCAGAATACTGGTCGAGAGGAAGACAGTCAGGGACTTCGTAGACTCACTGGTCGATGGTAGACTGCTGGAGCAGGCATCGCGACTCGTTGGTGCCGCCCCCAGAACGATGATTATGATTGAGGGAGAGGGCCTGTTTCAGAGCAGCAGGGTCCACCCTCACGCACTGATGGGGGCACTGACCACCCTGACTCTCGACTTTGGCATCCCAGTGGTCACCACCAAGGACGGTGCCGAGTCTGCGCGCTTCCTTACTGTGGCTGCGCGCAGAGAGGGATCGATGCTGGATGGATTGAGTGAGAGTGCGCGTGAGAGACTTGAAGCGGTACGTCCGGAGGCATGGAAGGACCCTGTCACCCAAGCAGCCGCCGGGGCTAGGGAGCTTCGAGAGAGAGGAGATGATGAGAGGGCTGCGGCGAGGGCGCTGCTCGAGGCAATTCCCGGCATCGACAAGGTGCTGTCCGTGAGGTTGCTCGATCGTTTCGGAACCATAGCCGGAGTGGCATGGGCCGAGGAAGGTGATCTAGATGGAATCGAGGGAATCTCAGACTCGCAGGTCCGTGAGATACTGCGGACGTTCCGGAGTCCGGAATCAGCCTGATTAATCACCGATGACCGCGACTCTGGTTCGGAGCTGAGCGAGTCTGGAGTTGTGGTGACCCAATGCGAACGAGAGCATCTCAGTTAGATGAATAACGGGGATGTTTGTGGCAAGGCCGGTCGCTTGGGAAGCCTTGCCCTGATAGATGTCGAGGACGGTGTGCGAGAGGTTGCAGGCGCTGACGATTATGTCTGCACCTTCGTGCTTAGCCTCAGACAGTACAGCTGCTGCCTGACGCAGCACGGTTGGTTCTTCTGAGAACAATCCGGGTACTCCCACACTCTGTGTTCGGGACTCCCAGTGGACCGGGTTGCCTCCGATTATATCGATAACCTGCTCGAGATAGTTCGGATCATGCACATCGTCATTGCCGCAAGCACCCTCCTGCTGGATGTTCGGGCCGTAGAATCCCGCAACTTCGAGGTCGATTGGGTTCAAGACCGCAGATTCGAGCTTGTCTAATCCTACCTCGTCGACGATGATGTGCAGTAGGTGGTGGACGTTTGTTTCACCATTGAAGCGGCGCCCGCATGTCCTCTCGAGAACATCGTTAATCTCACCGAGTAGATTGGGGTCTGCCTTGAGAGTGTTGAGGTCCTCGTGCAGGTTGCCTGCTGTAGCAGCGCAAGGGGTGATGATGTCCAAACCCATCTCCTCGGCCATAGCGAACGTACGAGCGTTAAGAGTCAATTGCAGCCTTCTGCTTGCTTGTCGGATAATCCCAGCCCCGCAACTGGTCGCACCGGGTAGAGGGATGAGTTCAATTCCGAGTGAATTGGCTGCTGGCTCCATTGTCTCTGCGACTTCCGTCGCGCTGCTGTGGGCGATGTTTCCAGGATGATAGGCATACTTCAGAGGCATCAGAATCTACCGTCCACTTCGTTGAATATCGCAACCACCTCGTGGTGATTGTCGACTGATGAGTTGAACTGCTTAGGCATCTTTCCTATCCCAGCTGGAGGGGCGACCATTCCTAGCATGCCGTTGAAGACATTCCCACCGGTCCTAGTGAATCCAAGCATCATCCTCGCGGTAACTCCCGAGAACAGATTGCCGAACAGACCCAATGGGCCTAGGACCTGTCTGTAGAGCACCGTGTCATTGACCCTCCCGCTGCTCTTGACAGACCAACTGTACCACCAGACATGTTTGCCGTGGCGCCCGTTGAATGCGTCCCTGCCCAGAGTAGCCGTGCGAGCATCCAGAAGTGCATCGGAGATAATTCTCAATGATTCATTCTGTCTCCTAATTGAGGCGAAGTCAGTCTCAGCCTTGATACCTCCCTGAGAGTCCATGACTGACTGCATCGATGAGATGCTTCTGGCTGAGGAGCGTGGGTCGTTCATACGGGCCCAGGTCCGGGCTAGGACTGCGGGGCCCATGTAATCATCAGAGTGAGGTGTCGCGTCAGAAGCGGAGTGTAATAGTGGTGCGCTGCAGAAGTCAGTAATCGAATGCAGGCTGCCTGCCACTGCTGGGTCCATGGTTCCAATCACGCCCTGTGATGTGTTTGCCCCGTCTCTGGTCGCAGCAATCATCCAAGGCTCAGATGATTCGCGTGACCTCTCGAGAGGCCATAGGTCGACAACGAGATCGCGAATCACATCGAACGCAGGTAGTGGTTCTATCCGCAGTTGCAATGAGTCGTCTCGAGATGATGCGGCAGAATCAATGCTGACGCGACCTGGAAGAATCAGTCTGCCATTTACAGAAATTGCAGTTGTTGGGTCGTCATCCGCTCCGTCCCTGAAAGTAAGACTGCCGTCATGAGTGTGTTTTAGGGCCCTGAGCGCCTCCAAAACTGACAGGTTACCCGGTAGAGCGCAAACCCAAGTATCCCTGCCGGTAGTGGCTCGCTCGGGGTCGTAGCGGAAGATGGAAATCTCGACTTGGACCGCATCTGCCTCAAGGTTCGGGACGGTGAACCCGTCCTCTCCTGATGCGACTGGAGCAGTGCCACCGACATGGTCCTTGATAGTCTCGACTTGATCCTCGATGAAGGTCCCGTTGCCATCTACTGCTGCCATAGTAGCGAGAGCATCGAGAGCCCAAGCCTCGGCCATGGCGTCATAGTCGACATCGCAGTCGACCCTGTCTACGAGCCTAGTCGCTCCTAACTCCTCTAATCTCACATCCCAATCCTTGCCAGACTCGCAGAAGAACTCGTAACTCGTATCACCCAAAGCGAGAACCGAGAAGAATGACCCCTGAAGTCTGGGAGCGGAGTCTGAATTTGCCTCCTGCCAGAGCTCCTCAGCATTGTCGGGCATATCGCCCTCGCCCCAAGTGGAGCAGATAATTAGGACTCTCTTCATGCTGGACATCGAAGACAGGTCGAATCCATCCATATCGTGGACAGTCGCCTCCAGCCCGTAATCAGAGGACCTCTTGGCGAATTTGGCGGCCAACTCCTCCGAGTTTCCGGATTGAGAGCCGAACAGTATGTTCAGGGTCCTGTCACCTGAAGATAACAGGCCCTCGATTCCCTCCGCCACTTCAGCCGGCTCCTCAGCGATGGACTCCACCTCAGGCTCAGCCGCCTCAATCACCTCGGGCTCTGGGGCATCTCCCTGTGATTCCTCGACTAGGATGATTACATCGACCGGGCAGGCATCGGCAGCATCCATGATATCGTCAGATAGGGTGCTAATCACCTCTGGCTTGAGACCGGATTTGTCGATGTTCCTATCATATCCTCCATCCACTCGTGCGTCGGGCTTGATGTAGCATGTGTCATCGGTCACCTCGAACACGTCTGGGGCTGCTTCCTCACAGGCATCGCAAGTGATGCAGCCCTCCTCGATGTACACGCTGAAGATGGTCATCCTATTCATCCAGCCTATCGGCGTGCAGGGCACTCAGACGCGATTATTGAATCTAGTGCAAGCGAAGTCTACGGCCGTAGGCCGTATCCTACTCACATACCCATGCCGTCGAACTCGCCGCCCTCAGGCATCGGGGGACTGGCGCGGCTGGAGATTACATCATCAATCCTCAGAATCATGGTGGCAGTCTCTGAAGCGCTCTGAATAGCCTGCTCGACAACTCTGCTGGGCTCGAAGACTCTGCTCTCACTCATGTCGACGACGCCGCCTTCATACACATTCACGCCGAAGTGTGAATTGCCCTCAGAGTGTGCTTTCCTCAAATCGATGATGGTGTTTACCGGGTCGAGTCCGGCGTTCTCGGCCAGCGTTCTGGGGATTACCTCAAGGGCTCCCGAGAAGGCCTCTATTGCCATCTGTTCACGGCCCCCAATTCCTTCTGCGTACGAGCGTAGATCCCTGCTGATCGCGGCTAGAACGGAGCCACCTCCAGTCAGGACCTCTCCGTCCTCGTATGCGACGGCGACGACTCCGACGGAATCGTCGAAGGCTCGACGAATCTCATCGACCACGTGCTCGGTACCTCCTCGGAGCAGGACTGAGACGCTCTTGGCATCGGGGCATCCAGTGAGGAAAACCATGTCTGACTCGCCGATTTTCCTCTCCTCGACCTTAGAAGCGTTGCCAAGATCGTCAGCAGATAGGTCGTCGATGTTGGTTACTATGCGACCTCCAGTGGCCTTGGAAAGGGCCTCCATATCACTCTTCTTCGCTCTACGAATTGCGAACAGGCCAGCCTTGGACATGTAGTGCTGGGCCATCTCGTCTATGCCCTTCTGGCAAATGACTACATCTGCCCCAGCAGACTGAATCTTGTCGACGAGTGACTTCAGATACTGCTCCTCCTCGTCGAGGAACTGCGACAGCATGTTAGGGTCGGTAATCTGAATCTTGGCATCGACCTCGGTCTTCTTGACCTCGATTGCAGAGTTAATCAGGGCAATCTTGGCGTCCGAGACGCTGCGAGGCATACCGCTGTGGACTCTTTCCTTGTCTAGGATAATGCCGTCAACCAACGTACTATCCTTGATTGACCCGCCCTGCTTCTTCTGCACCTTGATATCGTCGAGGTCGACAACCGTCTCTCCGTCGACGTCCTGAGCGACAGCCAATACTGCGCGCACCGAGATGTCGGCTAGGAACTCTTTGACTGCTCCAGCGCTCTTTCCGGTGAGTGCAGTCTTCGCGACTTCCTCAAGCATGTCCTTGTCAACTTCCACCGAATGAGCATCAATCAACTCGGAAGCCTTGTCTGATGCCAGTCTGAAGCCCCCGCAGATTACTGTAGGGTGAACGTTCTGCTCGACTAGGTCCTCGCTGCGCTTGAGTAGCTCGCCTGCGATTACAACGGCACTGGTGGTGCCATCGAAGCAGTGTTGCTCCTGGGTCTTGGCAATCTCGATAATCATCTTGGCCGCGGGGTGCTCGATGTCCATCTCCTTGAGAATGGTAGCTCCGTCATTGGTGATTACGACATCACCCATTCCGTCTACCAACATTTTGTCCATGCCCTTGGGGCCCAAGGTCGATCGAACTGAATCTGCAACTGCCTTAGCGGCAGCGATATTGTTGCTCTGGGCGGACCTTCCGCTGGTCCTCTCAGTACCTTCCTTCAAGATGAATATTGGCTGTTGACCGCTGTACACTGGAAATCACGCTCCGGAATCCGGCGACTCAAGGGGGGGTCATAAAGGCTCGCACATGACATAAAGAGGGCTCTGGGCCATCAATCTCGGCCTTGTTGGTCCAACCAACGCTGTCCGTAGTGTATCCACTGCTCTACAGACCAGCCCTCAGGCAGTCCGTCGTCAGGGATTGGTGGGACGCCTGGCGGGAGCTCGGGTTCGGGTGATTCGACTGGCTCTGGCTCTGGTTCAGGCTCTGGCTCTGGTTCAGGCTCTGGCTCTGGTTCAGGCTCTGGCTCAGGGATAGGCGGAGGGGGCATCTCGGGGGGTTGCTCAAAGATCTCCTTTGCTCCGCCGTACATCGAGTTCGCTACCTCATCATCTGAAGGCAGGGAAGGAGCCTGTGGAATCCCGGGAGAGTCATCCCAGCCGCTGCCATCGACAGTCATTTCGTAATCGGTGAGAGAGGACATTTCCTCCATAGGGGCTGATGCGCTTCTGAAGATTCGTACTGAGGCGACGATTACGCCGACGAAGACTGCGATTCCGATTAACAGGAAGAGAATGTTGCCTGCCCACCAAGCGGTCTGCTCAACGTCGGGCCCAGTTTCCACAGGGACGGGTTTGACCAGAGTCACTGTCCCGGCCATCGAAACCTTGTCCCTGTCTCCATCTACCTCGATAACGAGTTCGAATGTCATTGAGTTATTCGCCAGATTGTCGAGATTCTCATCGGAGACATCCAAAAACACGGTGATTAACCTAGACTGATTCGCCAGCAGTACGAAGTCCCTGTCGCCCGCATCAACTCTGGCATCGATGATGTTGAAGAACAGTTCTGAATTGCGGTTGACATCAGCACTCAGTAACTGGTCCTCAGGGAACAGATTGACCACAGTGAATTGCAGAGCATAGTTATCATCTCCCTCAGTGATTTCCAGTGGAGCGGGGGGTAGAATCTGGAAGAATCCCTGAGTGCCGACTTGGAACTCAGCAATTCCGCTACCACTGACTGTACTTCCTAGCCCCTCGGCCTCAACACTGGTAGCAATCAGGGTGATTTCTCTCTCTCCGTTTGCTAGGTAGTCGAATGAATACCTGATAGTAAGGTTCAGAGAAGATCCAGGGGCGACATAAGTGGTCCTGCCGTCGCTCAATCCTGTGGCTTGGACGAATACATCGGGATGGCTGGTTTCGAAGCTAATGTAGAAAGCGTCATTCACATTTCCATTGTTCCAGATCTCCCAATTAACAGTCCTAGAATCCTCGCCTCCGCGGAAGACCTCTTCAGTAAGATCCAGATCTTCGACATCCACCAGATTGGTTACGGGGACAGTCAATAGAATCCTGACGCTGACCTGATATCCATCAGACTCATCCAGCTCTGTCTCGGGATCGTCTTGGCTGGATGCAATGACGAAAATCTCGTAGGTCTCATTGACGATGCCGTAGGGCATCGGGAACAGAAGCATTACAGTGGAGTCTCCTCCGAAGGGGTCGATTCCCAAGGTCTGATCGGCATTCAGAGAGACCCCCAGTCTCCAATCAGAAATCACCGAGAGGTCGAATGCCTCCTCAGAATTCCCGTTGTTCACCAAACGTATCTCAATCAGCCTGAGGATTCCGTCGGCTGGAGCGACGATCGAACTCACCTCAGGCTCGATAACCAAGTCGTGTAGCACTGGGACCTCGATATATATGGTCCAGTCGGCAACGAAATTGGCCGGAGCCCTGCCGTTGGCTAGTAAGGTGATAGGATAGGTCCCTGGCGGAATCTCATCTGGAACTGTGGCACGGACCGTCAGTTCAAATTCGTCCGTGATATTCATTGCTAGGCTGGTGATGACTTCTCCTTCTTCATTCAGCCACTCCAGATTCTCCGCCCCCCATCTGTTGTCTCCGAAGGTGGCTCCGAGATTCCAAGTGGCAATCTGATTTCCAGTATTCTTGAGAATCATTGCCACATCGCCGGAGGTTCCCGGATACAGAGTAGCGGCTGGATTTTCCAGTGTCTTCTGATCCAGAGTAGCCGAATAAGCAGCAATCACCGAAACTGGAAGTTCATAGTACGCCTTGCTGAGATTTGTAGTTCCGTCATTTATCCAGACATGCCAATCCAATTCCTGCACGCTAGCGCCCTCAGGAATGCTCAGGTTGAACCATGTGTCCATAGTCTCCAAGGCACCTATTACTTCGCTGACGACGTAGTTGTCGTGATCGAACTGATTGTTTGAGTCAATCCTGAGGGGATACGCATTCATCCACGTCTGGTTCGATACCTCGGTGTACAAACGCAAGGTTATGTCTACGTATCCGTTATTCTTGATTTTACAATACAAAGAAGGTGGAATCGGATCGTCTGGCACTGTCAAGTAGGCATTGGGAAGTGGGTCGTTGCAATCCAAGTCGAGAGTGTACTCCGCCACCTTCTCAAATCCGAATAGCAGGAAATTGTCTAGATGAATTCCCTGATTCGCCAACGAACTATCTGAGTCGAACTTGAATGAGAATGTATAATCCGAGTTAGGGTGGATATCAGTCATATTCCAAACCAACTGAGTCCAGTCACCTTGGTTCTTTGAGATGTTCTGCGCGGAATAGTTGTAATGAGTCAGCATGCCTCCTGAATCCGTCTCTATCCTGAAATCATCCCCTGCTGCCATTTCGCCCCAAGCATGTGTGACGAGGTGCATCGAGATGAAGTCGAAGGACCTGATTCGAATCTTACAGAAGTTGTTCCCATACAGTCCTGACACCGCTGTGTCCAGTACCCCGTACTTGAGGCCATGACCAGGGTCATCACAGTTATCGGAAGTCGTGAACCAACCCCACCACAGTCTGTCATGCCTGTTGCTAGCGTAGTCAGACCCGGGTCTCGAAACCCTCCAATGATACTGTCCTTCGCTGCTTGAATCGTCATCCATCCTCCAGTGACCATAGTAATCGGGATTAGCGGACAAACTTCCGTCGGAATCATACCCGGCACCGACCCAAGTCGGCTCGTTGGCACTGAGTAGGTTGGTGCAGTCAATGACCTGATCCCCGTCGACATCGCCACAGAAGCCGTTGTCCATCTCATCGCGCCAAACCGCTACAGGCATGTGCCTGTCAAGTTCGTTGTTGGCATCGTTATTGTCGGCCAATCCGCCATCGATGGTTCCCTTGAGTACCATTCCCCCATACAGATAGCCGTTGTCATCGATGGCACTATGAGCAGCGCTTGGGATCCAGTAGAATGTCTCTGTCGTCGATTGCTGGCCAGAGAGAGTCATGTTGACGTAGTGCTCCTCGATAAGGAAGCCTATCGGATGCCAAACCTGCATCCACCCCTCCGCGTAGGCAGGTTGGCTGGATGTGCCGGCTTGTGTGAATGTAATAGTCACAGGAATCGTTTCCCCGCGAAGAACAAACTCGGCTATTGTTGAATCTGGCTGTTCCCAAGATTGAGGCGGGGGTGATGAGTCGCCCACGGAGATTGAAGTCACCTCAAAATCGATTAGTGTCTTTGGAGTAGCAGAGCGCTCTTCCGATTGTGATACCTGCAGAGACTCTTCAGCTATGGGTGCCACGACCATGGTCAGCATAAGAGAAGCGAGGAGGAAGGGGGTGATTACGCGCATGCTATTCTCCTCGTCCCTTGAACTGTGTATGAAGGTTCTCTAAATGCGTTCGTCGCCCGTAGGGCGAATTCGGAGAGAATATAATCGAATGCTAATCGGTCTTGCATGCTCCTAGACCGATGAAGGACTTATGCCGGGAATAATTTGCGCCGACCTGTGAAGGCGGTTGACCTGTATCAGAGAGTGGTCCTCTATACCGTGGTAGTGTTACAGATCACCTTGGTTCCCATAGTGGGTTTCTCACTCACATATTTACTCGAAGTGGATCGAGAGAACTTCACGGTCGCTGTTAGGACCGAGCTGATCTACTGGATACTGGTAGCCGGTCTGATTTACGGGGTGATTTCACTGGTCCTAGCGATGTTCTTCGGCGGATACAGGCCTCAGGGAGTAGTGAACAGAGGGGGCTGGGGTCCGGTACTCGGACTAAGCCGCAGAACCGGTGATCCCGAACTAATCGACAGGGCTAGGATGACTTTGCAGAGTAGCCCATACGGAAAGATGGCAGGACTGGTGAACCGGAAGGTCGGCGTCGATGGTTTCGACTTGATATCGGTGCACGGTGGACTTCAGTTGCTAGCTGTGCCGATGCAGGTAATCCTGATTGCGACTCCTCTGCTCATCATGGAGGGCGTGCCCGAGAGAGTAGTCAAACCGGACAGGGCCTTTGAGTTGGGAATGGCAGGATACATGATCGCGCTCTGGGCTGCAGTGAGAATTCAGCCAGCCATATCATCATGGCTTGTGGGATACGCTGCAATGTTTAGGAGCGTTCTGTGGAAGATCTCGCGTTTCTCATGGATCCTTCCCATCCTGCTGTTCTGGTTCATCGCAAGGACCTTCCTAGCGGCTTCTCTGAACTGGCTTGATGTCGATATCGAGCAGTGGAACGAGGTTCAGTTAGAAGCGGTGGTTCTGAACGTCATATTCCCGGATGCCAAAGTACCTGACACCGCTGTGATTGATTTCCTCATCGCAATCTCGGTCCTCCCGATGGCGACGTTCACGACATTGTCGGTATTGGGTGGCTCCAATGATGTGCCCTCTTGGATGAGAGGGCAGGACAGTTCTCTTGAGAACTTACAGATGGACCTAATCGAGGCACCTGAGTCGGACTCTGTAGATGAGTCATCCGAAACCGAGGTAGGAACGTCTAGTGAAGACGAGGGGGACAGTGAGTCTGAGGAAGGCAGCCGGATGATTGATCTGCCATACCTGTTCGATGATTGACTACTGCGGGAACATCTGGAAAGTTGCACGGTTGAGAAGGACCCAACCCGAGCCTATGCACAGTCCGAACCCAAGTGCAGACGGACCGTACAGAGAGAGGTATGCCAGTGAGACCAATAGGATTGCACCTGCGATTCTGGTCGAATCCCTCTTGGATACCTCTTGAGATAATAGTAGAGAGAGAATGAATACTACGAGAGACTGGATTGGAGACACCTCTAATCGCCCCTGAGTTCCCTCAGGACCTTCTCGACTCTGTCCATCCCAAGGTCGATGTCCTCCCTCCCGATTGTGTATGCGAACCGCAGGTGTCCTTCTCCCATCTCTCCGAACGCCGTTCCCGGAGAGCACAGTACACCACCTTCAAGCAGGGCGATAGCAATCTCCTCGCTGTTCATCCCGGGTACCTCGACCTTGGGGAAGACGTAGAACGCCCCAGTGGGGACGTGGCAGGAAACGCCTGGAATCGCATTGAGGCGCCGACAGATCAAGTCTCTTCTGGCCTTGAACTCCTCGCACATCTCTTCGGGATAGTTAGGGGCACTCTCTAATGCCTCAAGAACAGCGTGCTGCATAGCATCATTGCTGCACGCTGTGACGTAGTACTGCATCTTCGTCAGTTGGGCCATAGCATCGTCGTCGGGAGAAAGTAGGTATCCTATCCTCCACCCCGTCATAGCGAAGGTCTTGGAGAATGACTGTACCATGATGACCTTGTCATAACCGGCCCCTAGGAAGGATACATGTGGGCCGTCGTACACGATTCTGTCGTATACCTCGTCGGTAATCAGCCACAAGTCGTGCCTGATTGCGAAATCGACTAGTTCGTCCCTCTGAGCCTCGGTGACATTGCCACCGGTGGGGTTGCTCGGGAAGTTGTACAGAATTGCTACCGTGTTCTCATCAACTCTAGACTCAAGATTCTCAATAGTTGGGACGAAGCCGTTCTCGAAAGTGCAGGGGTAGAGATTGGGCTCGCCCCCGCAGATTACCACATCAGGGGGGTAGAGGGGGAAGTACGGCTCGGGCAGCATAACGTTGTCCCCGGGTTGGACCAGTGCGAGGAAGATGTCGAGCAGTCCGTTTGTCCCACTCATCGTTATGCAGACATTACTCTCATCCAGACTGGGGTCGAGATGGTGCCACATCTCGGCTATCTTGCTTCTCAGTGGAGGGAGTCCTGCTGTGGTGGTGTACTTGTTCTTGCCCTCGCTCATTGCTTTGGTGAAAGCTTCGATTGCTACTGGCGGGGGTTGGAAGTCAGGCTCCCCCAGACCGAACTGAATTGAGTCGTCTCCCGCCATGTCGAACATGCGTCTGACCCCAGTAGGTCTGATGCTGTTCGCTCTGTCTGAGAACCTCACCATGTCCTGCGGACAAGTCCACAAGGATTTGAACAAAACGCACTCAATCTGTCGAATTCGCTATTTCTGCTCGTCTTCTTCCAGAAGTTCCGCATCTATTGCCCCCCCGGGCATGAAATCCACAGATTTGCTGCCTCGGAAGCGTGAGATGATATCGTCTATCTCTCCGTCGGATCTAACGCGAACCAACACCACTGATGCGACCCAAATTGCAAAGACTGAGGCGACTAGTAAAATCACCAAGGGAGGAACTGTAAACTGAGATGAAGAAGTTGCTGTTCCGTGTACTGTGACTATGACAGGAAGTGATACGGAATCCCCCGATACTGCCCTAATCTCAATCAGGTGTGGACCTTGTCCAATCTTCGAGGGGTCGAGAATCACATGCCAGAAGAACGGAGTGAGTGGTCCTATCTCCTCTAACTCGGCAGAGTATGTGGTCTCCCTCCATTCTCCGCCGTCAATTCTGAACTCAACTCGGTCAACGTTGCCCATTTGACCCCACGAATGACCTGTGACATTGATTGTCCCGTTGGAATCGATGAGATTCAGCAGATGATTCTGAATGGAGGGGTCTATCGAGGCCTCATTGCCCATCTCACCCAGATGGAATGCCAATTCAACAGCGGCGAGAGCATCTACCATGCCCCAACCGAAGTCTCGGTTCCAGTACGGATCCAACTCAGGCGCACTGGCCTCGCCTCTTCTCTCGGCTGTCTGCTTCAGCACCTCCTTGATTTGCAGAGGAGTCAGATTCTCATTGGCTTCCATTACTAGGGCGATTAAACCTGTAACCGCGGGCGTGGCATATGAGGTGCCACTGCCTCGTCCGGTGTAGGTATTGTCAGAGGCGTCACCTCCGAGGAAGTTGTTGCAACCTCCGCTGGAGACGCAGCCCTCGGCTTGGATGATGTTTGTACCCGGAGCGCTGATTTCGGGAATCAGTTCGTCGAGAGGATTGGAATCCCCATTGTCTCTCCTTGGTCCCCTTGAAGAGTAGGAGGCGATGGTGTCGTCAGACCTATCGACAGTGTTGAGGTCATCAGTAGCGGCCACGGTGATAGAAAGCGAAGAGGCGCTCATACCAGATAGTCCGTCGTTGTCGGGCCCGGAGTTGCCTGCCGCGTTGGATACTGCCACTCCCGCAAGCATAGCTTCGTCGAGGATTCTGCTGTGCATATCACTCCCATCAGAGCCTCCGTCCTCGTGGCTCGTTATTCCCCATGACAAGGAGATGATATCGATGCCATAATTGGCCTCGTCCACCCCTGACCACGCATCGTCCCGGTGATCGATAATCCACTGCAGACCATTCATCGCTGATTCGTAGAACTGCTGCTCCAAAAGATAGTTCTCGAACGGTCCGGCGCCCACATCGGTCCCGATTCTTACATCAATAAGAGATGCATTCGGAGCCGAGCCATAATACTCTGACTGTGAGCCATCGGACTCGATTCCAGTCGCTGCCGCCATACCCATGCAGGCGGTGCCGTGTTGATTGCCGTCATCGGGGTCGAACGAGCCGTCGTCCTCTCGTCCTCCGGCTAGTATGCACTGCGGATCCGAATGCATGTAGCAAACCGCATCATAGCCTGCAACGAACTTACCCGAGAGTCCGGGATGCTCGTTGTCAACTCCTGTGTCGGTGAGAGCAATGTTTACTCCGAAACCGCTGACTCCCAAATCCCAGGCTCCGATAGGATACTCTGACGAGTTCTTCGCCTTCACAGCAGGGGTCTGGACATCTCCGTAGAATACCAGAGAGCCGTATCGCTCAACCATGACTACGCCATCGAGTTTTGCCAAGTCATACACCTCGCTGGCGTCAACAGCGCCGATGAGTACCGCATCTACAACCGGCAGTTCTACGTGAATCTCATAGCCGGCGAGGATGAGTCTGTATCTGTCTTGGCCGGAAATCTCTCTGGAGTATGATAATCCAACATTCACGGGCCCCTCTGCATACTGCAGCGAGTCGTGGATACCGTTCCTGTCGGAGTCCAAAGAAGTGGTCTCCCACCATGGTGCCTGCTTCAGCCAAGTCACAGGACTCTGGGAAGGAGCGTTTTCGGACTGTCCCTCTCCAATCAATTGAACTCCGTCTTCATGCATGGAATGATACCCCGGTGAGGCTAGGCTGCCGGTGCATGAAACGAGCATCAAGACGCACAGCAGTGCCCTTACTGGCTTGGACTGCATCATCAGTCTCACATGTCCTTGGTCTTTCAACCCAACCTCAAGCAGCGTAGGCAAGGCGTGCGCAGGAGCAGTTTGGTGGGGGCACTGGGATTTGAACCCAGATCAGCGGGTGTCTTCCGCCTAGCGTGCACCCGATACGCGCACGCTCTCGGGTTGCGACGGGTCGGTGCTCCAGTTGGTCATCAAAGCCATCAGAAAACCCACTCGTCGTCATTCCCGTGCAACTGGAGCCCGCGG
>MDTE01173300.1_pt1 | contig 18247 bp, 19 predicted proteins | sample 811231 | NCBI WGS metagenome assembly MDTE01 (sample SAMN05326651, study PRJNA326480) | marine metagenome | isolation source: seawater | place: Indian Ocean: Red Sea | collected 2010 | reverse complement strand
CCTGGCAACGTCCTACTCTCCCATATCTTAAGACAAAGTACCATCGGCGCTGAAGGACTTAACTTCCGAGTTCGGAATGGGATCGGGTGTTGCCCCTTCGCAATAATCACCAGGCCAGGTTTTATATGATTTTTTTAAAAGTTTGTAAATAGCAATATTTACCTAAGAATTCTCAAAAAGCGACATCTTATAATCTTTTAGTTGTACCACTTTTGTAAACTCGCTTTTCTTTAGAAAAAATAAACAAGTATTTAAAAATGTTTTTATTAAATTTTTTACAAAACTTTTTTGATTAATACTCAATAAAGGAGTTTCTTCCCTGATTATAAAAAAAATATCACTATTTTTTTCATTGTTTAAATTACAGACAGCATATGCAATTTTTTTTTCACCTTTAAATATAAATGGTACGTAGCCAATAATTGGTTGAAGATATTTTTTATGATCGGAGTGAGTATTATAATTAATATATTCACAGTTAGAAACTAAAGTAAAGTTTTCATTGTTCAATTTATAGTCTATTTTACAAATGATATTTTTTATTTTATTAGATGTGATCAGTTCATGTGCTTTATTAAATTCAATAATATTTAATTTTTTTTCAGGTAGATTTTTAATTATTTTAATTATTTTAATTTCTGCTGCTCTCGAAGAATTATTTTTAAACAAAACTACAGATGTATCTCTAAATATATAAATTTGATCATTCTCAACTAAAGCCATTACTTCATTTTTATCTTTAATATCAAAAGGATTTAATGAGGAGATAATTTCTGAGCGACATTCTTTTGTTAAAATCAAACTTTTATCTTTTGAATATAGAACGGATTTAACATTAGATCTCCAGCTATTCTCTTTTCCTAAAAAATGTATTGATGAATTTGTAATATCAATCATAAGATCTATATTACTTTTTTTTTTTATTTGTTAAGAAATTAATTTATTTTTGGTGGGCGTAATAAGAATTGAACTTATGACCTCTTCGATGTCAACGAAGCGTTCTACCACTGAACTATACGCCCAATTGTTCGTATTGTTTTATCAAACTTTCAAGTTCTTTGTCAGAAATTTCTCTATTTAATTTAACTTTAACATCATCAAAAAGAGAATTATATGTCTGAGAATGTAAATTTTTTTTGAGATTATCTTCAAGCTTTTTATTTTTCATTGTTTCAATTTTTTTTAAATGTTTTTTTAAAATAGTCTCAGCGTCGCAGTCATCGATTTCCAAATATTTTATTATTTTTTCAATATAGTTTTTTTCATTATTTTTAAAATCATTATAATTAAGAATTAAACAGCTAAATTTGTTGTTTTCGATTACTGACTGCCAGTTACTTAACCATTTTTTAAAAATTAGAATTGGCACTTCTCCTTCGATATGGTTTTGAGTTAATGAAAGTCTAAATCCCTCTATATGTCCTAAATTCTTAAACTTTTGGTACTGTGGAAAATTTTTATCTGAGATTATATGTAGATATCTGCTTATCATAACTTGTTTTAAATCTCTTATACTTAAAATTATTTTGAAGTTCGTATTTTTTAAAATTTCTAAATTCTTTGTTGTAGCCTCTGAGTGTCTTTTTAAGAAAGTAAATTTTTTTTCAGGCAAATAAGATAGCATTTTATAAGATAGATCATGAACATAATTTAATTTTTTATCATAGAAAATTCTTAAGGGGGAAGTAACTTGATTTACATATCCCATCTCTGACAAAATCCACTCAATTAATGTGGTTCCAGATTTTTGGACTCCTATAATCAGAACCTTGTTATATTTTTTTTTATGCTTTACGAAAAAATCTTTTTTAATGTCACTAAATAAAATTTTTAAAAATTGTATTGGAAATTTAAAAAATACTTTGAATTGTTTTAAGATATGAATTATTAAAGTCATTTCAATATTTGATAATAGCAATTATTTTTTTACTTTCGTTAATCGCATCTTTTACAGTTACTCTAAAATCATATTTTTTAGGTTTCTCAAAAATTTTATTTGTGTCATCAAATCTTCCTTTACTTATTGTGTCCATCCAAATTATTTTATCCGCTTTAAATTCATTTCTTGTTTTAGAAGTCGGACAAATAAAATCTGCAATAACATCTTTACCTTGCTGATTGAATTCTTGGGAAAGTTTGAACATTCTTTTTGCTTGTCTATTTCTTCCCTCATCTGAAAAGTCCCAATCATTATTTTTTTTTCTTATTTCGTCTGCATTAAGCCAAACAGCTTTTAATTCCTTTGCTAAAATTTTTGCCAAAGTAGTTTTGCCTGAACCAGGTAAACCCATAACTAAAAATTTTTTTCCAACTTTCATCTTATTAAACTACCTAAGCAAAACAAAATTAATGCTTTAAATTTCAAAAATCCAAAATCCAATTTCAAAAGCATCTCCAATGCTATTTTTCTATTATTTTTTTTTAGGAAATTTTTAAATTTTCTATAGTTTAAAAAATTTTCAAATTTTTTTAAATTTTTAAGTCCTTTTTTTTTAAAAATTTCGTAACAATATTCTAATTCGATTATTTCTTTATCAATATCCCTTGAAATGTTTTCCTTATGAATTCTGTAATATGCAAGAAATTCTTTTAAACCAATAATTTTATTATTTTCGCTCATCCTAATGTTAAACTCAAAATCTCCACAAATATGAAAAAAATTATTATATCCTCTGATTTCATGAAATACTTTTTTTCTTATCAGTGTTGTCAAAATTCCAATATGATAATCATGTATTATTTTACTTTGAATATAGCCAGAAAAAATTTTACTTGTAGAAATTTTTTTAAATTTGTTTTTGTGTTGATGATATTCAAAATATCCTGAGTACACCATGGCAACTGACTCATCCTCAAATAGTTTTATTTGTTTTTCTAATTTTTCTTTATGCCACCAATCATCACAATCTAAAAATGCGATTAATTCTCCATTTGATACTTCTATTGCTTCATTTCTTGAGTTATAAAGGTTCTTTTTTACCCCTATATTAAAATATTTAAATCTTTTTTCTTTATATTCCTCTAAGATCTTTTTGCTTTTATCAGAAGTGCTAACATCCCAAAAAATTAATTCCCAATTTTTATAAGTCTGTTGAATTATGCTATCAAGCGATTGGTGAAGAAATTTTTCTCCATTAAAACAATTCATTATAATGCTAACTCTTGGAGAATTTGAGGAGAAAGACATAATTTTTTTTACAATCTTTTTTAAAAATTAATTTCGATTAATAATTCGTGTCACAAAATATTTGTATAGTATTACCTTTCAAAAACCACGTTTTTTATTGTTTCTCTAATTTTTTTAAAATTTTTAATTTCTACAATTTTTGATTTGCCTATTTTTGTTATTTTTATCACTCTAGGATATTTATTAATTTTTTTTTTATCTAAAAAGATATTTTTAAAAATATTTTTTCTAAAAATTGATTTATTTTTTATCTTTTTTAAATAAAGTAAATTAGTTGGCAGAGCATATTGATTTAATAAATTTTTTAAAACATGAAAAGTCTTACCTTTTCCCTCAAAATAATATATCTCACATAACATACCGATTCCAACTGCTTCACCGTGTCTTAGTAGATCTGTGTTTTTGCCTGTAAATGACATTTCGATAGCGTGTGCAAACGTATGACCAAAATTAAGACTTAACCTTTTCGAATTTTCGTAAACATCATCTTTAAAAAAATTTATTTTTGTCAAAAGAGTTAGGCGTATTAATTTTGAAAGAAAGGTATAATTTCTTTTCAATAATTTATCTTTATTTAATTTCAGCAAATTAAGAATTTTTTTATCATTAATCAGACCACATTTTATTATTTCAGGTATACCTGATAAGAACTCTCTCATTGGTATTAATTCTAAAACATTTTTAGAAATAAAAACATTTTTTGAATGATAATAGTTTCCAAATGAATTAATGATATTATTATAATTAATCCCAGTTTTCCCTCCTAAACAACTGTCTACTACTGCTGTCATCGTTGTGGGAATATGAAAATATATTAATCCTCTCAAATATAGTGAACTTGCTAATGCAGACACATCACCTACAACACCTCCGCCACAAGATAGCAAAACTGATTTTTTCGAAAATTTCTTTTTAATCAAAGTATTAATTATTTTAAATAAAAACTTTTTGTTTTTATTTTTTTTTGAACCACTTACTCGTAGTAAAGTAACTTGTAATCCACATTTTTTTAAATCTTTAAATAAGAATTTAGTAAATTTAGAATTTAACCTTTTATCAATTATTAGGAGAAGTTTTTTATCACAGTAGAGTTTTGATAATGCATTATAAATGTCAGGACTTTCCTTATTATTACAAAATGTTACTTTGTAATTATTTTTTTCAATATTATAATTAATATGCATTATTTTTGCTTATATTTTTTATAGTATTTATCTTTTTTCATTTTTTTTCTTGCATCAATTAAATTTTTTAGAACGTCAACAGAAAAACTATCGCCCTTCAAAGAAAATGTCTTTATTTTAAGACCAATATCGATCGCTCTTAACAACTCTATATCTTCCAAATTTTCAAGTCTACTTTTGTGTGTGAAATTTGCAAAGTTTTTTAAAGCCAGAGGTTTAAAAGAAATAACAGAAAGATGTTTATAAATTTTATTTGTTTTGCTTACAAAATGATAAGGTGTATTAGATCTAGTTAAATATAAAACTTCTTTTTTTTTATTAAAAATTAATCTTACTAAGTGTGGGTCAGTTGTAAATTTAATTGGTAAGTTTGGTAAAATGATATCATATTTTTTATTTTTTCTATGATATTTTACAACTTGATCAATATTTTTAGGATCAATTAAAGGTTCGTCACCTTGAATATCAATTACCTGATCATATTTTTTTTTTAATTTTTTAAAGGCTTCAAAAATTCGATCTCCACCTTGTTTATGCTTATTTGAGGTAAGTATTGCTTTTGCGTTATATTTTTTAGCTACTTGGAGAACCTCTTTTGTATCGCAGCAAATAAAAACATCATTTAAATTTTTTGCCATTTTAGATCTTCTATAAGTGTGAATTATCATTGGAAGATTTCCAATCATTTTTAAAGATTTGCCCGGTAGTCTTCTAGAATTAAATCTTGTTGGTATTAACCCCACAGCTTTATACATTTGTCCAACCCCCATCGATTGATATATTCTCTCCATTTAAATAATTACACTTATCTGAAAGCACAAAACAGATTAGCTCAGCTATTTCCTCAGGTTCACCCCATCTTTTCTGAGGTATTCTAGATAAGGTCCATTTATATAAGTCTTTTCTTCTAGTTTTAAATTTTTTGAAAAAAGATGTTTTAACAAATCCAGGGCTAATTGTATTAGCTCTTATGCCGTAATTACTCATTTCTGCTGCGTATGATTTTGTTAGTGCAGTCAAAGCTCCTTTGCTTGAAGCATAACCTGACAAATCACTAAAACCTAATTGCCCTACAATTGAACTTATATTGATTAAGGTTCCCTTAGTTTTATTTTTTATAACAAATTTTGAAAATACCTGCATGATATAAAAAATAATATAAAAGTTAACATTAAAAACTTTATCAAGCTCATTTTCTTTAATATCTAAAAACTGTTTTCTAAATCTAACTCCTGCATTGTTTACTACACAATTTATTGCCCTCTTATTTCTTTTAGAGTCTTTAAAAATTCTTTGAATAAGTTTCTTATTATTTACATTCCCATTATAAATTTTGATATTTTTAGATTTAGAGAATTTTTTATTATCTTTTTTGTTTTTAATTATTATATACGCGTATCCCTCTTTTTCGATTATCTTTTTGACAGTACTTTCCCCAATTCCTTTTCCAGCGCCTGTTATTAAAATATTTTTATTTTTAAGAATCATTTTAAAATTGGCCTAAAATATTTTTTAAATTTATTTTTTTCATAATTAGCTAAAAAAGTATAATTTTTCTTTTTAAGTTTATAAGAATAAATTTTTTCACCAACTTTTTTGGTATTAATTGTTTTCCAAATTATTGGAGAAAAAACATCTAGATTTTCATCGTTTGGAAAATGTGTTATTTTAGTACCCTCTTCTAATGCTTGTATACATACTCCAGTTGCTGAGCCCAAAAATAAAGACTCATTGCAAATTTTATTTTTTTCTTTTGAATATTTTTTTAATAATTGTTCACACTTTTTCTTAAATTCTAAATGTGCTTTGCTAGAGGAATTCAAAGGGTGAATTCTTACTTTAAAATGAAAAATATTCTTTTCTTTTCTTCGATCAAAATAATGTTCCAACCTTTTTAAATAATCATTATTCCTGTGTAAATTATATGGAACGAATATATATCCATTAAACTCTTTCCTTCTTTTTTTATGAAATCTTAAAGATGGTATAACATCAATTTTTTTTTTCGACCAGCCTAAATATTTCTTTAAAACATTTTTTTGCTGATAGCCAGAAACGATTAATCTATCAAGAGGTTGATCTTTATAAATTAAGTCTAATTGGATTGGCCAAGGAGCACAATGCAAATAACCAATAGTATTAATCTTTTTATTCATCTTTTTTAATTCTTTTACTATGTAATTTTGATAAGGAATGTTTTCATAATTCAATATTAAATTTTTTATTTTAATCGTGCTAATTAAATATTGAAGTTTTTCAAAAAAAATATTTGAGACATTAAACTCTTTCCAGCAAAAATGTTTAAGTAAATTTATATTAAAATTTGAGTCAATAATTAATTTCGAAAGATATTTAAACATATAAATTAAACTAAAACTCTTAATTTTTTCTTTAGCTATGATCGCAACATTTGACTGAATTTTTTTTGGAATATAATCATCCAAAGATATTAGTAACCAAAAAAAATTTGGATCATTTGCTTTCAAATTGAAATAACTATCCACAAAGTCTCCTTTAATATTAAAACTTCTCTTACTAGCGTAGGATATTATTAAATTTTCTGCCGTGTTATTGATGCTTTGTTCGTTTAAATGTAATTTTAAATCAAAATTCTTTGCTATTGATAATAAATTCTTGATTGTAAACAATATTTTAGAGTTTTGCTTCTTTCCGTATAAATCAAATGCTTTATAGTAACCGGGTGTGAGCGCCCAAACAGTAAAAAAACATAGTGGACTTGCACATATATCAATATTTTTATTTTTTTCTTTAAGAATAAATTTTTTACAGTCTTTTAATAATTTTATCTGATTTTTGTTAATTTTATCTAGAGACATATTTTATCACTTTTAAAACTTTTTTGATTTGTGGAATTGAACCTAAACTAAATCTACAATAATTTTCAAATCCTTTAACTCCTGGTCCTTTTCTAAATAGAATTCCTTTTTTTTTTAAAAATATTTTCCAAAGTTCTGCTTTTTTGCCCAAATTTAATATGAAAAAAATTTGCATGTGTATCAATATAATCAATATTAAGTTTTTTTAATTCATTTATTAAGAATTTTTTTGAGCTTTTTACTTGCTTTATATGTTTATCGACCAATGAATAATTATTTAAACAATACTCAATTGCTAAACAAGATAGTGAGTTAATTTCATACATGGGTCTAAATTTATTCATTAGACTCGCATATTTAGAATTAGTGACTGCATAACCTGCCCTCAACCCTGCCAAACCAAAAGACTTTGAAAAAGTTCGAGTAATTATTATATTTTTGTATTTTTGAATGTATCTTACATAACTTTTTGAAAAAAAACCTTCGTAAGCCTCATCAATTACCAAAGGTATATTTAATTTATTTGTTTTAGAAAAAATTTTTATCATAATTTCCTTTGGAATTATTGTGCCAGTAGGGCTGTTTGGATTGGCTAAAATTATTAATGAAGTTCTTTTATTAATATTTTCAAATAGCTTTTTATAATCTAATTCTAATTTTTTATTAAAACCAATCTTTACCGATTTAAGAGCGTAAATATTACAATATACATTTACCATTCCAAAAGTGGGATTCATTATAATAACTTTATCATTTTTTTTTGTAAATAATTCAAAACATGTTTTTATAGCAATATCAGATCCTGCTGACATAAAAATCATTGCATCTTTTACTTTTAATTTTTTTGCAATTTTTTTTTTAATTCTTAAAGTGTTTGGGTAAGCAGATAAATTAAATGTATCAATTTTTTTTTTTAGATATTCTAAAAATCTTTTTTCAAATTGAATTACTCTTTCATTCTTGTCTAACCTGAGATACTTCGACCTATCAAGAGAGTCTTGAGCCAGTCTATCAATTTTATTTAACCACTTTTTCATATAATTTTTCCCACTCTCTTGCATGCTTATTTCCAATAAGTTCACCTGAAACATCGCATTTATTACAAGGAGAAAAATTTCTATCTGCTGATAAAAGTTTTTTTCTCGCAAATTCATATTTCTGGTTAAGCCAAACATCTATAATTTTTTGATTGTTTAAATTTCCTGCAATAAATTTTTTTGCCCAATCATGAGAACACATTTGAACGTCACCATTGTAATCAATAAAAAAATTGTATGCTGGATAATTACATTTAGTTTTTAATGATTTTTCTAAAGCTGGAATGCTATGTCCTGCATTTTTCAACGTTCCGCTTCTGTTGCTGATGTTCAAACCAAAATCTTGCTCCTCTGGCATGTACCTATTACGTATTACATACTGACTTTTATTTAAGCCCGACTCTTTACAAAGATTATAAAATTGTTTTTCTTCTTTTGGTCCGTCGTATACACTAATAAGCAAAGTAGAAAGTCCTGAATCAAATAATTTTAGCAAACGTTCTTTGTTTAAAACGTCTCCATTAGTTATGACTTCAATTTGCGCTTCTGGTAAAAGTTTTCTTGCCTCTGCGATATTTTCGTAAATTTTTTTATGCAATAGAGGTTCAACATAACCAGAGTATATTACCATGCCTTTATAGTTAAGTTCAGAAAGTTCAGTGAAAATTTTCCTATGCAATTTTTCAGATATAAATTCGTTTATATCAGGATAATCTGGATCACTTCTTGGGCAAAATGAACATTTCCTGTTACACATGCCAGAATTACTAATTTCAACAACCGACATTAAAGGAACTTTTTTTGCACCATAAAATTCGAGTCTATCTTCTGTAACTTTATTTTTTCTAGGTATGTTTTTATCCTTAATTATCATATTTATTCATTATTCATTGATTTAAGGTTTTTTTTTGTTCAAGAATTGAACATACTAAATAAGCGCTATAATTCAAACAAAAACCTACCCCAGTAAATTCAATATCTTCCTTTGACATGCTTTTAAGATCGAAGTTTGTTAATTTTCTGCTCAAAAACCAATTATTATAATAACCACCATCTCTCAGAATACACTTAAGGATTTTATAATTACTTCTTTTAATCATCTGTTCCATCTTTATTAACTGTATGTCTAAGTTTCCATTTTCCTTTTTGTTTTTTCCATAAATGAGGTGACCTAAACCGATCTAATACTTTAAAAAAATCGTTTCTTTTTATATTTAAATAATCAAGAATGTCTCCAAAATATCTTGAAGGAAACTCACCATCATATTTTTGGATTAATTTCTTACCTTCTTCCCTATTTAAATGATCATTTCTAATTTCTTGAGATACATCATAAGTTGCTCGGCCTATCCCAAATTTAGTGAATAATGTGTAAAAATGTAAGTCGTCCATTTTGTCGTCTATACTATTATATTTGCTGTAAGTGCCTTGAGTTCTAAAAGGCCTTGGTTTAAATCCACAGTTTTCTACTGAATAATAAAAAGTCTCTTGAGGTATCCAATTCATGTAATACCCTAAATAATGTACTTCAAGTGGAAAGTCGGATAGTTCTTTTTCAAAAGGAGGGATAAAATCTTTCAAATCTTTTGTCTTTAATTTATATTTCTCTTCTAATTCTTTTAAATTTAAACCACCAATATAAAGTTGGTTCAGGTTATTATGTGAGTAGTAGTATTTTTTTCTGAGTGAAGTAGAATTATCACTTATAGGGTTTCCATGTTCAGCTTCATTTTCTCCATAAAAAATCAATGGAATTTTCATTTTAATTGCAACTCGTATTGGGTAAATCTTTTGACCTAACATAAAAGGTTGGAAAGGATGCATTAAATTTTTAACTGCTAATTTTGTCACTAAACTCATCACATTTTCATCTCTTTTTGCAGAAACATTTGCTAATTTACAGATCTTTAATAAATTTTTAAAATTCTCATAACCATATGTAGTATAAATATTTGGTGGCCAGGTAACTGTAAGAGGATTCATGCCATACTTAAATTTTAAAATATGAGCTGCATAACAACTATCTTTACCTCCGCTACTTGGAACTAAACAATCAAATTCTCCATGCTTTCCTCTATGTTTCTCCAGCAGTTTTAAAAGTTTTTTTTCTCTTATTTTAAAGTTAATCTTTTTTTTTATTCTTGAATACTTCCATGAGTCGGAAATTCCATTTTTATCAATATTTAAAGTTTTTTTCTTTGTTTTCTTTTTGTGAAAAAATTCAACTGCTGAAACAGGTCGTTGATTTGAAATCAGAGATTTCTTACAAAAAATTACTTTATTTGGTAGCCCATATAATGTTTTTAATTTCATAAGATATTTTTTAAATTTTTAATTATTTCTAGCCCGTGTTTACCACTTTTTTCAGGATGGAATTGAGTTCCGATTATATTTCTTCTCACTAAAGAAGAACAAAATTTTTTTCCAAAATAAGAAGTGATAGTATGAATATCTCTTTTGTCATTAGGTACACAGTAATAGGAATGTGTAAAATAATATTTTTCTTTTAAATATTTTTTAGGAATAAATTTATGATTCATCTTTATTATATTATTCCAGCCTACATGGGGGACTTTCAAATATTTTGACTCTTTTTTAAATTCTTTTACCTCTCCCTCAATAAAATTTAATCCTTTTGTAAATCCAAATTCTTCACTTGATGAAAACAAAAGTTGCATACCCAAACAAATTCCAAACAAACATTTGTTTTCATTTAATATATATTCTTTTAATGTATTGTCGTAACCTAAATTTCTAAAACGATTCATAGCGTGTTTGAATGAGCCTACACCTGGAATTATAATCACATCTTTTTTTAAAATCTCTTTATAATGTTCAATTATTTTAACGTTGTAACCAACGTTTCTTGTGGCTTGTAAAATGCTAAAAAGATTGTGAGATTTAAGATCTATCAATCCAATTTTTATACTTTTATATTTAGTATCTGACATTAAAACCTCTAGATTTTAATTTTTTCTTAATCAATTTTAAAAAATTTTTTTCCTTTTTTTTTGTTTTATCCAAAGAATTTAGATAATTAAAATTTCCTACCTTTAAAGATTTTGTTTTAAAAAGATGAGCAATATCATAATGAAGTAAACTGGAGAGAGCGACGCCAGAAACATTAGTAGCATCCACCAAATCTACAACGTGATCAATGGATCCAGCTCCTCCGTGAGCAATTATTGGGATCGACGCATTCTCTGAAATTTTTTTAATTAATGGAATATCAAAACCCTTTTTCATGCCTTCGTGATTAATTGAAGTTAAAAAAATTTCACCAGCTCCACAATTTTCAACTTTTTTTGCCCAAGATATAGGGTCAATATTAACTAAATCTCTACCAGTAGACTTTGTAATGTAATGTTTATTTTTTATTTTTATATATTCAATAATTACAGTTATATTTGCCGATCCAAAAATTTTTACAATTTTTTTGAGAAAACCTAAGTCATTAACTACAGCTGAATTTAATGAAACTTTATCTCCACCTGCTATAAAAATTCTTTCGATATCCGCGATATTTCTTATTCCTCCTCCAACACATATTGGTATAAAAATATTTTTAGCTGTATTTGAAATAAAACTACTAAGATTATTTGTTCCATATAGAGAAGCCACATTATCAATGTAACAAATTTCATCAGCCAAATTTAAATAATAATATTTTGCAAAATCGAATGGATTTCCTAAAACTCTCAAACCTTCTAGATTTATACCTTTTATTAGCATTCCATTTTTAATATCTAGTTTTGGGATAATTCTTATAAAATTTTTATTTTTCATTTTCTAAAAATTTTCCATTCTCCAATTTATAAATTTTATTACATTCGCTTAGTAATTCTTTTTTGTGGGTAATTATTATAAGTGTTTTTTTATTTTTAAACTTGTAGATGTTTTTTAGTATTTCTAGTTCAGTTTCTTGATCAAGAGCACTAGTTGACTCATCAAAGATCAAAATTTTAGGATTATTGTATAAAGCTCGAGCAATACCAACTCTCTGTAATTGTCCTCCAGAAATTCTGCTTCCTCTTTCCCCTACTATAGTTTCAACACCATCTTGAAGGTTATTAATGAATTTTGCAAGCTCAGACTGTTTTAAACATTCATTTAACTTTTCTAAATCTTCTGTATTATTTTCGATTTCAAAAGATATATTTTTTTTAAAAGTATCATCTATCAGAAAAATATTCTGTGGAACATAACCAATGTTTTTTCTCCATGAAGTAATATTAGAATTTATATCTTTATCATTTATAAGAATTTCACCTTTATCAGGTTTTAATAAGCCTATAAGCAAATTTACAAATGAACTTTTTCCAGTTCCACTCTCTCCAAATATACCGATAGTGTCACCAATTTTAATTTCTAGGTTCAAATTGTGAAAGATTTTATTCTTTGAATTATAAGAAAAATCAAGATTTTTGATTCTTATCATATCTTTAATCTCTATTAATTCATTTTCAATTTTTTTATCTTGATGGTTTTTTTCTAAATTTAATTTATTAAAATAAATTAAGTTCTTATATAAACTGTCTAAGATCTTTTCAGTGAATTTCACTCTTTGCAAGGAACTTACGATTCTATAGGCGGACGGTGTCAATCGAATAAAAGTTGCAGAGAAAAATCCTAATAAAGTCAAATTGTTTATAATGGGGTCTTTTGATAGTGAAATTATTAGCAAAGTTATTACTAAGATACAGACTAAAATTATTTCAATTATATATCGAGGAAGTGAACCAATAACGCTATTATATTTTTTTGCTGAAGTAAGCCTTAAATTTGATTGTTTAAATTGATTAATAAAATTATTCATTTTATTAAATACGAGTATTTCTTTAATTCCACCTAAACCCTCTATTAAATTTTTTACTCTTAATTGAGAAGACTCGTGAACATCTTTTCCTAGGGATAAATTAATTTTTTTCGTAAAATATAAAAATAAAAAACCAAAAATTAAAACAGTAAATATAATTGATATTGTTACAGCAAAATTTATTTTTAATGCGAGTGATGCCAATCCAAATATGATTAATATTTCAATTAATACGACTGTAATAGCATTAGCTGTAGCAGAAAAAAATCCAATATTACTTTGAATATCTCTATGAAAATTTGAACTATTAGAATTTAAATGAAATAGATATGGCGCTTTCATTATATTAGAAAATAATTTATTAGCCATTGTGTATTCTAATCTATATATAAATTTTGCTTTTACCCATTCTGTAAAAATTTGAAAAAAAAATCTTACTAAAAAAATCAAAAAGGTATAAAAACATATCGATACTAAAGCTTTTGCCTGATTTGTTTGGTCAAAAGAGAAAAAATTAATTGGTGAAAAATTAATTAAAAACTCATAAATCCTTGGGTACAATTTAAGAAAATTATCATCAGTAACCAAACTAACTAATGGTAGTATTGAACCGATACTTATTACTTCTATCAGGGCAGAAATGAAACAAATTAAAAAAAAAAAATAAAAATGCCTCTTAAAATTTAATTTTCTAATAATGTAATAAAAATTCTTAAAAGATCCCATTTTAACGAATATTGATCCTAGACTTATTAAATTGTATTTTTTTTATACAAGTATTTCCTAATTTGTCGTTTGCAGCTATTCCAATAGTTGAAATATCTTTAATCGGAATAGTGTCGCTGTGAAATGCATAATGCCAAACTTTTTTATTGGATGAAAAATCAAAATTGTCATTGATATATCTTCCTTTTTTAGTCTTGATTGCTAAAAAGGGTTGAGGACCAAAAACGTCTCCTTGGGTTACACTAACACTTATTCTTGCAAAATCTTTTTTAGTTTTTTTATAATATTTAATCTTAAATTTAATTGGTTTTATCTTAATTTTTTCTTTTAATTTTGCAATTTGAGAAAAAGCATGTTTTGATTCGGAAAATTTATATTCTACATTTCTAAATTTTTTATGAGATTTTTTTATTAAATTATCCAAATATTTTACTTCATATTCTAGATCTCTAAAATCGTGACTAGCAAATCCAACTAAAGCATACCCTGTTTTTTTTGCTTGCATAAAAGCCTTATCAATTTCTTTCTGATTTATGCTTGCTATTCTATTTAATACATTTAAAGCTCTACCAATCCACCTTCTGCAATTTCCTGGTTTTTGATAGTCATCATGACTAGGATGATATATGTTCCAATTTTTTGGTGCTCTTCTCCAATCACCGGATCTTCCTAATTTAAAGTCTAATGACATATCTAAATCTTTATTGTTACTTGATGACATATTCGTAATATCAAAAGGAATCCATTGCTCTAAAAATAAATTACTGTCAGGTCTCTCAGCTTGAAATCCTGCTCTAAAAACTGATGGGAAATAATTTCTATCAATTATTTTTCTACATAGAATTTGATATAATTCAGGAGAGTTTGCATATGACGTCGCACATCTATGCGCTTCATTATAGGTAGACATAGGATGAAAATGCCAATGAATTTGGTCTTCATATTTATATTTATATTTTTTTAAAACTTTTGAATAATAATCGGATATTTTATGATAACCCAAAGTTCTTTTTCTTGGATTGGTTTTGTATCCCACATGATCTAAACAATGCCAATTAAATACCCAGGGCTTTCCAAAAGAGTCTTTATGAGAATTTCTAAATTTACTACTAAAGATCCTTAAAATCATATTATTAATTTTTTTCCAATTTGAGTTATAATTAGTGAGATGACTCGATAAAACAGAAGCAATTTTTTTTTCTTTTCCTTGAAGAGGAATTTTAGCTAATTTGAGTTTTTCTAAATTTTTTTTAGAGACTTTGATATTTATATTGAATATGTCTTTTACTCTTTGAAATTTAGCAGTTAAACTTTCGTATAAAGGGCCTTCCGTGTCAACACAATGAACAAAGTATACTATTTTTTTTTTCATATTAACTGGTTAAATTATTTATTTGTTTGATAATTTTTTGCACTTTTTTTTTATCTAATGAATAAAAAATAGGCAAAGATACCGCGTTTGCATAAAAATTTTCTGAAACAGGTAGAGAGTTTTTTGGAATATTAAAATTTTCTTTATAATATTTTTGCAAATGTATCGGTATGTAGTGGACTTGCAAATTTATATTACGTTTTAACATTAATTTAAAAAAATCTTTTTTAGATAATTTTAAATTTTTAAATTTAATTTGAATTGGAAATAAATGGAACGAATGATCACAAAACTTTTCAATAAATGGCAAAATTATATTTTTATTTTTTTTAAAACCACTAAAATATTCTTTAGCAATTTCTTTTCTTTTTTTTATAAATTTTTTTATTTTATTTAATTGAGATATGCCCAAAGAAGCATTTATGTCTGGCATTCTATAATTATAACCAAGATCGCTCATTCTATAATACCAATTACCGTATCGTTTTTTAAGATCGTTGGTTCTTATAACCCCATGCGATCTTAAACTAAAAACTTTTTTATAAAGGTCAAAATTATTTGTTGACATACAACCACCTTCTCCTGTGGTAATAACTTTTACAGGATGGAAACTATGGGTTACTATATCTGCAAATTTCACGGCATATTTTTGATCGTTTTTGTACTTTGAACCCAAACTATGGCAATTATCATTTATAGTATAAAACTTATATTTTTTTGATAATTTTTTTATTTTTTCCCAATCACTCATTTGCCCAGCGTAGTCAGTTGCTATTAGCGCTTTTACTCTCTTTTTTTTCTTTTTTAATTCTTCAAGTTTCCTTTGTAACTTATTTAGGTCTAAGCAATAAGTTTGAGGATTAATATCAATAAAAATTGGTTTAGCATTTAAATAAAGAGCCGAATTTATTGAGGATAAAAAAGTTATAGGAGTTGTTAAAACTATATCATTTTTTTTGATTCCTATTGCGATACAGGCAAGGTGTAATGCAGCTGTACCGCTATTAACAACTAAAGAGTATTTAGATCCTAAATAATTTTTTAGTTTATCCTCAAAATTTTTTACTTTGGGTCCTTGGGTTAACCAATCACCTTTTAATGTATTAGAGACAAATTTAATATCTGATTTATCAATAAAATGTTTACCGTAATTAATCATTAAAAATATATTATAAATTTGACAAAATCTTTTTTAAACTATTGACACTTAAAAAACTTTTATTGTTATTACTTGTATAACTAAAATCCTTTTTACAAAAATTTAAATTTTTAATATTATTATGTTTCATAAAATTTTCTTTTTTCCATCTTGTCATATTTTGATAGGGTGTGATTATATAAAACTCATTTAAATCCAATGTATAAGTAGCATCAATATTTGAAATTAATTCTTCATGCAATTTTTCACCTGGTCTTCTTCCAACAATTTTAATTTTTGCTTTAGGATCAATTGCTTTGACTAAGTCTAAAATTTTATAAGAACTTATTTTAGGAATAAACACTTCTCCACCAATCATTTTTTTTATTGCTGAGAAAGAAAATTTAACACTTTCCTCTAATGTCAATGTAAATCTTGTCATAAACTTATCTGTCACTGGGAAAACTTTTTTATCTCTACTTAATTTTTGAAAATATGGTATTACTGAGCCCCTGCTAGACATCACATTACCGTATCTTAATACAGAAAATTTTGTTCTCATCCCACCTGCTATGTTGTTAGCATTAATAAATAACTTATCTGACGCAAGTTTTGTGGCACCGTATAGATTTATCGGTGAGCTTGCTTTATCTGTACTTAAAGCTAAAACTTTTTCAATATTATTTTTTAAACTTGCTAGTATTACATTTTCCGCACCAGTAATATTCGTTTTAATCGTTTCTAAGGGATTATACTCGGCTGTATCAACTTGTTTAAGTGCAGCCGCGTGAACAACTACATCAACTTTATTAAATGCCTGACTTACTCTCTCTGTATCTCTAACATCCCCTATAAAGAATCTAAGGAGTTTTAACTGCTTTTCAGAAAATAGTTTTTTGAGTTCATATTGTTTTAGCTCATCTCTACTAAAAATAATAATTTTTTTTGGTTTATAATTTTTAAGAGTTTGTTTTATGAACTCTTTACCAAAAGAACCAGTTCCACCAGTAATTAGAATTGTTTTATTGTTAAGCATTTTTGTTCAATTTTTGAACACTATCAAAATATTTAATTATTACAACTGTTAAAATAATTGAAAAAACACTATTAATCCTTATTTTTAAAGTAGCAGGGATTTACAAGGTAATCTTTTAGTCGATGATTTTTTTTAAGGACGTTTTGAAGATTTAAATTCTTAATTTTGAGATATTTTTTGATTTTTAAGTCGTTAAATTCTTTATTTCTAGAATATCTAATTTCATTTTCATTATCTTGCTTTTTTGAATTTAACTTAAATATTTTTTTTGTTTTAATTAAATGTTGTAAACAGTTTTGTGCTGATAAAACTGAACTCATCGTATAATTAAAAAAATTTTTTTCTTTATAGTTTGGAAGACAATGAGAAATTATTTTTCCACTATCTAATCCTTTTGAAAGATAATGAATAGTTGCTCCAACATATTCTGGATTGTTATCGTAAATTGCCCAGAAATTACATGAAGACCCTCTGTAAAATGGAGATAATCCCATATGAATATTTATTGCTTTTTTTTTGATTAAGAAATTTATTAACCAATTATTAGTAATATAGCTTGCTCCAAATATGATATAAACATCTGAGTTTAAAGCAAATTTTAAATCTTTCTTGCTTATACTATTTAAGTCACCTTGTTTGATCATTTTTAATCGCACAAAATCTTTTACATAATTATCTTTTTCAAAATATTTTTCTTCTGCTTTATCAACTTTTAAAAAATACTTTCTCATTAATTTAGATTTGGTAAAAAAATCTTTATTTAAACCTGGAAATAAAGTTTTAACCTCAACTATTGCACTACACTCTTTGCTAATTTTTGAAATTTTATTAATCAAACTTAAATGTCGTAAACTGTTGCTTGTAAATATAGTTGTTTTCATTTTATTTTTTTTAAAAGACTAGAATGATCAATT
>MDTE01139561.1_pt1 | contig 18247 bp, 10 predicted proteins | sample 811231 | NCBI WGS metagenome assembly MDTE01 (sample SAMN05326651, study PRJNA326480) | marine metagenome | isolation source: seawater | place: Indian Ocean: Red Sea | collected 2010 | reverse complement strand
GATTCGAACCCGCGGTCCCCGGCTTAGGAGGCCGGTGCATTATCCAGGCTATGCTACACGCCCGCCCTCGCCAGCACGACCCGCTGAAGAAATCTGCCCCGCAAAAACGCCTTCTCTGTCTTCTGGATATCCGATGCCATGAAGCACAGAAAGCCGTCCGTGTGACCGTGACAAAGAGGTCTTCGGACTTACCTAACCCGTATGGGGAGGAGAGCACCTTTGGGCAGGCATCCGAGTCCGCACTGAAGCGAAGGGTTAGGACAAGGGACTCTCAACGGGTCCTCTGGACTTCCATCACTACTCTGAGGGGGAGCAAGCAGGCCAGAATCGGAGTATCAGCATTGGCGCTAGCCTACGTTTCCGTATTGGCATCAGGGTGGGGCAATCTAAACGTGAGGCCGGGAGCGGCCCTTTTTGGAATCCAATCTTTGCTTTTCTTGCCCGCTCTGGCGGCAACTTCGTTCGCCCAGATGTCAGCAAAAGACAGGTTGCAGCTCAAGGCCGGAGGGAATAGATCAATGGAGGCTTACCCCGGAGTCGAGAGAATCCTGAATACGTTGCACGAGAGGCTTCTACGGGAGAGAACAAGACTACTCTGCGCGATTATCGCAGCGGCTACGATAAACTCGGTCGGTGACTTCGACACGGGTGACACACTAGAATCAATCCTCTACGGCTTGGCAATTTTCTCTGGGGCTGTCTCATTACTGAACACTCTGCAGCTGGAGAGGAGGATTCCCATGACAGACGATGATTTCCCACTCCTCTCAATGCATGCCCCCTCACTACATCAGAGCACTCTGGACAGGGTTCTCTCCGATCTGGTCATAGCGCACCTAGACCCCGAGACCGCGGGTGCTTGGGACGACTGGGTAAGGGGGATGGAGACAAAGGTCCGTTCCAACCAGACGCCCGAGTCTGCCGTCGAGCACCTGCTACAGGTCCTCCACCTCAATCATCTGGGACTTCTCGATGATGACGGTTTGATATCTGAGTCAAAGAGAGTCTTCAGAGTGGCCGCAATAGACGATCTGAATGACGACGAGTCAAAATTCTCCTTTAGGGCCCTGAAGAGGATCATGGCACATACAAGAGCGTGGCAGCCGGGGCTTTTCAGGCTGATTGACAGACTCGAGGATGCGGCATTGAGGGGACACTCATCCCTAGTCGACCAACCTTGGAGGATGGACCTAGACATTCCACCAAGGTGCTCCCAGGGCCAGGGGGACCTCTTCGTCATGGTCCACAACCACTCTGGTAAGGACTCCCAGATCGAGATAGACATCATTGCAGCAGATGGTGAACCTCACCAGCAGACACTCGGGCTAAATCCACCCAAGTCCAGACAGCCAAAGGGTCCAGCTAGTATCGGGGAAGAGGGCAACAGTCTTGTTGATGTTCTAGGCAGGCTTATCGACAACTGCTTCGTCCTTTGGATTGGGTTGGCTTGGCCGAAGGGGGCCACAGGATCTAGGCCCGTGCAAGTTACTCTCAGAGGGCCCGATGGCGAGACGCTCTCCTCCCTTGTAGTTACCACAACTCTATCGTCGGGCGTAAACCCCGAGGGAGCTGCAGAGAAGATGCTAGATGCTGCGGCGGCTGTAAGGAGAATCGCAATATCCGTCGCCGAGTGAAGGACAAATTGACTCCATCGGGGCGTCACGTTCATGAGATTGTAACCTCTGGAGCATCTCGGTAGCATGGAGTCCTGGGATGTAGTTGTAGTCGGTTCAGGTCCAGCGGCTCTCCGTGCGGCAATAGCATGCGCAGACGGAGGAACATCCCCACTCATGGTAGACGAGTACGGAGTGGGTTCCGCTTCAGGCGCTGCTCCTGTAGCAGGATTGGCTGCCTCAATAGACGAAATGGACTCCAAATCCCATGCAGAGGATACAATGGAATCGGGAGGGGAATCTTCCGAGCAGACGGCTGTCTCCAGAACTTGCGAAGCCGGCGTCTCTACGTTGGCAGAGCTAGAGCGATGGGGACTCGTGCTGAGGAGGAGAGAGGGAGGCCTCCCGCATGCCGCAATGGCCCCCGGTCACAAGGTAGCACGGCTAACAGGTTGCGGTGACTCCACAATTAGAGAGGTCACTAGAGTTCTAGAAGAGCAGGCAATCAAGAGAGGAATCCAGAGAAACGCGGACTCTCTTCCTCTAGCAATAGTGTCTGATAATAACCAGATCAGAGGAATTATCACACTTAATGCCACAAACGGGGATATAGTGCCAATTCAGGCCAAAGCAGTAATTCTTGCTACTGAAGGCCATCAGGGCCTCTGGTCATCTCCAAGTGAGGGAGCGGGCACGGGATCTGCTCTCGCCCTTTCGGTCGGCGTGGAGTTGAAAGGGATGCAGCATACTCCTATGCACCCCCTTTCTATCAAGGACAGTGGAATTCACATTCCCATCGACGTCCTTGGCTCCGGTGGAAGAATCAGGAGGGAGAACGGAGAGGACGTCGGGCCTGAGGAGGTACTCGAAGGAGAGCCTTGCGTTCTAGATCTTAGGGGCATGGACTCAGATGCAACTACATGGTTCTCCCAGACCTCTTCTAGGGTCATGGATAGACTAGGAATCGATATCTCAAGAGACGTGATTCCAATATCCCCAGGGGTGGCATTCACAATCGGCGGCGCCCCATGCGACGAGCACGGCAGAGTAACGTTTCAGGGCTTCACGGAAGAGGGCCTACCAGCGAATTTGTGGCTCACCGGACTATACGCAGCTGGTAGGAGCTCATACACGGGAATGCACGGAGAAGCTCCACTAGCGGGCAACCTTCTCTTGGACGACTTAGTGTCGGGCAAGGCTGCTGGGTCTCATGCTTCGGGATGGTCAGCTGAAGCATATTTCGGAGGCTCGTCGAATATCGACAATGCAGTTTCCGAAGCATCTGACCGAATCGACTCCCTCTATAATTCGGGAGGCATTCCAGTCGGTCAGTACGCCTCTATGCTGTCTTCAGCCGTATCGGCAGCATCGCCTTCTAAGGAGGTTGCATTGGGAGAAATTAGAGGAATCAAGGATTCAGGAATCAGACTCACTGACAGTTCTTCGGTGATGAATACCGAGATGATAGACGCACTCCGACTAGACGGCCTTGCTTCTGTAGCAGAAGCGATCCTAAACTCGGGGTGAACTAGTGGGGCAGGCCGATCCGAGTATCTTCACCATGATCATCGAAGGTCAGATACCCTGTCACAAGGTGTACGAAGACGAGCTAGTATTCGCTTTCCTGGACATCAACCCATTCAGCAACGGCCATACCCTGGTTGTACCAAAAGAACCCGCTAGGACACTCGACGAGCTATCAGAGGAATCCGCCGCGGCTATTGGGAGGGTACTTCCGAGAATCTCAAAGGCTGTCCTGGAGGCAACGGGCGCAAATGAGTTCAACGTTTTGCAGAACAACGGCCCCAATGCCTTCCAAAGCGTTTTTCATGTACACTTCCACATTATTCCGAAGTTCGAAGATGGAAGCGGGCTATCTTGGCCATTCAAATCGGAACCGATAGACAACAATGAGGGCGCGCACCTAGCTAGTTCGATCAGCGAACTTCTTGAATGACCCACTATCAATAATCAAGACCTCAGCCTCCCTCGGACTATCGTGTCGGATAGTGCGCCTGACATCGATCCGAGGCTATCAAGGGGAGCTACCAAGCTGAGAAAAAGGAAGCTAGACAACCTTCCTTGGGATCATTCTGGGAGACACCCGGGGTCTCCTATTTTCTGGCATTTAATTACATTCATGAACCAAATTTCCTGGAGGTATATCTTCAGGAGAAGACAGATAGACAACCTTCCAGATTACGATGGTGGACGAATTCTATGCGCAATGCACCTCAACGGGCTTGTTGACCCCATGACTCTGACCCATGCCCAAGACAGGAGGGTAATTTCCATGGGTAGACATGACCTAATGACGATGCCACTTATTGGCTGGTTTGCTAGGAGGATGGGATCACAGCCAGTAATTAGGAGGCCGGAGATTGAGAGCGGCGTATCAGATCAGAATTACGCCAAGGAAATAAATGACAGAACACTGCTCACAATGACGAATTGCATAGCTTCGGGTCACAATGCAATTGTTATGCCAGAGGGCAAGTCCCACCAAGACTCCAGACTTCACCGTTTCAAGACAGGCCCAATGAGATTCGCCCTTAATGCGGCATCCATAGCAGAAAAAAGAGGAGTCACCAAACCAGCACTCCAACCAGTTGGCCTTCACTACAGATGCCACTTCTGGTTCAGGACAGATGTCTTCGTCGAGTTTGCAGCCCCCATTCCAATTAGTGCACCCGATGATCCAGAGCTATGGAATCGTCTTTCATCTGGGACTTGGGTCGAGCCACCTGCTGAACAAGTCAATCTCCTTAGGGACGAACTTTTCGAAGCAGTTTCCGAGGTAACTCCAAATGCCCCTGATTGGGACACCCACAGAGCATGGCACCTGATTGGCCATCTCAGGGCTCAGGAGAATGGAGAGGCCCTTGGGTCGCTAAGGGAGGAGGTTCTTGCAGCTAGGGATGTCAGAGATTCACTTTCTGAGAGAGGGGGTGCAGAGGGGATTATGGAACCATCAACCAAGGCAGCAAGAATACTTCACTCAAATGATTTGGATGCCCGTTCAATAATAGATGGACAGATTAGTCATGGTAGGCTATGGTCCAAGGGGTTGCTAGGTCTGGTGATTATGGTAGCAGCGTCCCCAGTCACCATCCCTTCCACGGGTTTCCAGGCATTTCTTGCATGGTTTCTGGGAGACCGAACAGACGAGGGAATTGATGCTAGAACAACTTACCACATGCTTGCTGCTATGTTTTCTCCAATCCTTTTCTGGCCACCTCTGGCTGTCCTGGCCTCGACCCTGATCTCCCCAATCTCCTTTCTGACAATTCCAATATCGTTGTCCATTATGGTCGGAATTCACCTCACAAACATCCTATTCTTGTTCGGATACGATCTTTGGACTGACTTCGCCGACTCAGTCAGGAGGACTAAACTGGCTTGTTCCGAACAGGGCAAAAGTTTGGAAAAGCTGGTCGAAGAGACCCGTTCAAACCTCAACTTGCTCTAAATAGGACCGCCGATTGGAATGGGCGTGAATCATAGGGATGCGACAGACTCGATTAGGGAATGGTTGCAAGGCGAAATGCTCGAAGCCCGAGAAGTCAAAGACCCACAAGCACTCATTCACCTTCACGTCAGGTACCCTCCAACAAAACAGGGACACCTGTTCAACGTGGTAATTCCAAAGAAGAGGAACCTGGTATTGGTTTACTCCATTACTAGGGTGGATGAAGGCCAGCAGGGCGCCATGCGCGAAATGGGTTCGGATGACTCAGAGAGCTGGGAAGAATGGCTCCATGAGACAAGAATCAGCATGACATCTTCAGACCTAGACTGGGTGCTTCACGTGGGAAGAAGCAAAGATGGAGTTGCAGGCCCACTCCAAGCATTCAACTTGTCTAGACCGGTGTGGCTTGATGGCCTTACCCAGAACGAGTTTATGCAGAGCATGAGGAGAGTATGGCTAACAAAACTCTCTCTGATTCACCAGATAAAGTACTCGTTTGGTCCGGGAAAGGGCAAGCCTGGTCCTGTAGACGACTGGGAAGGAAGAAAGTCCAATAGATCCTCCCGTCAAACTCAGACCAGACCCTCCGAAATAGATACCGATGAGACCGGAGGTTTTGGTAAGGACTTCGACCCTCTCGAATGGGCCTAGATCCAGCAACCCTCAGAACAAGGGAAAGTGACCGCAAGGGGTTTAGGTTAAGTATCCGATAAACCCGACAAAAGCCGATGCAGTCTTCCGGCTACTTGCTTGAAGGAGGTAAGGAATCCAAGAGAACCAGCGTCGCCATAGTTTTGTTGATGCTAGCCAGTATCCTGGGATCGTTCTCATCGCCCGTTTCAGCCAGCGACGTCGTCCTTACTGATCCGATAGAGATAGTTCAGAGCTCAATATACAATGACAGGATGATAGCCATCGATGCTGACTCAGGTGGAAACGTCCACGTCGTATGGAGCCGCAACACCAACCACCTGTATTACAAGATGCTCGACCCCAGGGGAGAGACTCTGATAGACCAGACACAGATTTCTGACCCCGGGGCACATCGTGCCTGGCACCCTGATATTCGCGTAGACAGCGACGACATGGTGCACGTAGTTTGGACCGACAAGGCCGGCCAGTACAAGATCATGTACACGCTCCTCGACCCATCACTCGATGATCAGAGTGGGGACTCCTCTCTGGACTCTGTCATATCCGTTGTTCCAGATGACTACGAGGTAGCAAACAACCCCCAAAACAGAGACTGGCCAGCAATAGACGTTGACTCTGACAACAATCCTCACATTGTGTGGGAGGATTCTTTCGAGCCTCTCGAGCTATACTACCAGCAGTCCCAGATATTCTACAAGATGCTGTCAATAGACCACCCGGCAAGAATTGTGATCGAGGAGATCGGGAACACCTTGCTCACACCGATTCTGGGCCAGAAGGGCCATCCTGACATCGCTGTCGATGTGAACGACTTCGTTCAAATTGTCTGGGACGACACCAGAGGGGGCCAAGTAGAGATGGTAGTCCCAATCGACACATCCGGCTCGATGAACGCGGAATGGGCGGACATGTGTGCCGTTTTCTATGGGGGGACCTTCGCTAGCGGAGGATACTTCCCCGGCCTTAAACCGCTACTGGTTCAGGCAAACATGACGGTCTACGAGACCCTTTACGCACTAAGCGGAAACTGGCCCGCAGCCGCAACTAGCGGAAACTGCGCTACAGCATACCAAACCGGGGGGTCAGGTAGCCAAGGGCCGCGAAACACTCCTCTCGGTGAAAATGACGCGTCTGGAGGAATAAGGGAACTGACCGAAGTTGTATACAACAACCAGGCCACAAACCTCCCCGCAGATGGGGGGTATTACAGCGAGTTCTGGGGCCCCGCAGCAACCTGGGCCTGCCTATCATACAGAGATATCCAGGGCAGACAGGGCCTCGCTGCCAACCCACCCACAGCAGCCGACCATCGGTGGAACGACAACGCAACTAGGGTAGTAATCCCGATTTCAGACGAGGGCCCTTACGGCGGAACACCGATGGACAACGATGACACTCAGAGCATCAACCAGGCCCATGACGCGTGCGTACTTGCACAGACAAAGCCCTACCCCCTGTGGGCAGGCTCGGACACGGCTGTGGGCAGCTACATGCTTGACATGGCTCAGTGCCCTGTGGGCTCAGGCTTGAACACCAGGACCTGCAACGGGGCAACCACTCGGACCACTAACGCAGAGGGCCAGATGTATCAGTTCCCAACCAGCTCCGGATCGTCTAGCGAGCTCGAGATCATGGTCGAAGCGATGGTCTACCTGGCCACAAACAACTCTCGGGAGATATACATGACCGTTCTTGACCCTCACTCATTGTTGGACAACCCCTGGCCAGGCTGGGTTAGGGGGGACCCAGGAACAGAAGCCAACAATCAGGAAGGATACTACACAGAGGACATTGGCCCTTCTGAGGACGAACAGGGATACGGGCACCTCGTAGTTGTTAACGACACGCAAATAACCAACAATCCCGCATATAGCCTCCATCCATCCATAGCCTTGGACACATCCGGAAACACTCACCTGGCTTGGCAGGACGGACGACTCTACCCTGGTTGCGATGGAGCCACCGGAGGGATAGACATTGAAGGCGCCTACGAGATTTACTACACCAGGCTACGCCTAAGAGGAGCAGCTGAATGGGACGGCGTCCCCGAAGGACTTCCTGCCTACGGAATCAAGCAGATTGCCTCAAGCTCAATCTCTACAGCAGAGCAGTGCGAAGGAGCATCTGACGATTACCCGTTTGCCCCCAGCTCAGTTTTCCCCTCCATCCTAACCGACCAGTTCGACAACGTCCACCTAGCATGGTTGGACTACAGCAATACTGAGTGGCAAGAGACACTCATGTACACGAGACTCAACAACACCAACGAGAAGTATCCTCAGGGGTTCCCCCTGAATTCCGCCGCATCTTCGATCTTGGACGAGTGGGAGATCCGTGAGGTCACAAACTGGACCTCAGACAAACTAGGCCCTGCCACCTGTCAGCCCGAATGCAACTCCGCAGACGGCGAGCACCTGTACCCAGACTTCAACCTAGACAGGGGCATGCCTCCAGCATTCGCAAACGACCTCGGAAGCGGAGCCCACATGGGGTGGTCGGACAAGAGGTGCGATTGGGAGGGCTCCAATGGGGCCAAGTGGACACTATGCTACGTTCACGTCCTTACTGGGCTAGTAGACCTCTCCTTGGCTTGTGACAATAAGATTAGGACGAATACCAACATCGAGGGCTACCCCTTTGAGTGCCCCGCTGAAGCCGAGACCTTCTACCACACAATCCAGCCTGGGGAACTTACAACTTTCAACATCTCCATCGCGAACCCCACTCCTGGCCCCGCTGAGCTAGTCAAAGACACATTCACAGTAACTATGGAGGGAGTCCCGAACAACTGGACTGCCACACTCTTCTACATGACAAACAACACCCCCATTTTCGACTCGACACCAGTGTTCCTCGAGGGAGGAGCCATAGACCCACTCTATCTAAGGGTTAGATCGCCAACAATTTACCAGGCCAAGCAGGACGAACTAGCCCAAATCAGCATTATTGCCACATCAGCCAAGGACCCTGCAATCAGGAACAAGCTAACATTGTTGACTCTAATGGACGTAGTCCACGGTATTGAACTAGACACGAGCCATTTCCAAGTAGACGTTGAACAGGGCAAGTCAGCCGTCTTTTCTATTTCGATAAAGAACACAGGGAACGTGTATGACACCTTCGCCTTCTATGACCCTGCAACACTGGAAGGGCAGAACGAATGGGCGCTTCCTTTCGGGTGGGGGATTGATTTCCCGCTGTTGATTTCTCTCGATCCAGGGCAGTCAGTCACTAGGAACCTCAAGGTGAGTGTGCCCGAGTCACAGGATCCGGGAACCTTCGCAATTTACCTCAAGGGCTGGTCTCTCGGAGAGCCAGTTCTTTCTATTGACCGGGGAACATTTGACGTGCTTGAGCTTTGGATCAACGTCTCTATCAGGACAACTGGTAATATTGTGTTTGATATCGGTGACACAAAGCTGTACGTACTACCCGGAGAGTGTGCTAGGTTCCCTATCCAAGTCAACAAATACTTCACCCCGGGATACCTAGTCTTCTCTACCCCTGGAGCTCCGGGGGAGAGGCCCGACGGAGCCGACGTCAACTCGTGGAGGTTCGATCACTGGACCGTAGATCTAGACTTCTCCGAGTGGCCGGGGGGCTCCTCATCTGCTGATCAGGACGTTTATTGGGCTCAGATAGAAAACACATATACTGTTACTGCAGAGATGTGCTCTCCCTTCAATGCCACAGCAGGAATAGGTGAGTCCATTACTGTCAGAGCTCACCTGGATGGAACCCCCAGGGTCCGTGACTCGGTATTGATTCTGACAAACGTCGTACAGAGGTATGATCTGGAAGCGGCGGTCCCGTCGACCATTCTGGAGCTCTATCCAGGCCAGTCTTACCAGATGGACACTAGCGTCACAAACAACGGAAACGGACCAGATAGGTTCGATATAACAATCGCCTCGATAGTAGACGACCAAGGAGCGTCTCACGTCTGGGACATGAACATACCCCGAATCCTTTTCGAGGAGCTAGATAGAGAGGAGACCCAAGCCGTTCCAATCTACATCAACGTCCCAGAACAGACTCTCGCAGGGGAGTACACGATAACGTTCTACGTGCTAAGCGAGGAGCCCTTTGAGGGGACCAGAATTCAGGACCAAATAGTTCTGCGTGCCACTATTATTGAGTTCCACGACATGAGGATTTCGCTAGATCCATCAGTTGAGAGCAGAATCAAGACCACGGCTCCCAGCAGGATAGTCAGGTACACATTAAATGTCTCCAACTACGGAAACGTCGAGGACCAGCCTACAATTCACAATCACACATATGACGACGTTAACAATGTCTGGTCAGTAAGCCCGGGCATGGGTTCCCTCAGCACCTGGGAAATAGATTACGCACTCTTGGAGGGATTCAGAACGGAGTTCCCCGTGGAGAAGCCCTGCGTAGAGCTTACAGTAGAGGAAGAGAGCCAGATGGCGCAGCAGCAAGCCCAGGGCAACGGACCAGACTACTGCTTCGTCACGGCTGGAAACACAGTAACGCTTCCAATGATGCAACCCTACACTACATTGCAGCTTGTGGTAATCGTTACCGTGGCCCCGGATGCGTCCCTAACCGACAGAAACTTGGGAATCAAGGTGAAGTCTATGCACGGATCCTCCGAGGAGGGTGGTGACCACGATGAGACAGAGGTTTGGACCGACTCTTGCACACTAGACAGCAACTCAGACGGCCTTCCTGACAATCTCCCACCCGACTGCGATACAAATGAGCAGGTCCTCGAGATGCGTCTGAGGGCACCAGATTTAGTGCTCGAGAGTGTAATTGTAAACCAAAACGAGGCTCCCATCGGCGAGATGCTTTCTGTTAACGTCTTCGTCACAAACAGGGGCAACGCCCATGCCGCAGACGTCAACATAATTCTCTGCAAGGACCAGTCCGAATCCGATATCAAGAGGAACGGTTGCAAAGAGCACAACATTGTATACAGGCAGATTGTTGCTGCCATAATGCCAATCGGACAGGCCGAATCGGAGCAGTCAGATCCGATAACCCTGCTCTACATGGTTCAGGCAGGTAAGCACGAGATCGTTGTCGTTGTTGATCCCGACAACAACATAGTAGAGACCGACGAGAACAATAACATTCAGCGGATACCCGGCGGCCATATGAGCTCCCCACTCGGGGCGCTGGACGTGGGGCGCGAGGTCGTGGTCAAGTACTCCGTTCCCGTAATCATAGTGGGAGCCACATTCTCCCTCATCGGAGTAGCCGGATACGTTATCTGGGGTAGGAGGATTGAGGCTCTGGCCCGGTTTACGGAGCTCAGCAGCCTTCTGCCAGGTTCGGACGACGACATGCTCTTCTGAGTTTATTCAATGCGACTCTACTTGACACGAGCAAACCGCGTATGAATCACTTTGCCATCCACCAAGGCAACGGAAAATCCTCTTTGCTGGCTACAAACACTCCGCTCCTAGATGCGAAGTCCCGCATCAGCCGCTCCCTTAGAGTATCCATCATTTTCTCCGCCTGCAAGGACTGGATTCTCATACCATGCGAGAAGGCATCCAGGTCTAGGGGTCTACGTGGGTGACTCATCATCTCGTGGGCCAGCTGACGCTCCTCATACGACTCGAAGCTCTCTTCTACGCTTGGAGATACCTTGTGCATCACCAGCTGATGTAAGGAAATTATGGCGTCCCTCTCCCTGTCCACTCTCTCCAGCGCGCCGTCTAGCTCTGACAGAATTCCCATGGCATCTACCAGGGGCATCGTCTTCCTATTTCCAATCCTTCCAACGATACCAGACAGGTCGTCTGGGAGGCTCCCAGAGAGCTTCATGGCACCTCCCTTGGGCATCTTTCTATGCTCGGCCCTGAACAGGTCCGGCCCCAGATCAAGACGGATAGAGAACGACTGATTGACTCTGTACACCTTCCTGGGCGGTCCTCCCTTGTCGGACTTCTTTGACTCCGAATCAACAAATCCGGCGTCTTCCAGTACCTTGAGGTGCTTGACGACTGCCTGCTGGCTGACTTCTAGGAGCTCTGACAGCTGAAGCGGGTAATGCGGCTCCTTCACGAGATGCCTGAGAATCTCCCTCCTGGTTGGGTTCTCCAGTATGCTCAAGGACTCGTCGAACCCCACCATAACTTACCAACCTGGGGTTGGGTAGTCAAGCCCCCTCTAAAAACCCAATCTGAGAATAATTGCGGAAATTACTATTGTAATCAACCGTCGTCCCAGCCCTTCCATGCCTCAGGCTCCACGTTGTCCACCTCGTCTGGACCGCCCATCCCATCACTTTGGGTTTCTTTGTTAGAGAATGGCCCTGGCACCCCCGAATCCTCTGATTCCACCCTAACATACTCTCCAGCCTGAGTGACAATCACGCTACCGTCATCAATGACAACGAACTGGTCCGGCTTCTTCCTCTTGTCAGACCAAACCATTATCGCAAGAACTAGGCCAACTATTCCGATGGGAGAACCGATGCAGCAGCCTATCAGGAAGAGGTAAGTCCAGACGCTCTGAAACATGACACTTGCAGACTTTTCGTCGTCCACTAGCCAAAGAACCGAAGCTTCAGCGTCGTTGTATATGGTGAACTGCCCACTCACTCCTTCGAAGACCCTGACGGGCATGTAAATGGTCTCATCCGACCCATAACGAGCAGAATCGATAGCCCTAGGAGACCTTCCGGGTATCTCGACGCTTTCATCATCAAACAACCTCAGATTTTCCTCCGGGGCGTCGCCTGAATCAGATTCTATCCTCAGAGCTGTTAGCATTTCCGTGCTAATCTCGAAGGTCTTCTGCTCCCCTGGCCCAAGCCTAACTACGCTGCTCTTTTCTGGGTCGTAATTGTCTAGGTAGTCATCCTCCAACTGGAGCAACGATACAACTGCTACCAGCAGTAGCACTACTGATGAAGCCGTGGTGATCCTAGCCCAGCGCCTCCTGCCGTCTGACACAACGCTCCCTGAGTGCACGTATCTATCAGGGTTGTTTCAATATGACAGCCCAAGGGCAGCGAGCTTCTCTGGGAGGTATGTGTCAGTAACGAAGTCTAGTCCGTACTTCGCAAGGGACTGCTGCTCGGCCTTCTTGCCAATCTCCTGCATTAGCCCGATCTGCTCCTGCCACCACCCAGTTGAGAATCTGGGGTCGCTAAGCTCTGCATCCAGGGCATTAAGGTCTTGCTTGGTAAGGTCATCGCTGGGAAGGTCATATGCCAGGATGTCATCGGCTGTTATGCCAAGATATGTTGCTTCTTTGGTAGCCAAATACTCGGAGATATGCGCGGTCTTTATCGCTCCGTATGCAATGCTAGCAAAAATTCTGAATGACCAGGGGTCGCAGTCAGCAAACACCACAATCGGCTTCTTCCACTCCTCACTCATTCTTTTCATGATACGTCTTGTCGATCTTGCTGGTTGACCCTTGAGATGAACCAGAGCACATCTTGCTTCCTCGTCGAAGCCATTTTCCACCAGTCTGTCGAACATCCCACCTGTCTCTATTGCCATGACGAAGTCGATATCTTCGTCCAAGAGTTTCAATTTCTCGATTTCGACATTGTAGGGAACCCCATAACCCGAGTCTCCCACGTCATCTCTGCAGTTTATTCTCATCCAGTCGCCCCTACGGTTTCTTTCTTCTACGGTGATATTTCCGATTATTCTAGCACCATCTTCCTCCGGCCTTAGCCTGAAGTCCTCCCTCAGACACTTTGTTACAATCTCCAGATCCTCTGCTAGATTATTACTCTCATTCTGCGATCCAAACTTTCCATGGCCCCATCCCTCGGAAATGTAGTACATCTCCCTAAGAGTGGATGATTTGCCAGAATCAATCATCTCTTCGATGAACTCGGTAATGTGCAGGGTCCTGAGAAGCTGACGAGCAGAGCCCAGGCTGGTTGCGTCTCTTACGGTCTTGCTCTTTCCGTACTTGAAAACACCCAACTTGTTGTTGAATGAGATATTGCTCTTTGACCTGACAGGCAGAGTCATCCTTGGCGGACTCCCCTTTTGCATCCTATCGTGCATTTCCGCTGCTACGTTATGCAATTCTTCGATCACTTGCTCTTTGCTTCTTCTGGGTGCAGATTCACTCATTGCCCCTCACCATCCAAGCCAAACCACTCGGCACCCGTTTTAGGTAGGGGCTCTTCTGGTTGGCTATTTTGCGAATCTGAATCTTCTGACGAATCAGATACCCCCTCCGATCTAAGGATAAGCCCCCCCATTGCAGAGCTCTCCTCTCTGCTACGAACTTCTTCCATAGCCGCTTCGAGAGCTTCTGACTTTCTCTGCTCTTCGAGTAGCTTTTCATCCATCTTAGTGGCACCAATAATCTCGCCGTTTCCTCTGAAGAAGACGTCGGTCCCGTTCCAGTCCCCTTTGTTGAGTCCAGAAACTCCAAATTCCAGAATTGTGGAAGAACCTGGGTTCAGGGTATCGAGCCTCCATGCCCAAAGCCCACCAGCCTCCTTCCGCCCCCCGGTCGGGTTGTATGACATTGACGTCTCTGGCCCCTCTGGCCACTTTACCAGAATCGTATACGCCCTAGCCCTAGCCGTGTAGTTGTGTATCGTAATAGAGCATATAGCCAATCCCTCCTCTGGGTTCCAAGATAGCTCCTCCTCGAGGAATACTGCGTTCATTATCTGGGTGATTACGGGGGCCAAATCGGGCTCTTCTCTACATAGAAGCTCGGATGACTTCTTCGAAATTTCAGGAAGAATGATGTTAACCAGCTCGAATTTCTCCTTGGCCTTCTTTCTCTGTGAGCTTTTCTTCAGGTGGTTCTTCAATCCCCTCCCAACCTCAAGCATAGCCTTACGAATTTCGTCAAACACATATTCGTCGTAGGAAACCGCTTCTTTCGCCTCACTAGTGAATTGGACATTTGTGGATGCAAGATGTACCAGGACAGCTGCTGGACCTTTGGGTATCCCGATTCCCCCAGGCTGATCCAAACCGTAACTCTTCCAGTTGACAGACTCCAGAGCCTTGGTCAGCAAGCATCCCCCTTGCTGGTACATTAGTGGAACCCTGTTTGCAAATCTCAGAATCTCTATCTGTCCATCGGATTGTAGATCCCCACCAAATACTAGGCCAACCTCGATCTGGAAAGGATTCCCCTGAGAGGCCTTTGGCTTTCTGGTGACCGTTGATGCAAACCTGGAGTCAATAGCCTTAGAGAGGCCCTTTTTGATCAGCAGATCCTCAATCGGGGAAAGACAGTCTGTAGGAGGGTCTCTAAGAGGTACATTCTGAAATGCCTTCACCAGTTCTTGTGACTCTTCGGGACGAATCCTCTTTGGGGTTCTGGACTCCTCTATTTGTGCCGCAGCTAGTATTCTCTTTGACGCAGATGGAGGCACGGAGGAGAAGCTCTTCTGAAGAAACGAGGTCATTCTTCTTTCCTCTGCATCCCTGAGTAGTCGTTGTAGAGTTCCTAGGTGGACACCTCTTGGATGGGGTCTGATTTCTTTGACAACTTTTGGGAGCTTGTTTGTGGTCCTGAGCCACTTTCCTTGCTCAAGAACATCACCATTATTATCTGAAACTACTAGAGAAATTGATGCATGGGGATTTACGATTGAAGTCATCCTTAGGTACTGGTAGACCGATTTCTTCCCTCTCTGGAATTTAGCTTTCATCAGAGTCTCGATCCTGAGCCCTTGCTCGATCTCTTCGGAAGTAACATTGTCTACCCAAGAGTCTCGTCTTTCTCCTGATTTGATCGCCTTGTTCTTCTTCGTGTCTATCCCCAAGTCTACGAATACTGCTGTCGCATCGCTTTTTATTTTCGAGACAACGTGAGTCTTCGAGCCTGTGGTAAGTTGGCTATACATTACAACTCCTGTAATCCCTATCCCTTGCTGGCCCCGAGTCTGCCTAATTGCATGGAATCTGGACCCTAGGAGAAATTTTCCAAAGACATTCTCTATTGCATCTCTTGGAATGCCCGGGCCATTGTCTTGGGTTACAAGCCTCAATTCGTCACTCTTGGTTCTTCGAATCTCAACCCTGATGTCAGGGAGTATCCTAGCCTCCTCACACGCGTCAAGAGAGTTGTCCACAGACTCTTTCACGGCGGTAATTATCGATCTCTGTAGAGTGTCAAAACCCAGAAAGTGCTTGTTCTTCTCAAAGAACTCGCTTATCGACACCTGTTTTTGTTTTCTAGAAATTTCTTCTGCTTCACCCATGCGAATCACCCAATCAGGTCCTCCCGATACCCTGATGGAACGGGGCCTGCTAATGGTAGGCTAGCAGCGGTAATAGGCGCCTATTGAATTCTGCTGAAGCATTGGTGAAATGTGGTATATTTTCTTAGTGTGAAAAGACATCCGGGCTCCAAGCTGTAATTATTCCAGTAAACGCGCTCGTCATTACTGTCAGAGGGCTTGCTAGATACAGACGACCTGGACCTGACCTGCCCTGGAAGTTTCTGTTGATCGCTGATACCGTTACCTGTTCGGAATCATCGCTGACTCCGGGGCCGGCTCCAATGCATGCCCCGCAACCCGGATCGATTAGCTTCACCCCAGCCTTCTCGAAGGAATCAGTCCACCCCTTCTGCATCGAGAGCTCTTTTACTGACTTCGATCCGAATTGGATGTAACAGTCAACTCCTTCTGCAACCGTAAGACCGGCTTCGAGGGCAGCCTCGCAAACCATGGCGTAGTAGGAGAAGTCATCGTCCTTCCCAGCAGTGCAAGAACCTGCATAGGCTATGTCTATTGCAACCTCTCCAATTTCGTCTATATATGCGCCGTTTGTGGGATCCGAGGGCACCCCTTCGTCAGGGTTCCCGGGATGAGCGACCATAGGGCGAATCTGATTGAGGTCTATCTCATGGACTCCTCCATCATAGGATGCCCCTTCGTCTGGGAGAACGAACTTCCCTCTGATTTCCTGCTCTGTCAAGCCTTCGCGCTTGGACAACAACCACTCTACTGTCAGCTCATCCGGCTCGCAGATTCCAGTCTTAGCGCTGCACTCTGTCGCCATGTTGCACAGAGTAGCTCTCTCGTCCATGGACAGGCTTGCGAGACCGGGACCCCCGAACTCCATGCTCCTGTCCAGAGTCTCAGATTTTGCTGCATACTGCCAGAGGATATGAAGAATAACGTCCTTTGCAGTACAACCCGGATCTAGTTCGCCAACAAGCTCGAAGCGAATGCTCTCAGGTACGTTGACGAACGCGAACTGGTTGTGAATCAAGTTGGCGTACTCCGTGGATCCTACTCCGTAGGCAAGCGCGTTTGAAGCCCCTCCCATGCAAGTGTGAGAGTCGGTTGCTTGAATGAAGTCCCCCACGTCGATGAATTCCTCCCTTGCAACTTGGTGGCAGATTCCAGGGCTAACCCCGTCCTCCGCAGAGTAGTCCCTTACTCCGGTGTGGCATTGAAATGAGTTCTGCATGTCCCTCAGAGTCTGAATCTTCTCCGTGAACCTACCAAATCTTGGAACATCAGTAGCATACAGTAGGTGATCTTCGAAGACAGCGAACTTCGCTGGGTTGGGTATTCGGTAGCTTTGACCATACTCCTCGGCGAGAAAAGTGTGTACCTGGGCCGTAGTGAACTCATGGGAATAACCACCATCAACTTGCGCTAGCACAGCATCGCCCGGCTTGACGAAACCCCTCTTTCCATTCGTGCCAAGCAGTTTGTTAGAAATCAGCTTCTCCACCATCGTCATCGGGCGAACGTTGGAGTCTACCTCCGGGAGCTCTACTCCGCCCTCCTGCATCCTCCTTGCGAAAGGCAGGATACCTCCGTTCTCGAGAATAAGCCTGCTAACAGGATCGAACCTCCCAGTAAACTCAGCAAGGTCCAGCGACTCACCAGCTTGTAGCCTCCTCAACATGGAGTGATCACCCATCAACTGTCCCAGGTTCAGATTGTTCCTCTCGTGAATGGGAGCGAAGGACGCGGCAATCACAATCCGTATTCCTGACCAACGCTCGCATTGGGGGGCGGTCTCCCTGCTGGATCCGGTGCCCTTCCTGTGTCCAGACACTATCACTTCGAACCCGCCATCCATCAGGGCCCTGGGCTCGAAAACTCTCCTCCCATCGTGCATTAGGCCCGCATAAGCATTCTCGGCAATTACTCCCGGCTCGTGATCAAAGCATACCCATGCCGGAGTCATCACATCTGTGTTTATGTCATCCAGCAGGTCCTCAACCTCGAGGTCCTCCATCATCAGGTCGAGACCTTCGTAGAGTTGCCTCCTAATCAGTTCCAAGTCCTTGGTCAGAAACAGTACCCTCTTTTCGGGCGTGAGTGCCACGTTATCTGGCGGCCATTCTGTTTTAGACATCCTCTCCCCCATATCTGCCAGAGAAGATTCGTATTTCACGATTCTCGATTTGTTGTGACGGTCAGATGTTGGTTCAAGGGGCGAATGAGATTCAAATAATAGACTTAAATAAGATGCCTATTGCGGATTTAATACCTTTTGAATAAAGGGGGTGAGGATGTTATGTCATACCTTGTTGAGGACACAGTAAAGTGCGATGAATGCGG
>MDTE01202810.1_pt1 | contig 18250 bp, 21 predicted proteins | sample 811231 | NCBI WGS metagenome assembly MDTE01 (sample SAMN05326651, study PRJNA326480) | marine metagenome | isolation source: seawater | place: Indian Ocean: Red Sea | collected 2010 | reverse complement strand
ATAATCTTGCCTGGATTCGCGTCTGCGATGGCTCGTGATCTACGCCTCGAAAGGTTTGCAACCCCCCCCCCTGGAAAGCATGAAGAAACATAGGGAAGCTAAATTTGCAAACTTTGGCCTAAGTGATTGAAAAAACTAGAAATGCCTAGTTCCAATTGAAGTCCATATCGTAGGGATCGAGACGGACCATTTTGAGATCATCGAAACGCGGGACCTTGGCGCGCACGTCCTCCTCAAAGCCGGTGAAGAACTCGGCGAGCGGAGGTGCATCCACGTCAAGGTTGATGAAGAGCATATTGGCTATTGTCTCGACGCGGATTTCTGTGAGGTGGAAGTCTTCAAGATTAAAGCCGGCGACGTTCTCAGCGTTGCCGGCAGCTTTCAATGCGCCATGGGTATCGTAAGACCAAGCATGGAAGGGGCAAGTAAGGATGGTCTTATTACCGCTGCCTTCGACCAGAATGTGCCCGCGATGCATGCAGACGTTATAGAACGCGCGTAGTTCTCCCGTTTTAGCCCGGATTACGAAGATTTGCTGGTCGAGGATCTTGTCGGCTAGGTAGTCGCCGGGCTCAGGCAGCTGCTGCTCAAAACCGACAAACTGCCAAGTTTTGTACCAGATGACCTCTTTCTCGCGCTCGTAGATATCTGGGTCATAGTAGTAGTGCGAGGGAAGCGTGAGTGCGTGCTCGGCCTCGGGTGAATAGCGTTCGGTGCGGAGTGTTTGGGCGGCGATCGCCATAGCAAGAGTCTCCCAGTTGTTCGCGGGATGCAGGGTAGCTTAGGCTGGCGGTCGGATCCAGGATGCGCTGACGTCAAGACCCTGAGTTGGCCTTGCTCGTAGTTATTTCCTTGTCATGTGCAGGCGCTCAGTGCGCAGCCTCGATCAACTTTTGAGGTATTATCTTCTGAGAACCATGGATTCGAGGAATGTCTGAGACGAAAATAAGGCCCCGGCGCAGCGTGTTATATATGCCGGGGTCCAATGCCCGTGCTCTTGAGAAAGCTCGGACGTTGGCTGCTGATTCACTGATTCTTGACCTTGAGGACGCCGTTGCCCCCTCAGCCAAGGTGCCCGCGCGAGAGCGCGTGAGCACTGCGGTCCGTGAGAGCGGGTTCGGGGAACGAGAGGTGATCGTGCGGATTAACGGGCTTGCTACAGAGTGGGGGCACGATGATCTTAAATCGATAGCGGCTGCTGGTCCTGATGGCATTCTGATACCCAAAGTTGAAAGTGCAGACAATCTGGAGGTTGTTAATGACCTTTTAGTAGCCGCCGGCATAGGTAAATCGATCTCGCTTTGGGCAATGATCGAGGTTCCGGTTGCAGTTCTGGACCCCCTGGCGATCGGACGGTCCGCTGAAACCAGTGGCCTAGCTGGCTTCGTGATGGGAACCAACGATCTTGCTAAGGAAACGGGGATGCGGTTGGTGCCAGGCCGTGGGCCAATGTTGGGTTGGCTCGCAGATTGCGTCGCCGCAGCGCGAGCATTGGGTATAGCAATTCTCGACGGGGTTTTTAACAATTTCCGTGACGAAGCAGGATTCGCGGCCGAATGCGAGCAGGCTCTAGATCTCGGTATGGATGGTAAAACGCTCATACACCCAACGCAGATTGATAAGTGCAACGAGATTTTTTCGCCCAGTTCGGAGGAGGTGGCTGCTGCTAAGCACCTTCTCAAAGTGTTCGATGCACCGGAGAACCAGGGGAAAGCAGCGATTGAGGTCGATGGCCGCATGGTCGAACTTCTCCACGCTGAGATCGCTCAGCGTACGCTGGTCCTAGCAGAAACAATCGAGCGGAAGAAAATTGAGGTTTAATAACGATTGACGCATGGAATGGAGCTCCTTTTGATTTATCACGTGTGCCGTCTTGAGGAATGGCACGCGGCGCAAAATACCGGAAGCTACAGTGGATCGTCACAGGACATGGCTGATGGTTTTATTCATTTCTCGACCGCCGCCCAGCTCCGGGCCAGTGTTACGAGGCACCGTACCGGGCAGGACGGGCTACTGCTGGTTGCCGTGGACGCTCAACAGCTTGGCAAGGCCCTGAAGTGGGAACCGTCACGCGGGGGGGACTTGTTCCCCCACCTCTATGGCTCTCTATCTCTGGCGGCTGTAGAAGCTGTGTACGATCTGCCTTTGGACGATGACGGGTTTCATATTTACCCCAATGGTTTATGAGTGCAGGAGCGTGGATCGCGGCGTTTGCTGGTGATGGCACCGTGCCCCATTTGGTGATCGAACTACACTCGATAAGGGGTGGATTGTTGTTTTAGGTTCTTGGCTGTAGTGTTTAGTATTTGAGGAATTGTGGTTTTAATAGGGCTCTATCTGTTTTCCAGGACCTCTAGAAGCTGCAATAGGCGTTCCTGGACTCCCATATCTGGTACTCGAGTTTCGATACATCCGTCGTCTTTTAGCCAGCCGAGTTTAGCGCTCGTCCATACTTCCAATTTAGGAATAAGCGTATTTGATTCATCAAACATTCCAATAGGAATAACTGTAATACCTTCCATAAAGTCTAATGTAGCGTATGCGGTGGTATGGCAGGTGGGGCAGCTCTGGGTGTAAATATTTCCCCCGCTTCCACCCTCGTAAACATACTCGCTGAGCTCGCCTGACCACTCTACTTCGTCTGTGGCATACATCGCCCGGACGCCCATTGAGCCTGTAAACCGTCGGCAACTATTGCAATTACATTGGAACACCAACATCGGTGCCAATTCAGTTTCAAATGTAACTTTATTGCAGTGACATGCACCTATGTGTGCCATCATTTTTCCCCTAGTTATGCTCTGCTTGAATATCTGATTATCACCCTCGGTTGGCGGGCTAATTTCTCCCATAGATCGAGCGGTTGGGTCAATTGTTGACCGTTTCTCCGACCTTTCAATCATCCTGGGTTTTATATGTTTTGTTATAACATTAGTTTTTATGTATTCATCTACTCTAGATTGCGTTTGGAATGGGAGCGCGCGAGCGCTTCGCGCTTGCACGGGAGGTAAGTCGTGTTGCGAGCCGTTCCCGGCGCCTCCAGGCCCATGGCGAGATGAACTCTCCAGGCCACAAGCCCACCCTTCCGCTTGACCTTTAACTCCTCGGCAATTTAGTCGTACAGGTATTGGTGGTAGGCAAGCGCCTAGCCGCTTTCGACTGGCACCGCATTGACGTTGATGTCACCTGCAAAGCAAATAGTAAGGATCCGGCCATAGCGATCGATATCCTGAGTTTTGCGCCGCAGTCGTTTACGTGCAGTTTGCTCAATCAATTTTCTCCAGGCGGCAATGCCGCAAGCCCACAGGAGTTTATCTAGCCGGTATTGTTGGCCCTTTTCTGCCGTTTCGATGCCGTGAAGGCGGATGCGTTGATCGGAGATTTCGATCGTATCTGTGTCGATCACTCGTACAGGGCCCGTGACATCACCCAATCCTGCGTTAGACAGGAGATGCGGAGCGAGAGCGGGGGAATTAAGTGAATCGCATTAACTTACTCCCGATGGTTCAGGCTGAGGTGATCAGGCTACCATCGGTAGAGAGCGGGATAGAACAATATGCAGGTAAATTAATGACCCCGTTTTGGGCGCCGGCATTTCTGAGGGGCACGGAGGTGGGGCACCCAAATTATTTTGAATTGGAAGGTTTCATACGACCAGCGCTAAGAGCTTCCATCATCAAGACATTGCAGTGACGGGTTGCCCCTTCGGTGCGCAATTATGCAGGCTTTCGTTACCTCAAGTCGCTCGCTGGACAGGGGGGTGCTAAAATGTGTTCAGAAGTGCGTTAGGTCTAAGACAGGGAAATTGGCTATGCCTGCCTATACATCGGATGCCCTGCGTGAGTTGGTAAAACCAGACAGGGTTCACCGAGATATCTATCTGGACCCTGAAATTTTTGAACTCGAGATGGACCGTATCTATGGTCGGGCCTGGGTTTATATCGGGCATGAATCACAGGTACCTCATCCGGGTGATTTCTTTTGCTCTTGGCTTGGTACTCAGCCTGTGGTGATGACACGGGATATCAATAACAAAGTGCACGTACTCCATAACCGATGCGGCCATCGCGGGGTTAAGGTGGTGAATGAGCAACGCGGAAACAGTAAATTTCTTCGCTGCATGTTCCATGGTTGGGCCTACTCCATGAATGGTGAACTCACCGGACTAACCCAACCAGAAGGATATACGGAATTAGATGTAGACCCGGTCGCGTACGGCATGCCGAAGGTGGCGCGTTTTGACAGCATCCATGGCTTTGTCTTTGCTTCTGGCTACGGAGAGGGGCCGAGTTTGCGTGAATATTTTGGGGGCGTGGTATCAGCTTTGGACGATATCGCTGCTTATGCCCCGGATGGGGAGGTTGAAGTAACGGGAGGTATGCTGCGATACGGGTACCCGGGTAACTGGAAGTTCCAGACGGATAACTCGTGCGATATGTACCACGTCGTATACTCCCACGAGTCTTCTCGTAGCGGCGACACTCAATATATCCGCCGCGAAGGGGATAAGTCAGGCATTCCCTTTTTTGATGAACGCGGCAAAGTTTTAAGCTTTGATGCGTTCGGACTTTGGGGTTTTGAACAAGGGCATGGTTGGGAAGGTGCCGTTGCGCAATCTCATGGAAATACGGCTCCATATTATCAGGATTACGTAAAGATCCTTGAAGACCGACACGGTAAGGAGCGGGCAATGCAAATCCTTGATCGCAAAAGGCACAATACAATTTTCTACCCGAATGTAGTGATCCAGGACCTCAACCTGCATGTTCGAGTGATTCGCCCGATTAGAGTAGATCTGACAGAGGTAACAATCTTTCCAATTAAACTTAAGGGTGCCCCCGAGGAAATGTTTCAAGAGTCGGTAAAGCTCCTAAATACTACCAACTCTGCAGCGTCATTAACGCAAGCTGACGATGTTGAGGGATTCATCCGGAGCCAATGCGGAAACCGGACTCGAAACGCAAACCCATGGCTGCTTATAGCCCGGGGCAGTTCTGCGGAAGAAGTATTGGATCAAGACTATAAAGGCGGCCACAGGACATTTGCGTCGAGTGAAATGCTTCTTAGATTCCAATATCAATCATGGCTCAATTGGATGACATTGGAAGCGGCGTGATGAGTGGTGCTGCGAAAGACGGCAAACCTGTCGCAGGCGATCTGCCAGATGGTGTTCAGGAACTTCTAATAATTCGCGAGCTTGAGCGTTTCGTCACCACTGAGTTGGAGCTTCTAGATAACCGCGAGTTCGAAGCGTGGCGAGATCTGTTCACTGAGGATGGATACTACTGGGCTCCATCTCGTATAGAACAAGAAAATCCTGACGATGAGGTCTCGCTATTTTTCGACGATCGCAAGATCATGGATATTCGTTTCCAGCGGCTACGGCACCCTCGTGTGCACGCGCAGCTACCTCACTCTCGGACTACCCATGTGGTTGGAAATTTTTCGCTCGAACGCTTGGATGAAAGTGCTGGAGATATCGAGTTTACCTGTCGGTTTGTTATGCATGAGTTTAGGCCGGAAATGGATCAGCGTGCTTTCAGTGGAAAATATGAATATCACATAATCCGTAACGGCCCTGAATTTCAAATTCATTCAAAAAAAGTAATCCTTATCAACTGCGATGATTTTCACTTTCCAATCTCTATTCCATTCTAATTTTTTTGGTGGCAAATTGTTAAACCTATTAAATCATAGGTCTTATGATCTCCGAGATATTAAGCGGTTTGTATATTACGAAGCAGGACTGCTCTATAGACGGCAGTTTGAATGTTGGGTAGTCTTACTTGCGATTATCGGTGCTAGCGAGCTCCTGCGGCTCTGGATAAGACAGTGTGAGTAGTTTTTTAAGACTTCCGGACTCGGGGATTGCCAAGCTCGCCCAATGGCCTATTAAACGATGGACATGCGCTCACTGACATCATCGATTGGTGCGGAGATGCTGGGCGTCAATTTGGCGAGAGAGCTATCACAACGCTGGAGACGCACCCGCCTTACTTAGTTGGTGAAGTAGTTGCATGCTCCAACTCCTCTTGGCTAGCCATCCAAGCGGCTTCAGCAGTATCTAGGTTGCGCTGAAGCCATCCGAGTTGCTGCTGCAGACGTTTTGCCTCTTCAGGCTGCTCCTGATAGAGAGCAGGCTTAGCAAGTTGTTCGAGGATTTTTTGCTTTTCTTCGGCCAGTCGATCGACAAGTGCCTCGGCCTTTTTTGCCCGCTTGGTAAGCGCCGAATAATCCTTACGGAGCTCCGCGGAAATTTGACGCCTTCTCTTTTTGCTTGAATTCTTTTTTGTATCCCCCGGTGTCGGGCTTATCGGGAGATTGCCGGGGGAAGATTTACCACTTAGCGTAAGCGCCCGATAGTCGACCATGTCGCCCTCAAACGACGTGACGCATCCACCGCTCACAAGCCAGAACCGTTCCGCCGTTAGCTCAATTAAGTGAGGATCGTGGCTTACGATGACCACAGCACCTGAGAATTCGTTGATGGCTTGGACCAGGGCGTCACGTGACGTCATGTCGAGATGGTTGGTTGGTTCATCCAATAGCAAAACGTGCGGCTCAAAAGCCGCGATTTGAGCAAATACAAGGCGAGCTCGTTCGCCGCCGGACAGCGATCCGATCCTCCCTAATGTCATGTCGTTCGAAAACCCAAACCTGCCGAGATAGGTACGCAAACGCTCTAGCGTATGGTTAGGCCGCAATCGGCCAAGCGATTCTATCGGACTAGCAGATGGTTCGAGCTGTTCGGTGAGCTGTTGAGAAAAATATCCGACACGAAGTTTAGGTGACTTTACAAGGTCACCAGCCAACGGTTGGAGGGAACCCGCGAGTAGCTTGATAAACGTCGTTTTACCATTTCCGTTTGCACCCAAGAGTGCAATTCGGTCATCGCTGTCTAGCCGGAGTGAGATACCACGAAGCACGGGTACGTTATCGTAGCCGACGTCAACTTGGTAAAGGCTGTAGAGCGGCGGAGCTAACATTGTCACCTTCGGAAAGTGAAAACTGGGCACCTGTTCGCTTGAGATTGAAATTGGCGGCGCCAAACGGGCAAGCATTTTGATTCGGGATTGGGCCTGCTTTGCCTTCGTTGCTTTAGCACGGAATCGCTCGACAAATTTCTCCATATGAGCACGCTGCGCTTCCTGCTTTGCCCGCAGTTTTCCATCCAGCTCTATTCGCATCCGCCGGTTTGACTCAAAGCGATCGTAATTTCCCTGATAACGCACAAGCTTAGTGTTATCTAGGTGAAGAATTTCATTTACAGTGCGGTTGAGGAGGTTGCGATCATGGCTGATGATCACGACCGTGCCTTTGTAGCTCGCAATGTAATCCTCGAGCCACAACGTTGCTTCGAGATCGAGATGGTTGGTGGGTTCGTCAAGGAGCAGCAGATCGGGGGCAGTAAATAGCAAAGAAGCTAAAGCGACCCGCATGCGCCAGCCACCGGAGAACGATGCACAGCTCCGTTGTTGCGCTGCCTCGTTAAACCCCAAACCAGCAAGAATCCGTGCCGCCCGCGCTGTTGCCGTATATGCCTCGCGCTGGCCGAGCAGTTCGTGAATTTCAGCAATCCTTTCGGGCTCAGTAGCGACCTCGGCCTCGTGCCATAAACTGGTTAGCTCATCATCCGCGGCAATCACTGTGTCGATAAGGGTATCGTTACCGTTAGGTGCATCTTGGGAAGTAATTCCCACACGCCAGTGCCGCGGAATGGAAATGCGCCCTCCATCAGAGGCCAGTCCGCCGGTAATCAGGCCGAACAGCGTTGTCTTCCCAGTGCCATTTCGTCCGACAATACCTACTTTGTGCCCGGCACTAACAACCGCGCTGACATCATCAAGCAAAAGCCGCCCGCCAATTCGGTAAGTGAGGTTCTCGATTTTAAGCAATAGGGCGGCTCCAGCTACAGTCTCCCGATAACGGGCTTCCTGTCTTGAGTGGCGTAGATAGCCGATAGTGGGCTGAACGGCAAAGTTAAGCACGTAGGAGCTAGATTTAGAACAAACTCAAAAGTAGTGAGGCATAGCCCCCACGAGCGAGGAACTCTATCCGCCTATGAGGGTTCGATTGAAACTAGCTGAGCTGAGAGGTTCACTTATTTAGCTGACGATGGCAGTCAAGCCTGCAATTACTAAAATTGAGAGAGCAACTTTTCGAAAATTTTCCTCAGAGGCAAATGTGAAGAGTCGGTTTCCAGCCCAGATTGTCAGCATGAACCAAGGTCCCAAAAAAACACAACGCCACAAGGTCATTTCGTTGATTACGCCGCGCCAAGCTAGAATTACAATCATGAACACAATTGCGATCGCAAAATAGCTGATCATGCCAGCTCGGGCACGGTCAGCGCTCTCTGGCCGTGATAGTACGTAGAGGATAACCGGTGGGCCGCCGAGGCCCGTTGCTCCCATCAGCAGTCCGGCGAGCATCCCCACACCGCAGGTTAAAGCTGGGCGTATCTCACCACGAAAGCGCCAACCGCTTAGCATTATGAGTGCTAGTGCTAGAACGACCGCTCCTATAAAGCGGCGCATGGTTTCAGCTTCGGTATAGAGTAGCGCGTAGAGACCAACCGGCGTTAGAAGGCAGGTGAGCAGTGCGAGCGGTCCGATTAGGCGCCAGTCGGTTTGTGGTATGGCACGTGGAAAGAGTTGCAAAGAAGCTAGCAATTCGAGCACCATAATCATCGCCACCGCTTGTACTGGGCCGTAAATGAAGGCCAATAGCGGTGCCATAATCATGCCGCCACCAAACCCCGCATAGCCTTTGGTCAAACCGGCGATGGTGGCGATTAGGGCGGCAACCAACAGGTCCCAGCCGAGCAATTCTCCGGGAAAGGTCAAGACAGGTAGCAGACGCTTTCCGTATCACCCGATGGAAACATCAAGGTGTCGGCAGCAATGGGAAAAGTTTGATCAAAAGCCAGCGCATACAGAAGATAACTGCCCAGTTAGAGGAAGCCTAGGAAGATAGGGGTCAGCTGCCTAGTCAGCCAACGCAAATCGGCAGTGACTGCGCGGCTCCAAAAAAGGAACGCCGATCCACCTAGGGTGCATCGCGCCGAAGGGTTGCCTTAGCTAGGGGGTATCGCCAAAGTTCGCTGTGCAGTGAGGAGAGTTACCATGGCCGTGAGCCACACCAGGGGTCATATAATGGACCAATCACGTGGTAGCAAAAAGGGCCTTCATATCTGTTGATTCTACCGTGAAGCAAAGGAGTAGAAGTTGGAAGTAAGATACGTATATGTCGATTCACCCTTTTGGAGAGCTGAGATAGGCCGGATCGCACTATTTGTTGGAAATATAGACTTTGAGGATACAAGAATTAGCAACGAGGAATTTTTTAGAGCAAGAGAGAGTGGGCGACTAGACGACGGTACCCTTATCCCGTATAGGCAGCTTCCCTGCTTGACCATTGACGGACAAAGTATTGCGCAAACCGGAGCTATCTCTAGGGTTTGCGGGAAACTTGGCGGTCTGTATCCGGGAGATGACCTCGTTCGATCTGCTTTGGTTGATCAAGTAATCGACATGGCCACCGACATAACCAACCTTGTGGGGCCGATAAATACAGAAAAGGACGAAGAACAAAGGAAACAGAGAAGGCTGAAGTTGGTTGCGACAGCTCTTCCAGAGAAAATTAGCTACGTGGAGGAGCAGCTAGAGCGAGATGGCCGAGAGTGGTTCGTTGGCGAAAGCATGACTATCGCTGATATCGCTATGTGGCGTCTTTTTGGTTGGCTAACCTCGGGAATGATTGACTATTTCCCTACCAGCTTGCTGGGCCCTTACACCAACTTGTGTAGGTTGTGTAACAAGGTAAGTGAGCATCCGAAGGTGTCAGAATGGGTCAAGCGGAAGTATCCCAAAGACTATCTACTCGGAAATTTCTAAATAACGCCGTTGTAACCGAAGTTGGGAGTGCCGGCATCGAGGGGAAGGGGCGTGGGTAGGTGCTATTAGTGGCAAAACCCACGAATTGATGATCAGGGCAGATTAAGGCGCTTAGGTGCCGATTAGTGGGAGGCCGGTTACGGAGTAGAAAGTATCACCGACATATAGCGTCTAGACTCTACTGCTCCAATATTCCCTGTCAGACTACTCTGATGAGATTTAGTTTGGCTTCGTTATCCCTCCGTTTCTCTTGTTCTCGGCATTTGTGAATGCTGCGGAGCGCTGCATTATTTCAATCTGTTATCTAAAATGATTATCGACGCCCCACTTCAGCTGCCAAGCACTGGTCGTTACGCTATTTATGGCTCAACGCCAATTTGCCATCGCTTGCAGGAAATACTTTCTGTGGTGCGCCCAAAATCTGAATTTGTAGGTTTTACGGTAGGACATAAAAAGCGGACCGCGGATCTGCTGATAGTTCCAGACTTAGCGGTTGTGGGAGCTGCCGCTTTTCTAGCGGAACGTGATCATAAAGATATCGCTATCATGCCCGTACCGATTGGTGACCCCTGGTCTTATTGGAGATTTTCCGAATATGCGCTAGATGGCCTGATAGTTGATAGCCAAATCCGTATGACTGAAAAAGATCTAGTTAAAGCGCAGAAAAAAATGGGTCGAATCCTAGAAGACCCTGATACGGGTAAGGATGCATTTTTAGAATTTTCTTACCTATCAAGCCAAAAAGAACTTATCGGCCGTAGCAAGGATAAGATTTTAGAGGTTATACAGGCATTTTCCGATGATGAAAGCCGCAGTCGTTATTCAATTTTGGTAGCGGGAGAGCCGAACCACCACTGGAGTCGATACCTGGCGCGTGTCTATGCGAACATTCAGTATTTCGATTATCTAGACTATTCACGTTGCCAGGTTGTGTTAAACGGTGGGGTATTCGGCGGCTATGAATTACCCTTTTTTGTTACCAATCTGCCAAAAGGCGCCACCGTTTATAACATTGATCCACTTGGGCACGTTCCGTTGGCGGCGTATGTGAGGCCTTGGGTCGAAAGTGGGGAGATAAATTTTCTCGAGTATCAGCTCGCCCTATCTGACAAAGATGGTGAAATAGAAATCGCTATTGCTGAAGATGGGCAGGTTTCGACTATGAATAATGGGAAGGCCGAGCGCGACAAGTCCACATTCCCATGCATTACAATGGATAATTTTGTTAGGGAGGCAAGCCTCGACCGTGTGGACTTGATCAAACTTGACCTTGAAGGAGCGGATCGCAGGGTGCTATTCGGCGCAATTCATACGCTTACACATTTCCGCCCTCAATTGGCTTTGAGTATATATCACTATTTCCCGGATTTCTGGGATATTCCAAGATTCGTACAAGAGGCTTGTCCTGGCTACAACTTCTATCTTGATTTCTATAGTTTTGAGCGTTGGGAAACGATCCTCTATGGCGTGCCGAAGGAGCTTGGCCATATACCGACTTCCACAGCAATACCGTTAGATTAAGCGCACGATCGAAGTCTCTCTCAAAGTAGGCTTGGCGCCCGTCCTCCAATGACTGCACCCAACCCTTAGATGCTGGGGCAAAGGTGAGGACCAATACGATGGCAGAAAGAAGGGTGCGCATTCCAAGTATGCTACGTCTAAAAAGGCCTGGGTATGAAGCCTAAGTCCGCAACTAGCGCTCCGCAAAGGTCTCTCGGATAGAGGTTGTATGAATCCTGATAATTCTGGGCTATTACGTAACTGATGGTTACAGGCCGGAAGGAAAAAATAAAAAGACTCAACCAAATTGCAACCAAACGGCCTAAAATGGGCAAAATCTGGCTGATGGATACTTTCAACAACCATCGCTAAGGTGCTAGAAAGAAAGAATATTTACGGATATGGGGGCGCGTAGCTCAGTTGGTAGAGCACCTGACTTTTAATCAGGTTGTCGCAGGTTCGATCCCTGCCGCGCTCACCACCCCAAGGAAACAGCGAGTTTTGGGAGGGGGTGGCGAGCTGGTCTCACGAAGGCCGTGAACCTATTTAAGTTCGGCTGACCTGAAACCAAACCGATATCGCGGCACCCAATAGTGAAAAAAGAACGATTGGTTTCACCGCGAGCGCAAAGAGGTAGAGCGTGTTCTCTGTACGAAGTAAAAGAGAGCCGATTCCAATAAAATCCACGAGTAGTGCAAGTAGCACGAGGCTCGCAGCCAACGCCGCGCCAAGGCTTGAGTGAACTATAATCTTCTGAACATTAATTGCTGTTGTGTGTTCCATGTTTAAGACCTCCGATAAACTTCATAGGTTCTACGCATAATTCGCACGATCGGATCAGCTCAAGGTGCCAGTAGTCGGCTGCTAAATCGTTGCGCACAATCCAAGCTACGTGATCCGCGTCGTGCGAGATTCTTTGTTGGAGCCTGCAGGCTGTAGTCGAGCCGCCATTGGCGCGAGCGCCCGGCGGGCGCCTACGGATCGACATCGGGCTGTCATCTTCCGCGCTGGGCACGCTATCAACGAATCGTGCAGGGTCCGCCTTAAAGGACGCGCAGATCAACGAGGTAGTGCAAGCACCTAAAAAACAGCAGCACCAAAAACGACTAGTCTGACTCCGAGCTAGAAGAAACTTGGACCCGAAGGGTTGATGGCGGTGTGGTTAGCGAGCTCGACGAAACGCGCAGCGGATTCGGGTGGGGCCAACCAATGCACTCGATGGGAACTAAGTTACTGAAAACGTTCCAGTAATGGGCACGTCGTGGCGGACGTAGTTATTGCCAGATCGATTTGTTTCGGCGCATCCGGCCTAGAAATTGACGAAAGGATTAAGGATGCGTGAGAAGCGGCCGGTGAACTTAAGCGGTGCATCTAGGACCGCCAGGCAGATACAGGGCTCGTCTGAGCCAGCGATGGGACTGTGTTCGTGAGTTTGGTCCTCGAGGACGAAGTCGCCGGTAGTGTATTGACCGTAATTATCGCTATAGCTACCGCTCAGGATAACGCTAATCTCCTGTCCACTGTGAACGTGGGGGGGCATCTTTCTTCCAGGCTTGATCCTCAGCAGACTGGCACGATATCCATTGACACCATGGTCAATGCGGTGCTCATCCAGTGCACCGCCGAGATGTCGCCACTTCAACGTTGCCATCGATGATCCCACGTAGCCCCGCAAAGGCCCGGCGACGTCGCCCGCTCCACTCGGCGTTAAGTCGGGGGGAGTTGTATCATCGAGGCGGGTCATGACCGCATCGAGTTCATCGTCCCCAATGCCGTCATCGGCCGCCAGCTCATCGATAAGCGCTCCGCCAATGCCTTCGAGCGCAGCGACGCGATCTCGGCAGAGATCACAAAACCAGATATGGGTTGCGACCGCCAGTGCAATCGGCTCAGGCGTGCTGCCGGCTGCGTATTCTAAAAGAAGTTCGTTAGGAACGTGTGGGCTTTCGGTCATTGCAACCTCTCGAAAGCAGATTTAATCCGGCCGAACGCCAATCGGGTTCGCGACTTCACGGTTCCCAGGGGGAGCCCGAGTTCAACGGCAATATCGCGTTGGCTTTTGTCCTCGTAGTACGACAAGCGCAGTATCTCAGCTTGTGCTCGGGGCAGTTTCTCGATCGCCTCGCGCATGCGTGACTCGGTTTCGCTGCGAGCATAGCTCGCTTCGACATCTGTCTGTAAGGGCCGCGGCAGCGCCGGATCGTGAGGATCAATCTCCGGTCGCCTTTCGCGACGAAACATATCGATGCGCTTATTCCTCGCGATCGTAAATAGCCACGTCGATGGACGGGCGCGTCGCGAATCAAATGTATTCGCCTTTCGCCACACAGCGATGAGCGTTTCTTGTGCCACCTCTTCGGCGACGGCGATGTCAGCACCGCTCCGGCGCACATAGGCCTTAATGCGCGGTGCGTACCAACGATAAAGCTTCGCGAATGCTGAGCGGTCACGGTGCAGGGCCACAGCCTTCAGCCACTCGACCAGCCGGTCGTCGTCTACCGCCACGTTGTCGATGTCAACGTTCATGCTGGGCACTTGTATACTCCCCAGCGGAAGCAGACCAAGCGATGAAATCAGTCCAAGGGCGGTCATCGAGGGGGGGGCTTGAACACGCTTTCTAAGAACTCGCGGCGACGTTCGGTGTCCTCACGGAAGCAACCAGTCAAATGCTTGGTAACCATTCCGCTGCCATGCTGGCGGACGCCTCGTGCTGTCATGCAAAAATGCTGCGCTTCGATTGCTACTGCGACCCCACGGGGCTTAAGCGCGGTTTCGATAGCTTCGGCAATCTGCACCGTCATCCGTTCTTGAATCTGCAGGCGGCGGGCAAACGTTTCGACAGTACGCGCGAGCTTGCTGATGCCGGCGACGCGGCCGTCGGGTACATAAGCAACGTGCGCAGTTCCGACGATCGGGGCAACATGGTGTTCGCAGTGGGAAACAAAAGAAATATTGCGCAAAAGCACGATGTCCTCATAACCTGCGGTCTCACCAAAGGTCCGCTGTAGCTGTTTAACGGGGTCGACAGAGTAGCCCGAGAAATACTCCTCGATTGCCCGAACCATTCGCGCCGGCGTGTCAGCTAGTCCTTCACGATCCGGGTCTTCGCCCGCGAAGTGCAGTAGCTCTCGCACTGCATCTTCAGCGGCCTGTCGAGGACTTGGATTATCCAGTCGGTCGTCAAGCGGGTATAGATCAAGCGCGTGCGATGACATCAAACATTCCACTATCTACACAGACATCAACACTACGTGCCGGGTGCTGAAACGGATCACAAGAAACTGCGGGCAGTGAGATCCTCAAAAGGGGAGCGCACCGCTCCCCCTGGGCACCCGTGGTGCGCGCGCTCGAGTCCGACGTTGGCTCTATCCGATAACCTTCGGTCCATCGAGTTAGACTAACCGCCCCAGACATCGTCGTAACGAGCGGTCCCATCTGACCGTTGGTAGCGGTCGCGGTGGGTTAGGCGCCCGGCATTATGGAAGGTCCAGCCAGTTACTAATGTGCCGAGGAGGATCAGCGTGTGGAAAACGACGAGTTCGCCGAACCAAGCCCAGGTACCGATTCCGACAGAAAAGAATACCGACCACATGAATCCCAACAGAGCCATAATTTGAAAGCGCTGTGCCTTTGGCGCGCGCCAGAGCGCGTTTTTGTTTGGGTCCATAACAGTTTCGTATACGCGTTGTAGATTTAACATAGCTCTCTCCGGGTCTAGCGAATGCGCGTTGCGCTTTCTCCTAAGCTTTTACGAGGTAGAGCTGATTTTGGATCACTTGCCTGAATCTGGGCGTGGGGAAATAACATGGCTTTTCATCCGAGCGAATGTCGCGATGTAGTTAACTGACGTGCTTCGCACCCAGTTCGCCGCAGGCGCTAAGGGCCTGTATCGCATGCCGATTAGATCGATCATGCTGAAGCCAGTTTTATCGAACAGGTTGGCCAATTCTCGCGGTCGGACAAACTTTTGCCAGTGATGGGTTCCGAGGGGCAGCAGCCGCAGCACATACTCCGCGCCGACAATCGCAAAAAGGAAACTCGTTGCAGTGCGATTGATGGTTGAGGCGATGACCAAGCCGCCACGGTCGACGCAGCGGGCGGCTGTCGCGATGAACAGCGGCAGATTGTCAACATGCTCGACGACTTCAAGCAGCAGTACGATATCGAAACGCTCGCTCTGAGGGCTCATACTAATGTCGCCGACCCGGTACTCCGGAACGCTCAATGCCCCGCTACGTGCGGCATGAGTGCGTGCAGCTTGGATGTTTTTTGCTACCGGATCGATCCCGACAACGTTAGCGCCGAGACTGGAAAGCTTCTCACTGAGCAATCCTCCGCCGCAACCCACATCCAGAATGCGCAGGCCGCACAGGTCCGTAGCAACCACTCGCCCGAAGTGGGTTGCGATGCGATCAAGCACGTAGCCGATACGGAGATCGTTGATAATGTGCAACGGCCGCATCGGCCCGGCGCGGTCCCACCAGGTTGCACTAAGCCGCTTGAAACGCGCGGCCTCGTCCGCATTGATTGTTGAGCTCAAGTTCGCCGCCAAAGGGATCGTATCCTCAAGAACACTGCGTAAAGAGCATTCAGCATCAACCGCCCCAAACGATTGTCGGAAAAGTGTCCCAACCATCCGAGCGCACACAGGTTGCGCCAAACCGCGATAAAGGCCGAAGCGCCGCTCACCAAACGTCCGTTTGCCAGGCGAGCGTGGAACCTTGTAACTGCAAGCGCTGGGTCAAGACCTTGGCCAAGTTCATCTGGCGTACAGGTCGCAGCGTCGACCCAGCGTATTCTGCTCGCACTACGCATCCGCTGGTATACAGAAACCTCGCGCCTGCATACGGGACAAGCACCGTCGTAGTACACGGTGAGTGGCGAACTGGTCACGACCACGCCCCGGCTTTCATGATTTCTACTGCGTTGCCGTCAGGGTCGTGAAGGTAAGTCGATTGGCTGCCATCGCGGTGCTTTACAAGCTGCCCGCAACTGGCGGCGACCGGATGTTCAACTGCAATATGAGGTGGGTGTTCGCCGGGCGTAACTAGGCCAAGCGCAGTATTGGCAAAGCCGAGTAATGCCCAGGTTTCATCCTGATACAGGATGTCGATATCAAAGTGGTCCCTATACCAGGTCACAGCAGCTGAGAGATCCCACACTTCGATTGCAACGTGATGCAGGATGGAGTTGCTCATAGAGAACGCGCCCACAAGGTAGCGGGCATTTTCTCGAAGTCATGAAAAACAGTTTGGTACGGCATTGGACAATCTTTGGTACGCATGGGACGCCACTGTGGATCACTGGGCGTGTTCTCCCGGGAGAACCTTAAGATCGTTTGCAGAATCGGCATCGATCGCTTCCACGGTCAGATTGGTCGCGAGGGGACCGGCTAAGGAAAATCCGAAGCATGGTTTCGAAGTGGGGGTCGAGGACCCACTCTACGGTAGGTTGCGCGGCCAGGCTCAAGCCTCACTCAATCTCGATCGCGTGGATCGACAGTTTTTCGCGCACCTAATTGATTGATATCTGGGAGACGCTCAGACGCTGCTCTCCCGTTGGCTGCTGTCGCAAGCGGCAAATGAAGTGGCGCTATGTGTCCATACGTTTAGCTTAGCCAGTCAGGGGACTGCTCTGTACGAATGATAAAATAATTGCGTACTGCCTAGTGACACCCACCTGTTCAAGATTGCCTGATTAAGAACGGGGGATCACAACCGTTTCGATGGTATAGATCGTACCGTTGTTAGCCTCGATATCGTCGGTAACGACACCCCGTAGCATCTTGGCTGTCTGCCGAGGTATGAGCATTTCTGATCACTGCTGGGACGGAGCTTGTGACAAATGTGATCCGATCGTATCTGCCAGCTGTAAGCGGTCATTGATGCCGACTTCACTAACTTCATTCGCCCAAGGCATAAACGCGGTCGTTGTTGGGGCCAACGGCGGCATCGGTTCAGCTTTCGTAGATGCCTTGGTAGCTGATCCTAAAGTTGCCAGGGTTAACGCTTGCTCGCGGTTCCATACGGACCAAACGAACGAAATACGAAAGAGTCACAAGGTCGACTTTGGAAATGAATCAACAATCATTGACGCTGCTCAAGAGAGCGCGCGAATGGGACCCGTGGACCTGCTGATCGTAGCGACTGGGATCCTCCACGATGGCGACCGCTTGCTGCCCGAAAAGACATGGCGATCTATCGATTCCGAGGCGATGGTGGAGATTTTTCGCATCAACACCATTGGGCCGGCACTTATCGCTAAACATTTCATGCCGCACCTGGCACGGGATCGGAAATCTGTATTTGCTGCGTTATCTGCGCGCGTGGGCAGCATTGCGGATAATAGCCTTGGCGGATGGCATGCATATCGTGCATCGAAATCAGCGCTAAACATGTTAATCAAAAACTTCGCTATAGAGATCGGCCGCAGCAATAAGCGCGCAATCTGCGTCGGTCTGCACCCGGGCACCGTCACCACCCCATTGTCAGCGCCGTACCGTTCATCGGTAGCTAAGAGCAAGCTGTTCTCACCGTCGCTCGCGGTTGGGCATATGCTCACCGTCGTTGACGAATTGGGGACAGCAGATAGCGGAAAAACGTTTGCCTGGGACGGCTCGGAAATCCCCTTCTGATTCTAGCTTCTCCGTGGATTTACTCCTGGTGATCCGAATTTGTACTGATCCCGTATTGTTAGTTGTTTAACGATATCCCCATCCGGCAAGTGTGGCGACCTGGGGAGAGCGCCCTTTAGGGGCATACGATTTAGATAGCTGGCAAGGGAGAAGAGCGTGGCCGGGCAATACACCACGATGATCTCTGGCGATTCACATATTTTCGAGAAGACGGACCTTT
>MDTE01164296.1_pt1 | contig 18252 bp, 30 predicted proteins | sample 811231 | NCBI WGS metagenome assembly MDTE01 (sample SAMN05326651, study PRJNA326480) | marine metagenome | isolation source: seawater | place: Indian Ocean: Red Sea | collected 2010 | reverse complement strand
TAATACATCTCCAATATAAGATGCCATCTCTATAAACATCATACCTGGTGATGATTCATTAAAATCATTATATGTAGTAGGGAAATATGTTTTAGCAAACTCAATTAGATTTTCTCTAAAATCTACAAAGTCTTTATTAAGGTATTTTATATCTCTACCTTTATTCTTAAAATCTTTTATTTGATTATTTAATGCCATCTTACTCCTCTACTAAAAATGTTACATTTCCTAATTGTTGTTGTCCTTGTTGTTTAAATTTAATACTTACTTTAGCTTGATTATTATCTGTATATTCTTTACTAACATCCACATCAATATCTTCTACGATTACATAAGGTAACCACTTTTCTAATGCTTCATTAATTGTATTCTCAACATCTTCTTCGAATCTCTCCGTAGCTGGGTTGAATAATAAATCGTGTATTCCACTTCCAAACTCAGGTTGAAATATTCTTTCACCTTTTTTAGTAAGTAATAAATTTTTAATATTAGATTTAACCTGGTCAAAAGTTTGGAAGGATTGTCTAAAGTATCCTGTCTCTCCTTTTTGAATAGGTAGAGTTATCCCTACTGCAAAGTTATTGAACTCTTCAGTATCTATTACAATCTTTTTTGATAACTCATATGCCATAATTAAGCTCCCGGTCTAAATCTTTCTTTGTTACTCATAGCTTTTACAAGCTCTGTATTGTCTCTATTTAAAATCTTATCTAATCCTGCTAATCCAGTTTGTACTCCCAATCCTTTAGGACTTGCTCCTCTTCCTTGAGCTTGTAAATCTCCATAACCCATTTTTTGAGCCATAGAATCTTTTAATCCTAAACTAACACCAACTGGTGCTTCACTTCCCATTGGAACATTGTGTGTACCAAATGATACAGTTTTATCTATATCTGGTTCTGCAACTGCTGTTTGGTTTAGTACTTCATTCAATATTGCATTCTTAGTATATTTTATTTCTTCAGAAGATTCTGTATTAGAATTTTCTGCTCTATCTTTTTCTAAAACTGCTTCAGCTAAAGAAAATGGGTCAACATCTTTAGTTTCTTTTTTAGAAACTTTAGTTTGTTTCATACGTTTCTTCACTTCTTCCTCTAATATTTTTGGAAAAGTGGTTTTAAGAAATTGTTCTTGCTTCTTAGCAACTTCAACTTCTACAAGTGATTTTATAACTTTTACTAATTTTTTAGAATCCATAATTTTTCCTTTGTTTACTACTATAAATATACGTTAATTATATTTTACTTTAGATTGGGACACTCCAACATCTTTCTCCGTTCTTTTCAGGATTTTGGCCTACATAATAGTTTCCTTCAAATTCAATAACATCTCCACTGTTAAATAATCCTCCCTCTTCATATTTTTTTACCGATGTTGAACCTGGTGGTGGAGTATCTCCTAAACTTTGCCAATCAGAAACAACTGCATCTTCATCATCCTTATCTTTATCTAATCTTGGAGGAAGAGGAATGCCAGGTACAACATAAGAATTCCATTTTATAATACCAGGACCCGGAGCCAATGAAGGGCCTGCTGGGTATAGTGATGTAGTATATATCATTCCTTCAACCGAAAGTAAATGAATTTTACATCCTAGTATAAATAAGTCTATTAAAAATGAAGATTTTAATACTGGTGGTGTTTGGAACTCCATTCCCCATTGGCCTGGATTTACACAAATGTTTTGTGTTACTGCTATGTTTTGAGCAGCGCCTGGTGCTGGTATTAGAGGAATTGGGAATGGAGTCATTATAGCTCCTCCCCAATAAGCTTTTACTGCTGCTCCCAATTCTTTTAATAATGGAAAATTTCCACTTTGTTGTGCAAATGCTCTTGCTAGTGTTAATACTACCAAAGATTCCATCAACTCGGTATTTCCCTTTTGTACCTTACATAGATTTATTGATTGAAACCCTCTCTTTATACACAAATCATATTCCATTACCAATCGTTTGGCATACGCTTGGGGTGAAACAACTCCACGAGGATTTGCCATATATCCTAACATATTTGTTCTAAATGTTCCCCAGCTCATTATATTGTAAAGTTCTGCGAACTTAAAATTGTTTTTAATCTTGATTTGATGCTCGTAAAGGTAGCTGCATTTACGGGTGGGCCTGAAGGGCCTGCTGGTGTTGGGTGTGTCATCTGATTGATAGCATCTATAAGTTCTCCTAATATATCTACTAAAGTTTCTCCTTTAGCCATCTTCTCTTCATTACTTGAATTACCCAAATGTATTTCACCAGTACCAGATGTTATATTGAAGTCATTGTTATTTGTGGTTATGAATGTATCATCACCAAATGACATAAATGCTCCTTCTTTATTATCTATTGATATTGCACCATCTGATATAAATCCATAATTACCTTTTGAGTAAAAAATCATTTCTGATTCTTTTGATGAAATTATAACCCTACCACTATTAATTAAAATTTGGTCTCCTTTTAATTCAGATGGATAATCTCCAAATGATTTTGGTTTTTGTTTAAAGTTAGTTGAACCACCATCATCTACAACTCCCGGTTGGAATTCTAACTTACGTTCACCTCCTGATAATACGATTACACTACCGTCTTTGTTTATATCTTCTAGTGTAGTACCGCCATCTTCAGTATCATTTTGTGATTTATTATTTTCTCTGTTTCTTATTATTATAGATGGGTTTAGGGAATCTAACTCATTATTATATCCACTAAATCTTATTGATTGCCCAAATCTACTTTCTATCAGAGTGTCTCCTTCATATAATTTTAATTTATGTATAGATTGTGATTTATCATCTTCAAACACATCCCCATATCCTGTATCTTCTCCACTATTAGCATCACTTTTATTAGCTATTCCAGTGTTAGCTGTAGAACCATAATCATCTCCTGTATTTGAATCATCTCCAGTATTTGATATTCCTGAAAAAAATCTTTCTATTGCACTTGGGTCGTTATCTACATTTGGTGTTATATTATCATTACCTCTTCTATAAAAGTATCCTGTAGTTGATTTAAAAATGTCTACTTTTTCATTTTTAACTGGGAGGGTTGTAAAATTTTTATCTAATGGTGCAGCATAGTAGTCAGAATCCTTTCCTTCTAAAAATCCTTGATTCATTGGTATGAATTTTATATTACCAACCTTTCCAACACCAACTTTTCTTTCTGTAACGAGAGGATGTTGTTCATCTAATATGACATCAAGAACAATACCTTTGAATATTTCAGCATCATCACCACCCGGCCTTCTGTTGAAAATAGCTCCTAGTGGTCTAGAGTTAGTTCTTCTACGATTAATCCCCATTTTTATCTACCTTCTGTTTTAATTCTTCTACTTCGTTAGTAAGTTCATCAACCTTTGTTTCTGTATCATCTTTTACTTCAGATACAGTATCTTCTAATTGTTGTAATAATTGTTCTTTTTCTTTATCGGATAAGAATCCTATATCTCCTTCTGCTTTGTTATCAGATGCTATCATACGTTGTGCTATAGCTGCCATCTTAATAAGTGATTCATCGTTTCTAACTGAAGTATCAACTAAATCTTTTATGATTGGACCGATAACTGCCATATCACCAGAATGTCTAATAATCTTTTTCATTTCAGCTATTAGTTCTGATATTCTTACTTTTTTAGATTTTGTATTTTCGTAGATATCCTTAAATAATCCGCTTAAATCTTTACCAGGAAATAATTCAAAATTTGTACTCATAATAATCCTATATTGGTTTTATATAAATATCATAAACGAAAAAACCTCACTTTTTATAGTGAGGTTCTCTACTTAATTGCAATTTTATAAAAGTTTTGTAACTCTTATCCTTTATTTTTTAATATGTGGTATAAAACAAATGCTCCTACTAATCCGAGCAACCCTTCATTACTCAATCCACCCAAAATACCCATAATATTATCTACTACAGATACATTTGGCCAGAAAGGAATTACTGCGCCTTTAAATAGTACTTCAACCACTACTCCAAGAGCGATTACACTTATACCAATTTCAGTTAGTTGATTAGCCCAACCGCCAATCTTTTTTAGAAATTCCATACAATTCTCCTCTGTTTTTAGTTAAGTAAAATAACTTCTTCCTTAATAAAACGTCGGACATGTCATCAATAACTATAGTATATATGGAATAAAAAACACGCTTTTTGATTTTACCACAAATGTGTAAACAATATCGAGTGTCAAATAAAAAACCCAACCTTACGGGGCTGGGTCTTTTCTTGCTAATCACTTTAAATTACGATTAGTTTGTATGTTTATAAATATCTAAAATTTGTATTTTAATCGAAATCTGAATGTGTTTGAAGTATCCCATCCTACTCTATATGTAAAATCTTTATAGGGATAATCAATCGCAATAGCTGCATTTTTATTTGAATTAAACCAAAATTCTTTTTGTATCCATAGTTTAAATTTAGGAAACTTATATAATAGTCTTGGTTCTAATGTAGGTTCGTTCTTCTCTATTTTATAATGTAAAGGTACGCTTAAATAAAGATTAGAAGTTTCTTTCCAAAAATTATGTCTATAAGTAAATCGATTTTCTAAATCATCACTTCTATGCCTAAGTTCAAATCCTTTAAAGGTAACCGCTATATACGATTTACCATTGGTTCTCATTTCGTATCCCATTGATTGAGATAGTAGTGATTGGCTAAATAAGATTAACAATACTGTCAATAAATGTTTCATTATGCAAAGTGTTGAATAGCAATTACAATTGCTACCGAGATTGTAATACCTAATATTAATTTAAGAAAATCTTTACCAATCAATGGAAACACCTTTTTGAAGTTTCCAGATGATGAGAATGTACTCAATGCTAATTCCCTACCAGCCAACATTCCAATAAATACAAATGTAGTTGACATTGGTATATTGTTATATTGTTTAAAGTAAAGTAATAGGAATGCATAAACTAAATCTATGATTGTTGCTGAACGAACAAACTTGGTGTTGGTTTTTGATATTACTAATTGTTGAATCTTACCTCCACCGATTTTAAATACATAACCAAGAACTCCTATATAAAATAATATCATTAAAGAAGTTTCAAGCCAAGTATGTTCTCTTGGTAAGAATACTGCTATATTTGCATGGTCGTGTTGTAACCATTGAGTCCATAAGAAACCAGTAGAAAACCATTGTCCTATTCTCCACCATTTATCATATTTAGAATCTGGCTTTGTTTTTTCATCTATAATTTTAGAAATTACAAACCATAAGATATATGCAGTTACAGCTGCTACTCCATATCCTAAAAAACTCTTTACTAACATCTTTTCCATTATAAACGATGATGCAAAAGCTGATAGGACTAAGAATGATGTTGATACAGGTATTCCTTTTCTTGTAAGTAGTAGAAGTGCTAGTGGGGCAAGTACATGCCAAATGGTTGGTTCTATATAAGGTATCTTATCTAATCTACCATATGCAACATCACCTTGAAATTGACCATAGATAAATACTCCTGCTAATATAACAGAAGCAAATGCCCATAACCAATACCATTTGATATCTTTATTTGAGTTTAACCAAGTTCCTAAAGTTTGTAGTGAATCGTTTGCAATTACTGCGTATCCTGCGAGTAAAAAACCTAATAGTGCGAGTGTTTCCATATGATAGTGTTTTATATAACACACATACATACTGAAACTCGTTCAATTTGATGTTAAGTTAATATTATCTTTTCTTAAACTTTAATCGTTTTTTCTTAGAAATGAAGAAGTTACCTATCACTAAGTAATCCATATCACACTTTAGGAAGGTTTCGATGGCTTCTTTTGAGTTTCTTACCATCGTTTGGTCTTTAAGATTAAATGAAGTATTTAATATAATCGGATACTCATTTTCAATCTCAACTTGTTTTAATAATTTATATATTTTTTCGTTAAAGTTTTTCTTTACAGTTTGTACTCTAGCCGTTCCGTCTATATGTGTGATTGCTGGTAACTTATCTTGATACTCATCTCTAACTTGAACAATCTGATTCATATAAGGAATCTCATCGGTTAGATGAAAATATTTATTTCTATCTTTATAAGTAACCATAGGTGCAAACGGTCTGAATCCTTCTCTTTTCTTAACAACCATATTTACCCTCTTCTTCATTTGTGGGTCTTTTGGGTTTGCTAATATAGAACGATTACCTAATGCTCTTGCACCAAATTCTAATTTACCATCAACCCACCCAATAATGTTTCCTTTAGAGATTAGTTTAGCTACCTTTTTTATTAATGCGGTTTCGGTCATAACATCATAATCAATGTAGTTACGATTTTCGTATATAGAATATAATGCTTCTGTATTGGTTTCTTCTGGTCCTAAAAATGGAGTTTTGTTTTCTTTCCTATCGTTAGTTATATGATTCCAATAATTAAGTGCGGCTCCTATCGCAGAACCAGCATCAGATGGAGCTGGTGGAATCCATATATTTTTAAATGGTGTATTTTCTTTTATCTTTCCGTTGGCTGTTCCGTTATATGCACATCCTCCACTTAAACATAAGTTATCTGATTTGGTTTTGGTGTGTAGTTTGTTTAATAATCTAAAGAAGTGTTTTTCATAAACATATTGTAATGCAGCTGCAATGTTTTTATGTTTATCATTTAGTGGTTCGTTTGGTAATCGATTTGGAATACCAAATAATTTAGATAGTTTAGTATTAAACATTGTACTTTCTGAATGGTGGAATGAAAAATATTTAAGGTTTAGTTCAAACCCATCTTTAGTTTCTTTTATTAGTTCTTTAAATTTCTTTTCATAAAAAACAGGATGTCCATATGGTGCTAATCCCATTACTTTATATTCACCTTCGTTTGGTTTAAATCCTAAGAAAGCCGTTATAGTAGAATATAATAATCCTAATGAGTGTGGATATATAACTTCATTCATTCTTACTATTTGATTATCTTTAGCGTACGCAGATACAGTTGTATCCCACTCACCAACACCATCTACAGAAAATACGGCAGATTCTTTAAAGTCAGATGTAAAATAAGAATAAGCTAAATGAGATAAGTGATGATTTCCCATAACGATAATTGAATTGGGAAAGTTTTCTTGAAGAAGTTCATCTGATGTATCGGTGTATGGGAAGTTAAGTGGATTTTTCCAAAAATACTTCCAATAAGATTTCCAACTTCTATCAGTTTTTAGTTTTGGGTGTTCATAATAACAAACGGCGTGTATATCATCTCTTGATAGTCCATGCTTTTTAAGAGTCCAATTTATTGAATTGATTGGAAATCTATCTTCATGCTTTATTCCAGTAAATCTCTCTTCTTCTACTGCTGATAAAACAACTCCGTTTTGTAATAAAGCAACTGCTGAATCGTGATACCCGTAAGATATTCCTAATATGTAATTATTGGTGATACTCGTCATCCCAAAACTCATTAATATTCTCCTCTACTACATCTCCTTCTAAAAATGCATTTAACATTTTTTTCTGATGTTGTTTCATAACATTCACAACCTTAGTAATGTAGTGAGTTTTACAATCAGTCATTTCTCTGATTAGTAAGTATAAATGTTTTTTATTAAAGTTCTCTATATAATCTGCTCTTCTAAATAATTCTAATACTGCATCAGCGATTTGTATATCTCTTTTCTTTGTAAATACAACTGTAAGATTCTTATCCCAATAGCTTAACATTATTTTTCTGAATTCAGAGAACTCCTCATTCTGTTCTGTTTTATAAAAATCATTTTCAGGATTCCAAGTTACTGGCATTTCTGAAATTAATTGATTCTTCTGCCATCTTTTGTAGTTACCATTATTATTTAGAATCAAATAATTTTTTGCAATAATTGTAAAGTAAGAGAATGCCTTTCCTTTACCTTCTTTAAACATATGAATCTTTTCTACCATAGCAGATACAACTTCTTTTTGTATATCCTTTTTCGGTACATCAAAGTATGTAAACTTAAATGTGTTTAAAACATTTTCTGCTAATTTTTCAAAAGGATATTTAATCCCTTCATTGTATATTTGATTTTTCTTTTTTTGATTCTTACATTTATTATATGCAATAATAGCCTCTTGGGCAGGTGTACCAAAATACATTTTGGATTTTTTTCTTCTCGGTCTCGGCATTTCTTATTTAAATTTTTCGTTTAGCTCTGTTACTATTCCTTTTAGTTCTGTAAATACAGTACCAACCTCATCATCAGATTCAAAAGAACCCCTAATGTCTGCTTCCTCCATTCTGGCGTTTGCTTCTCTTACTCTTTCTGTAACATCAGAAACTGTTCCAACCAAATCATCTTCCAGTTGTTCGTTTTGTTTAAGTAAATTCCTTACCCCATATAGAAGTAATCCATTGGCTACAACAGATACTCCTAATAATATTTCTATAACCATTTTAATTTAATTTAATATCGTATCCACTAAATAGCTTCATATACGATGTTATCTTTGTACCATAAGCATCTTTAAAAACTTTACCATTTTTAAAGTATCTTTTTACTGAACCCTGTCCTCCAAGATGTGCAGCTGCTAATATACCACTTTCTGAAATGTACATACCATTGACTGTTTCACCATCGAATAAATCAATATAAGTTTGTAATTTTTCTTTGTTGTGTAGTAGTAAAGCCATCATAGCTTCTTCTTGTAGTTGTGGGTTGTTGAGGAATTCTTTACGAGTAACTTCAAATCCTAACCCTTTAAGAGTTGATTTACCAAATTGGTATTTACCCATATATCCCCAAGTGTTTGTAATATCATATCTATTACCACTTTCTCTAAATCCAATATCAGTTAAGAATCTGTTAAGTTCATCTTCGTGATATTTTTTGATTCTAAGTTCTTCAGCTTCTTTTCTGAGTTTTTCCTCTGTTATCAACTTATCATAGTTGTATAATTCGGATGTTGTTGCGGAATCTATCATTCCAAACGATAGTATTGATAACACCATCGTTGCGATTATTGTTTTTCTCATACGGTCTCCCTTTTGATTAAACTTCTTTACAAATATACGAAAAATATTTCATATATCCAAATAAAACTTGATTTTTTTTATGCTTTACCCATAGGACCGAAGTAAATGCCCCGCATAACATCTTCATCAATATCCACTTTTTTTCTTAATTCTTTGGCTTGTTGAATTAGTTTTGCGTATTCTCTTGCTGTTTCGTAGAACAGTTCAAGATTTGTTCGTAGTCTCTCTTCTACCTCTTCTTTAGTTATTAATTCCTTTTCAATTAACAATTCTAATATAGATTGATTAAGTAACGTTTGTTCCACTAAGTTATCCTTAATTTGTTTTATCATTTTCTTTTATATCCTTCAATAATGTTTTTATATTATCTCTAGTATCTTTTAAGTCCCCAAAAGAACCTTGAATGCTTTTTGGTGAATAACCTAATGAGTGTGCTAATCTTATTGTGATTGCTTTAAACTCGTTTATGTTCATATCGTCTGGAACTTCAAACTTAATTTCGTTTGCTTCTCTTACGTTTTGCTTCCATCCGTTACTGTATTTAAATATTAGTTTTGCCATCGTTCCATTGTTTTTTATACAATTTGATATCCTTTCTCCAATAATGGTAGTGCTTTTTTGTATTTCATAAACTCTGTTTCACCATCTGGAGATTTTATCATAATCCTTTCGTTTCTTCCATATTTTTTTTCAGATTTTCTTGTAGTACTATATGCTCTAATCTCATCAGTAATTAAAATACCATCTAAATGGTCAATCTCATGCTGAGCCACTACACATTCTAGCAATCCTTCATCACCAAAATAATTATGACCTTCTGTTCCAATCTTATCTGGTTCATCTGGTCCAAACTCTATCGTACCTAAGTTATCAGTCTCAACTGTAATGTTAATACTCCTTACAGTGTTCTTTGGTTTTCTCATTGTTTTGGGTAAAGATAAACAACTCTCAATATATTGAACTGCTTCTTCACTTCTTTTAGTTATTCTTGGATTCACTAACACCAATGGGTCTTTTATGCTTATTGCACACATTCGTTTATCTACTCCAATCTGATTAGCAGATAATCCAAACCCTTTGTGATTTTTTATTCCCGTCAATAAAGCTGCTCCAATTACATCTTGTTCTGATTTGTTTTTTGGAACATCTACTAATGGGGTTCTTAATTTACTTAAATCGGTTACTATTTTACTCATCAAATAATTTTAATTGTTTATCGTTTTCTTTCTTTGAATCTTCCCAAGTATGATTTGTTGTCCACGTTGGAAGTTCATCTACTAAAACTTGTTCTCTTGTGGATATATCTGCTCCTAATCTTCTACGAGTTACAGTTTTACCACCATCGGGTGATTCATATATCCAACTTCTATCATCTTCTTTAAAGAAGTTTTCTTGTTGTAACCAGTACAACTGTCTTACCTTTTCACCTAACTCAAAATCGTTAGGATATGTTTCTACTAATCTTTTAATGTGATTATCCATTTTTTATTCTCCTTACTAATGTTTTTGTATTTAATCTATTTTGGTGTGGATTCTTCCACAACTCTGTATTATCATATTCGTTTAATCTTTTAATCTCTGCGTTTGGGTGTATATCTATAAAATCATCTACTACAGCGTTGTTAATTAAGATATACCCACCTTTTACTAAGTTACCCCAAGCCCAGTTAAATAATAAATATCTAGCATCTCTATCTGTATCTAAAGAGCCGATATCTATATCACAATATGCTATTGGTCTATGATGGGTGTTTTCTTCATATACATCTAATGAAAATACTCTCGGGTGATTTAATGGATTGAATAAATCATATCCATAAACCCTATCGTATCCAAATTGATTACATAGTTTTTCAACAGTAATACCTAACCCACAACCAAATTGTATAATATCACCCTTTGGTAATTTAAGCTTAGATATTATTTCTGATACTACTTTGTAGGAATGATAGTCGTAACCATATTCACTCCATATGGTGTTTCCACCATCAAACCAGTCGTTCCATTGTTTTTTATAACCCATCTTTTATAAAATAACTTATTCCTTGAGTTTCACTTTCTACAATATCTTTTATTGGTATTTGCTTTCCATTAGTAAACTTACCATTCTTTAAATCCCTTATAAATTTGGGAACATCTTCATTGTATCCACTGCTATAAACAGTATCGTGAAATGCTACAATTCCTCCTTTTTTTACAAGAGGATAATATAATAAAAAATCTGCTAATACTGATGCGTATGTATGATTCCCATCAATAAATAACATACTTATGTTTTCGTGCTTATCATATACACGCTCAACTATTTTTTCATCATTTGATAATCCGTGATAAAATTTTGATTTACCATCATCTAAAATAAATTTGTTATAGAATTTTTTTATATTTCTACCAAACTCTCTAACCCGTTCCCATTCTTTTTCTATTGTTATTGCTTCATCAAATAACTGTCTCCATAAAAAATGAGTACTACCAAAATGACCCAAACCAATTTCTAAACAAGACCCGTTGTCGTTTTTTGTTTCTAATATTTTTTCAACTAATATGTAAAGTTCTTTTCTAACTTGCTGAATTCCTTTTTCTTCATTTAAAGAATTTTCAGCTACACAAATATATGGATTATATTCATACTCAAGATAATTTCCATCACCTTTGGTAGAAACCCATTTATCTAAGTTTGTAAATATATTAGAAATCGTTTTCACTAAACTGCTAAATTATTATATTTTTCTAACAACCAAGATGAAGATTGAACCTTATCTCCCAATCCCCATACCATATCGATACCATATCCTTTACAAACATCTTCTTCGGTTTCAGGAACTTCACCAGCAACTCTATCACCTCCATTACCGAAAGCCATAACTCCGTTTTCCCATTCGTTTCCATTATCCCTCATATATTTGTGTCTTGCTGCATCTATGAAATCACATGCAGTAGTATCGTTGTGTATTCTTGGATTCATAATATAAACCCAATCAACTCCTTTTATATTATCCATTACGAAAGCTCTTTCTCTTTCTTTCATAAATGATTTTCCTTTTTTATTTCTTAACCAACTATCGTTATTAAGTCCTATCCAAACTTCATCCGCAAGTTCTCTTGCGTTTTGGATACATTGTATATGACCTTTGTGGACGGGGTCAAAACCGCCGCTTATTAAAATTACTTTATACTTTTTGCTCATTTGTTTTCTGTTTTCCAGTTTTCTCCAAACGCTCCAACTTCTTTTCTATGTTCATCTGTTGGGTCGTATTTTCGTGTAACATAGTATCCCAAGATTGTACCAGGTTCTAATGCTTTATATCCGTGATATACGCCTGGTGGAATCTTTAATACTCTTGGGTATCTATCTGAAAGGTATTTAAATGAACATCCTTCTTCTTCGGTTGCCCATCCAACTTTTAAACTTCCTTTCAAACAAATCCAATAATCAGTTTGTTTTTCATGCTTATGCCAAGCAACAATATGTTCTGTAGAATTAATGTAAGATATGTTTACTTGTCCTTTTTCAATTGGAAACACATCTAACAATCTTTGTGCTCTATCATCTTCGTGGTATTTCATAACTAATTATTTAATGGTGCTTTGATTGTGGGATGTGATTCATAACTATAAATCTCATAATCAAACTCACCCTCTAATATATGAATATTAGATAATTTAATTTTTGGCAAATTATACGAATCTCTTTTTATTTGTTCGTGGGCTTGTTCTAAATGATTTTTATATAAATGTACATCACCTAAGTTACCAATCAGTTCACCTGGTTGTAATCCTGTTTCTTCACATAATAATAAAAGAAGTAATCCATAAGATGCTATATTAAATGGTAATCCTAAGAATACATCTACACTTCTTTGATTCCACATAAGTGAAAGTTTACCATCATTTACATAACATTGGAATCCATAATGACAAGGTGGTAATACCATCTTATCTAAATCTCCAACATTCCATGCATTAACCATCAACCTTCTTGAATCAGGATTAGTTTTTATTTCATTTATAAGATTTGTTATTTGGTCGATAGAAGTCTCTCCATAATCAGTAGTCCAACCTCTCCATTGTTTACCATAGATTGGACCAAGCTCACCATCGGTTCTTCCGCTCTTGGTGTAATCACCATCCCAAATCTTACAACCATTATCTCTTAGATATTTTATATCTGTTCTTCCTTTTAAGAACCATCTAAGTTCTGTAACCATTTGTTTGATTGCCATCTTCTTTGTAGTAAGAAGTGGAAACCCATCTTTCATATTGTGTCTAAATGTATCTCCAAAGTAAGATAAAGTACCTGTACCTGTCCTATCTTTTTTCTCTGTACCATACATTATAAGTTTCCTAAGAAACCCTTGATATTGTTTGTCTACTGTATTCATATTATACCATCTTATCTCCAGTCATTCCATCATAGGATTCAAACCTATAATAAACTGTTATTTCTTCTCCTACTTTTATTGGACGTATAGAATATAAAGTTCTATCTTCGTTTTCAGTATTTATGTAGCAATTGGGAGTTTCACTATGATTTATAAATCCACCAAGTGGAGTTCTAACCCACTCCCTTCTATTTTTACTAACTACAAATACGTGAGTTTCTCCAAAGTCATGCCCTGCTTCAATATCCTCCGTTGCAAATAAACCCAATCCATGCACTTTACTTTTCTTAATAGTAAGTCCATATTGTAAAGGTTTATATGTTTCTTCAGTAAATTCTTTAATTATTTCTGTCATATTATTTCTATGGTTAGTCCATATTCTTTTCCATATATTTCGTAACCGTGATTTCTGTTGTCTATTTTAAATTCTGTAAATTGATAAACTACTATCTCTACATCACCCATCCAACCAAATACTGCGTTATCAGCATAATCAATTGATAAATGTGTTAAGGATTTATCGGCTATAGCTTTTTTAGCTTCTTTAGTTAAATCCTTAAATGGTATGTTTATAATCATGTCAACAATCCATAGATAATCATTCCAACCAGAATTATTCCTAATCCCATTGTTGAAATGAATGCAAGTTTTTCATTATTTTCTGTTTGACGTTTACTTCTACCCTGTCTATACTTCTTATCCTCTTCGGTCATTATAATTTAAATTTATACTAATATACGAAATTTTTTTGATATATCCAAGGAATTTCCATATTTTTTTAAAATTTCTTTTTTACTAATAAATACATTTTTATGAAATTTCATTTTTTCATACCTCTCAAGTATAACTTCTTTATTTCCATAGACATTACCAAATACAAATTTAGCCATCTGCTCGTGCCTATTATTATCTATATGAACCAATTCAAACAATCTTTTTTGATTGTTTAAAAATCTATCCTTACATTCTAAATATACTTTGTGAATATCTAGCTTAGATAATTTTTCTATTTCATTTACTATTAATTTTGATTTCTTTATGAGATTATTTTCGTTATCATAAGAATGGTCTATAATATCATCAAACATATCAAATCCCCAATCTCTTAAATATTGTATATAATTTGGTTGTGCAAAGAAAATTGGAAATTGTAATCCTAAAAATGGTTTAGCCGCTTTCTCTGTAACAAATGTTGATTTATCCTTTGGTAGTGATTCGCATTGAATTTCTATATATGAATTTTTAGCAAGCTCTGGTTGTATTTTAAATCTATTTATATTTTTACCGTTTATATCTAATTCTATAAGTTTAGAATCAAATGTTTTACCACCATTCCAAGTAGTATATCCAATGTTTCCTATTTCTGATTTTTTTAATTCGTTAGTGAATATTTTTCTATCTGGTCTACTCTCACCAACTAAACAAGAAAATAATTTTTCCTTTTTGTCATCAGTCCATTCTAACCCCAATATCGTCTCTCTTTCATATATAGTACTAATTGCTGCGTGGTTTGTATGGTGTTGAAAAAATCGTAATCCTGCAAATGGAGATAAAAACATTTCCCATCCAAATGTTTCGTATTTGTATTCTTCTATCGGTGATAATACTATTTTTCTTTTACAAGTTATGTTTAGTGATTTTAATTTTTTGTTTTTTTCTTCTAACTGGTCGGGTTCTATAAATTCTCCTGAATGAGAAAGTATTATTGTATCTACGAATATGTTTTTTATATCTAACTTGTCTAACGTATTATATCCATCAAATATAAGATAATCATATTTTTTATTTTTATCAAATGTAGCTATTGTATCAACTTCAATCTTATTTCCATATATTGGAGTTCCATTATAATCGTTAATGGAATCTATAAAAGAAAATGATGGAATACCGTGCTTCACTTCTTCATTTTGATATGCGTCTGCTACATTAAGTATCTTACAATCTTTTACTTTATAAAAAGTTACTATCATAAACCTATCTTACAAGTTTTACAAGGACCATTCTTTGGTCCGTCGTTCATATGTTGTTCTCTCCAAATTTTATATGAATCACCTTTCCATATTTCTTTTATTGGTGTTTCAAATGCATTTCCCATACACCCTATATCGTGTTGTTGAATATCTGACCTGAGATTACAACAAATCATAACGCTACCATTATAATCAATATACATTGAGGTAAATGGTTTCTCACACTTTTCTGTTCTTACATAATCAACTGCCAATGGTACTGTCTCTCCTCTACTACTTCCATCATATGTAAAATTTCTACCTCTAATATGAACCGTCATATCTTTATAAGATAAATCGTACTCTATCTTTCTATCTGGATAATCGTAAAGTAATTTGTAGGGTAATCCAATTTTAGTTAATTTTTTTTGTATTCTTGTCTTAACTCTATCGTGATTATACATCTCATTGTTTTTTAGATATTGTTGAATAAACAATTCATCCAACCCCGCTTTCTCTAAATCAACAATGTAATCTTTTGTAACATAATCACCATTTGAGTTGGTTCTTAATTTTGCTTTTGGTAAATATTCTCTTGCTTGTTTTAATCTTTTTATAAAAATGTCTTTATGTGATAGAGGTTCGTTATATCTACTATATGCGATTTCTCCCTCAAAGTTCATATCTTTCAATTGTTGAAGAATGTTTAAATACTTTTCCTCAGGCATTATAAGATTTTCGGTTCTTCTATCTATAAATGAGTTTGGACAGAACCAACATTTTCTGTTACAATATGAGAATACTTCAATCTCAATAAAAACAAAATCATTAAGCATTTGATTTTATATTAGCTATCCAATATTTCACTGCATCAGAATCATTTTGCCAAAGTTCTTTCAAACCCCATTCAAAGTTTGAATGCATGTAATATGGTTTTCCTTGAAACTCTTCATTATTCTTTGCTGCTCTTATCAAGGGCTCTCCCATATGAAGTAGCATTTGTTTCTTTGTACGTCTTTTTTTAGATTTTTTCTTCTTAGGTGGGACTACCACTTCTGGTAGTACTACTTCCATTTCATCAGTAATCTCTTCTTCTGGCTCTTCGTTATATAACTCTCTCCTACGAATTACTTTTTGTTTATCTACAATACCCCTATCAACCATCAAAGCATTGTTAAAAGCAACTACAAGCGTTACTGCGAGTGGGTCAAATACAAATATAATAGTTAGTATTAACCAATTAATTATTTGATTCATTGGTCTATCTAACAACTCACTTAAATATTGTAGTGGACCTAACTCTGATGATACGCCTTCCATTGATTGTAATTCTAATATTTTTAGTTGTATTGATTGTAAGGAGTCAGCTGCTACTTCTCTTTTAGCTTGTACAGCTTTTCTATTCTCTTCTTCTACTGTTATTCTTTGTTGTGATAATCTAAGTTCAGTAGTTGATATTGTATTTCTAAATCCTGTTGCTGATGCTGTATCTCTTACTTGTATTGAACTTGCCCTTGCGTTAGATAGTGTAGATATATTAGAAGATATTCTTTCGAGCTCCGTATCGTATCTTGCTACATCATCACCCCAAAACGATTCTTTTTGTTCTAAGAACGCTATTTCCTTTTCCTTTATATTAAATTGATTGTAGGTATCTTGAAATGCTGATGTTAGGAATCCATATATACCCATTGATGTAATTAGAATTAAAATTAATACACCTCCAACTAAATAAGTTCTAAGTAATTTATTTATGTGAGTCCAATAATTATAAAGATATCCAGCCGTTATTAATTTTGCTATTTCTAAAGAACTAGCCATTATGATTACAGACAAAGATGCTCCAGCAAATAGTTTAGATAAACCACTTACCGAAAAGAACGCAGCATTGAACGCCACGAATAGTGCTGATAATCCTAATAGTAAAGTTCTAAATTTCATTACGAAATATCGACTAACTCTCTAACGTCTGAATTTAGTTGTTTTATTTCTTGTACTAACCTAAGTGCGGTGTTCGGGTCTACTTTTTGAGCGCCGGTTACGCCTTTCTCTAATAACGTAACTCTACTTTCAATTCCATTAATTAAATTGTATGCTCTTTGTTTATAAACGTCTTTCATATTGATATGTTTTTTATACTATTATAAATATTAAATATATAAAAAAAGGGGAAATAACTTCCCCCTTCTTTGATTAATTCGAAATTTTAATTAATAAGATATTTTCAGAGTTTTAGATTTCTTGTCTATCTTCTTATCAATCAGGAGAGTGAGTAGTCCGTTTTCGAATTTTGCTGTTGATTTCGTACCATCATAGTCTTTTCCAACTGTTAATGTTAAATCAATATCTGTAACAAATCTAGAAGTATCTTCTTCTGCTTTAGATTTAATTGTGATTTCTTCTTCAGTAACATTAACTGTTATGTTTTTGGGATTATGTCCCGTTGTGTTTACTGTAACTTTTTGTTTTCCATCATCTAATACACTTACATCAAATGGTGTAAATGATTTTGTTTTAGTGATAGGTGTTTGAAAAAATGAGTCATTAAATACGTCATCAATAAAGTGGTTAAATAATAGTGCCATAATTTTTATATTTTTTAATTAAACTTCACTATTATATAAACCATTTCCGTACCAAAGTACTTTTACTGACATTTTGTCAGGTTTTATTAAAAACCTCCTGACATTTTGTCATACATTCCATTTTTAACTCTATATTCTGAGTTTTCTTGTCTGGTACTCATATTATCTGCCCAGTGAAGAATGTAAGGTAAATCGGTTTTAAGTTGGAAATCTTCATTATAAGATATCCAATATTTTTTAGTTGCTTCATTGTATAATCCATCAGCCATCATAATACCCAATTGTTCTTTCTGAGTATATGAGATTCCGTATTTGTTAAGTAGATAGAATGCTCTATCTGTAACATCAAAATATTGTAACTTTGGATTGTGTACAAAGAATTCTT
>MDTE01071179.1_pt1 | contig 18253 bp, 19 predicted proteins | sample 811231 | NCBI WGS metagenome assembly MDTE01 (sample SAMN05326651, study PRJNA326480) | marine metagenome | isolation source: seawater | place: Indian Ocean: Red Sea | collected 2010 | reverse complement strand
ATGAATTTTCTTAATGCATACTCTGTCTCTACCATTGGGGCAACAATTGAGTCAACTTTTGCTCTTTTACAAAAAAAAATATCATTTTTTGCTTCGCAACCCCCAATTTTAATATTTAATTTAATTCTATTTTTTTTTGTAATCTTTCTCATAAGTAGAATATCGTTAAAAGAAGATCCCTCATCCTCAGTCGATTGTTTTACAGCTGTAACTCCCATTAGTTTAAGTTGGCTCAAAATTTTGTTAATTTTTTTCATATTCTAATTATTTAATTTTTAAATATTTTTTTCAAAACATTTTTGTTTTGATCAAAACGTCTACAATACTTTTCACAGAATTTCTCTCTAGATTTTTGTACATCATTTTTTTCCCACCAAGAAATAATATCATCATAATTTTTGTTCACAAAGTTTGTTGCTTCGTCTATTTTTTCAAAACAAATTTTATTTTTCTTTAAATCTTTAATCACAGAAGAAAAATTTTTATCAAAATTTAAATGAATTTCTCTCTCTAATATGAGTATACAAGGTTTATTGTGGTGCATAGACTCGAAAAATGGTGTCCCTAAAAAAAAATGAATAGATATATTAAATTTGTTTATAACCTGAGAATAATTTTTTTTTGTATCTATAAATCGTAAATTTGGGAATTTAAATTTTATCGATTTTTTTACGCTATCAACAATACTATTGGACATTAATTTAGCATAAGAATTTTTTTTAATTTGATTTTTCGAGTTATTCATAAAACTTTCCACTAATTTTATTGTTTTAATATTTCTTTGATTTCCATTAATAAAACCATTTATCGGAAGATATGGTTTTTCATTAAATGCATAAATTATAAATATTATTTTTTTGTTTAAATTTATTTTATTATTAATAAAACTTTTCATTGGAAAAACAAAAGGTTTACTATTATCCTTAAAATTTTTTCCCCAAGTCAAAAAGTTTGTTGAAATTTTTTTATCCATAAATCCTGCGTAAAAATCTTTATCAGCAAAAATATTGCTATAACCATGTTGTAATATAAGTAATTTTGTTTTTTGTATTTTTTTTGCACAATAATATTTAAAAACTTCATCGTAATATTGAGCATATGAAGATAGAATGTACTCTGGTTTTTTTGGCCAATTTAAAACTCTATAAGTATCCTCTAAATCCTTAAAATTTTCTAAAAAAATTTTTGGTAATCTATATTTAATATCTCTATATATAAATTCATAAAATTTGTTTTTAGTTCTTTTTCTTTTTTTATCTAATTGATTTCTCAAATCATAATTTATTCCTCTATCTATAATTTTATCTCTTTTTTTTAATTGAAAGTTCAAAAAACTATTTTGAATCATCAATGAAAATTTTATTTTTCTATCTAATGATAAGTTGTAAAAAAAAATTTTTCTTTTGAGAGAAAAATTAATTACATTAGAATAATAAATAGTGTTAAAAAAATTAAAATTATTTTTTAAAACTTTTAATTTTGGTAGAAATCGAAAACTTATAGTGTCTTTATAAAAAAACTTAAATATCTCATTAAATATAGAAGTATTCCAATCTATATTATTTGGTGACATCATCATCCAATGTGAGTCTTGTGTGTTATTGGGTATAAAATTAAAGTTGTTATACTGGTTTGTGATGATTGACTCTATTCTGAAAGAGTTTTTAATTTTTTGGACTACTTGCCATCTTGAATATAAATTATGAATATAAGAAAACAACCATCTACTTAATAAAATTTCCCAAAATTCCTCTTTTTCTTTTTTTTTGTGAATATAATTCAAATTTTTAGTCAATACCTTTAAAAAATATTTATAACTTTGTATTATAAATTTTGCATCTAGAGACTTTTGTTTAAAATTATTCCATTTGTAAAAATCAAAATATTCAAAATTTTTTTTTTGTAGATAAATATTTTTTGACAATTCACACCAGTCACCTATAGAAATTAAATTGTGTAATTTTAATTTTAAGATATCTTTTATTTCATAATCAATAATGTTAGCGTTTATCAAATCTATTTTTCTTTTTTTTTTATTAGCAGTATTTTTTTTTCTACTCATAAAAACTTTTTAATTTCTTGTCTTATTTGATCTATTGTGGAATTTTTAATATCAAATTTCATTAAATAATTTTTATCAATTAAATTATTTGTAAACTCTTTATCACTCATGGAAAAAATCTTATTAAGTTTTCCCTCAAATGTAGAATAGTCACAATTAGTAATCTTGCATATACCTTCCATCGGAAAATCAAATATTTGATTTTGCATAAAGTTTATGGACACTCCTTTCCCACCTATAGATAAATTTTCTCTAATCAATGTTGAGTATGCACTAATTGTAACATTGCTTTTAAGCATAAGATCATAAGTAATATATTTGTATCTTTTGTAATTTATTGTTGAGTTTTTTAAAAAAAAAGAAAATTCCGACTCATTAAGATTATTTTTGTAAAAATTAATTTCATCTTCTAAGTTTTTTTGCGAACTATTTAATCTCTTTAAAGAAAAAATAATTTTTTTTTTATTAACTAAGGAGTATTTAATTATAAATTTGACAAATTGCGCCATTCTTTTAACTTCACCATTTGTACCAAAAATTCTATCTGAGTTCTGTGTAATTGCATCTGAAACAATTAATATATCGAATAAAATATCTTTTTTTTTAAGCACATTAATCTTTTTATCAAATATATAATTTGCTAAACGTAAACTTCCTACAGGAATAAAGTTTTTAACTTCAATTTTTTTTTTTTTATAATCATCAATTTCATATTTTCCAAAACAAAAAAAATTTGGTAAAAAAAACTTTCTAGTTTCATCAGTTTTGTGAATGCCCTTTTCAAATCGATGTAAATATCTATTAAGGTCATACCTCGCTCCATTTTGGATTGCAAAAAAATTTATCTTATCGTTTAATATTTTAGCAATTTCAAAAAACTTCAATGAATTATCACTCCACGTAATTACGACTTTTGGAGAAACATATTCTATCATTGTAAGTAGATAAGCTGTCCAAATATTAATTGTTTTTAACTTAAAATAATAAATTAATGACCTTAGTATTATCTTGGGATTAATCATTAATTCTTCTATTCTTCCATAGCGTGTTTTTAAAAGATAGAAGTCATAATCCTTTAATACAAATTTTAGATCAGAAAAAGATACATCATCAAAAATTAAAATCTTTTTTTGATCTGGAAGTTTAGAAACAAAATTTAATTTGTGTATTATTTTGATAAATTTTATAAGTAATTTCATAATAAATATATTCTTAAATCTTAATTAGTTAGATCTTACTTTTACTTATCTAATAATTCTTTTTTAAGTTCATCATATTCTTGCATTTTTCTTTTCATAAAATTTAGTGTTAGTTTGGTTCTTAATGATAAGCCTTTTGGTGTTAAAATGTATCTAATATAGTCAACTTTATTCTTTTGCTTTTTAAAGTTTTGAATTTTTACAAGTCCTTTATCTTGCAACGCTTTAAGGCAATAATTCAACTTTCCAAGACTGAAACCCAACGATTTTGCGAGTTGTCTTTGAGAATAGCCCGGTCTCTTTTGAATTTCCCTCAAAATATTAAGGTGATCTTGTCTGTCCATATATTTGAATATTAAACATAATTAGCGTTCATAAATTGAACTGTCAAGAAACTTTAAAAAATATTAAACAAATTGAGATTGTATAATTACATTTATCAATATCTAAAATAGCTATCACTTCTAGGATTTCATGAAAACCTTTGATTATAATAAAAAAACTATTAAATGATTTAAACTAACAATAATTTGAATAGAATATAAAATTAATTTTATAAACATAAAGTAAAGTTTATAGTATCATTTTCTTGGATGTTAAAATTATGAAGCGATATATACCTTATGGAAAACAATATATTAACAAACAAGATATAGATGAAGTTTCCAAAACGCTCAATTCAAGCCTGATAACTTCTGGTCCCAAAACTTCTGAATTTGAAAATTTGTTTAAAAAAAAATTTAATTCTAAATTTGCAGTGAGTTGTGCAAATGGGACCTCAGCTCTTCATCTTGCTTTCTTGTCTATTGGATTAAAAAAAGATGATGTAATCATTATGCCAGTGGTAAATTTTATCGCCTCCACAAATATGGCTTATGCACTAAAAGCCAAAATTTATTTTGCAGATGTTAACCCGGTCACTGCTCAAATGACCCCCTTAGATTTAGAAAATTGTATTAAAAAAAATAAATTAAGAAATATAAAAGCTGTTGTAAGTATGTATAATGGAGGTGAGCCGAATAACCATAAACAATTTTACAAACTAAAAAAAAAATACAATTTTTATTTAATTGAAGACGCATGTCATGCTTTAGGTGCAAAATATTCAATTAAAAAAAACCAATATGTCGGTTCTTGTATTTATAGTGATATAGCAACATTTTCATTTCATCCTGTAAAAAATATCACTACTTGTGAGGGGGGTATGATAACCACCAATAATAAGAAAATATTTAAATTATTAAAACTTTTTAGAAATCATGGTATTCAGAGAAAAAATAGCAATAACAAAAAGTATCATTGGAGTTACCAAGTTGTTGCTCCAGGTTATAATTATAGACTGAGTGATGTACAGTGTGCTTTGGGAATATCACAACTGAAAAAAATTGAAAAGTTCATCAATAAAAGAAAGGAGATTTTTGACTTTTATCGTAAAAATTTAAAAAAATTTGAAAATATAATAAATGTCAAAATTCCCACTAAGGACCAATTATCAGGTAATCATTTGTTTATTATCAATTTTAAAAAAAATGAAAAATTTTATAGAAATAAGATAATCTCTAGATTTTATGATAACAAAATCATTACTCAAGTCCATTACATACCAATATATAAATTCAAGTTTTATAAAAAAATCTGCAAAGGTATTTTTCCTGGAGCTGAAAAGTATTTTAGTAATAGTTTAAGCCTTCCTATTTATGTTTCAATAACTAAAAAAGAAATTAAAAGAGTGTGTAATACCCTAATTTCTATAATTAAAAGAGATAAATATATAAATTAGAATTTACAATACTAAGAAATCTAAGTAATCAGTTTATATAAAAAATTGTTCCTTTCTATCTGAAGTAAGTGATGTTATTTTTCTTTTTTTAAAACCAAATTTTTTTAAGTCTGTTTTTGTGAAAAAATAATGTGATTGAAAATAATTTTCATCTAGCACTGAAAAATATCGCATTAATATAAGACCTCTATTTGTCATTCTATAAACGTCATATTTAAGATTTTTTAAAAAGTAAAAAAGATCATTGAGTTTTTTTTTATGATTTCTCCAACCAGAACTATATTCGAAATAACCAGATACATTATTCTTTGAAAGAAGTTTTTTTGCACCAATCAAAATATCACTTTCATTTCCGTCGGTATCTATCTTAATAAATATTTCTTTTTTAATATTAATTTTTTGCATTTTTAAAAAATCATCTATTTTCATTGTTTTTTTTGTTAAAATCTTGAAGTTATTAGATATTGTTGGATTATAATCTCTTCTAATTTTTGTAGAAGTTAGTTCACTTCTTGAAGGGTAGAAATAGATTTTTTTTTTTCCTGGGTTGTTACTTAGGCCTAAATTAACAAAATTTATATTCAAAAATTTTTTTTTTTTATTTCTATAAAAATCTACAAAATCAAATCCATAAATGTTGATATTCTGGTTTTTTTTTCTACAATAAGAAGATATCTCTCCTTTATAAAAACCAATATCAAAAAAAAAATCAAAATGTTTTATTAATTTTTTAATTAAAAAAAATTCACCATTTATTTTTGGATTTCCTAAAAAATATCCCATTTTTACAAAAGCTTTTTTTAAAATTTTGATTTCTTTAAATTTTTTTTCCATTATCAATTATTTTAAAATTTTTTTTCATATTGGTAATTGATTCAGGTCCACAATTGAATAATAAATCTATTATTGATAATCGTGGAATAAATTTTCCAAATAATTGCTCATATGGATGAACATTATCATTATATTCAAAAAATTTTACATTCATATTATATGGTAAGTTTTTTGGAAAATATTGCATCACTCCTGAAGTACTTAATAATGATGTTGCTTTTGTCTTTAAGTAAATTTCCTCAATTAATTTAAATTTTTTTTCTTTTGTCCCTAATTGTGATGAAAATAAAATTTTTTTATCTTGAACTCCTATTATCTTATTTACCAAATAAATAATTTCTAAATTTATATCAATCAATTTTTCATAATTTTTATTCAAAATTTCTTCAATACTTCCAAAATATTCTTCAAAATATTTACTTTTTTTATAATTAAAATAAATTGTATTTATCAATTTTTTCTTTTTTTTTTCATTGTAATCAATCTTTACTTCATTAATTTTTTGTAGATATTTTCCTTTTGTTTGAGTATCAATTCTAAGGTATATAAACTTGTCTTTGGTTTTAATCTTGTTTCTTTTTTGCCACGAATTTTTATCAAATTGCACATCATCTAAAAAAATAATCTCATCAATAAAAAAAAATTGAGCAAAAAAGCCACTATAAGGAAAAAAAGTTGGTTGTGTAACAACTATATTCTTATTTCTTATAGTCTTACTTTCTTTTTTTATACTCAATAAGTGGACCTCTTCTTCTAATTCTTTGTTTTTCATTAATTGGTGGATAATTGTAAAAACCTAAAATCATCTTTTTTTTTAAATCAAGTTTTTTAAAAAAATTTTTTTTCAAATCAAAAGGTAATGCAAATTGTTGTCTCAGAAACCATCTATTAAAGACTAATATTAAAACATTTCTCTCTTTAAAATCTGTTTTTGCTGATGCTCCATGCCAGCAGGACGAATTCATTATAATCATTGAACCTTCTTCAGCATAAATTTCTTTAGCTTTTCTTTCGTCTTTTTTTGTAGGGTATCTTAAAAACTTGTGTGACTTAGGAACTATTCTTGTTGCACCAGAGCCTTTTTCTACTTTATCTAAGTATACAAACATATGTAAACTTGTAGGAGGGTAGACTCCACATATTCTACTATCTATGTGAAGACTTTGAGCCTTGCATGGTCCTGTTAGTTTTCTAGCATGGAGGTGGTCAAATTGAAATACAAATTTATCTTTTAAGTATGATCCATTATCAAAAAATTTCTCACAAATTTTTAATACCTGTTTATTAAAAACTAAATCGAAAAATTTAAAATGTTTACTTGTAAGATTATAATACATTTGCGCATCTTCTCCATGGAATTTTTTAAAAACTTTTCCTTTTTTAGAACTATTGATTAAAGTCTTTAACTTTTTACATTGTTTAATACTTAAAAAATCTTTTAATATTGAGTAACCCTTTATCTCAACGTTTCGCATCAAAATTTTTAAATTTGTTTTTTTCATTTCTTGAGTAAAAAAAAATTATTCCTTCCAATTCCTAATTTTGAAAACATACTTAAAGTAAAAATTATATCTTCAGATTTATTGTTCTGGTACAAATAATTAATTGACCGACATCTTAAGTCGTGAGCTTGTTTTCCTTTTTTTTTATCATTAACATAATTAAAATCTTTAGATAATAGCAAAAGTTCAATTGGAAAATCGCTTATTGAATTTAATACATTAAATTTGAGAGATTTTGCCAAAGATACAAAATTTTTATAATTAAAATATGAAATATGATCAGGGAAACTTATCCAATATTTCTTTTTAACTTTTTTCATTTTAATTAATTCAGTTTGTAATTTTGAAAAATCATTTGGTATTGCTATAAAAATTAAAGTTTTTTTACTGACTTTTGATCTTAACAATTTTAAAAATTTTTTAGGATCTAAAATATGTTCTATAACGTTATTTAATACAACTATGTCATAATCAATTTTATTTTCTCTTATAAATTGATCAGGAACAGTTTTAAAAAACCTCATATTCTTTTTTAATTTATAACGAAGTTGCGTTGAATCAAAATCTACAAGGGTTATTTTACGACATCTACTACTAATGTAATGGGCAAATCTACCTGTACCAGAACCTATATCGAGTAAATTCGGTTTTTGTTTTTTTTTTAAATTTTGTTTTATAAAATCAAACTTAATATTTGAAATTGATTTAAAATATTGTTCTTCTACTAAAGAAAAATTATAATTGAAATTCTTATTTGTTTTAAAATATTTTTTTTCATAATATTTTTTCAGATAATCCTGATCTATATTTGATTTTAGAAAATAAAATTTTTTCTTGTCTTTTACAATTTTAAAATTTTTTTTCATATTAATAAGATACGGGTTCTATAGTAAAGTTTATATTATATTTTTTTTCATTATTGTTTCAATAAAACATACAACTTTTATAAAAGCTTAAAAATAAGTTTAATTATAAAAGAAAAACGTTAATTTTTAATTTTATTAAAAAAAAATTCAGCTTTTTTCCAATCTTCAGGGTAATCTATATCGATCGCCCTATAGTTTGGAATTTTGATACCAAAATTAAATCTTTTTCTCATGTTTAACCAACCAAACTTATGAGAAAAATAAAATTGACCTGTGTCATAATATGTTTTTTTAAATTCTTGTGTTCTTTTATCAAATAATTTTTTATTTAATTTTGAGATAGTATTATCTTTTTTTAGTTCCAAAGCCCTCTCTATTGGACTCGGAAATTCTGCAACGGGATACACAAAATTTTTATTATCTTTATTGGAGATTTTTATTGCCTTTTTTAAATCTTTAATATTCAAAAAAACTGCACACGGGTATACACAACATATATTATTTAGCTCATATTTCTTTGACAAATCTTTAATTGCACTCAAAATTACTTCATTTGTTCCTATCAAATCACCTGAAAGTTTTTTGGGTCTTTTAATAAATTTCTTAATCCCGATTTTTTTACATACTTGATATATTTTTTTACTATCTGTGCTAACGAAGATAGCATCAAAAATTTTTGACTTTCGCAAAATATTATAAGTCCAATATATTATTGGTTTTGACTTGAAATTTTTTATGTTTTTATTTTTAATTCTTTTGCTACCATATCTTGCTGGTAAAATTGCTATATTTTTAAATTTTTTTTTCATCGTATACCAAAAATTGAATTTTTACATTGTCTCAAATTATTTCTTAACTTTGATAACTAAAAAACTTTCAAGTAAATGTGAAGAGTGAAAAAAGCTATAATTTTTAGAGACTTTATTATGTACAAATTTAAAAATTTTTTCCATCTCTGGATAAAAATTTTTTTTATTTTTCCAATCTGGGTTACTAGTCAAAAAATTAATTATCAAAACACCCTTACAATTTTTTTTTAGTCTATAGATTATATCAAATATATATTTATACATTTTTTTATCTGACAATCTGTCTTTTATTGTAAAAATACCACTTAAAATTATAACATCAAATTTTTGATTGAAATGTGTTTTTTTCAAAATATCAAAATGATAATATTTATTTTCTCTAAATCTTGTTGAGGAATAATCAAATGCCTCCTTTGACGTATCTATGCCTGCGTAAGAGAGTTTTAATTTTTTTTTTTTTAAAAATACATATAAATTTGATAGACCACAACCAAAGTCCAATAAAGTAATTTTTCTTTTATAATAATGTGAAATGATTGAGTAAAAATATTTAAGTCTCAATTGATTTTTTTTTGCTGAATTCCATCCTTGCCCTTCAAGGTTAAAACCTTTTTTTTTTAACAATTTTTGATAAAAATTTAAAATCAGCGAATAGTCATTTTTCATTTATAATTTTTAATTCTTTTATATTTGTACATATTCAGCATTTCAGGAGGAACGCCATAATTTAATTTACATTTTTTATACACATTTTTTATATCATTATAAATCATTTCCTTGACTGAATTTTCAAAATCAACTCTTGGAAATTCTAATTCGTGCTGATATGCAGCTGACAAAATATGTTTAACAGATTTTTCTATTCCTTGATTAATAGACATAGTTTTAATTATCTTTCTTTCAGGGTAAAATTCTTTAGGTATTAGGTTACTTTTTTTATTCTTATTTAAAACCATATCTGCTATGGCCTTACCAATTAATGGTGAAAGTGTTAAGCCATCTCTTTTGGTGCCTGAAGCAATCCAGATGCCATCAATTGAAGATGGCCCTAAAAGTGGAAAATTATCTATAGTTGTTGGCCGATGACCAATACAAATTTTATCAATTTTAATATTATTAAAATTTACGTTTATCTCTTTAATTAAAGAACTTTGTAGACCTAAAAAACTAGACAATATAGGCTTATCTATTGGCACATGCGAAATTCTATTGGTTGCCCCAACATAAACATCTTTTTTATTAAATGGGACCAGATGTAAACCACATGCCATTCCTCTATTTGGTGTTCTGAGAACATGCTTTGGAAGTAAGGTATTAATATTTTTGCTTATAAATGCGCTTCCGGAGCCGAAAAATAAATCTGGAATTTTACTATTTATTTCTTTAATTTGATTTATGATAAATTTTGAATATGCACCTGCTGCTATTACAATATTTTTTGAATAAAATTTTTCACCTTTAAAATCAATTATTTCTCTTAAACCATTTTTTTTTAAATTTATTTTTTTTACATTGAACTGATGTAAATGAAAATTTTTTTCTTTATTGAAGATATTATCATAACTTTCTAATAATGATTTTGATGAAACTAAAAAATTTTCGTTAGGAATAAATATTGATTTTAATGATCTATTTTTTTCTGAGGGAACGTAACCATCAATGGATCTATTTTCTAAATCTTCATATTTCTCATGATATTTTTTTAATCCATTTACAATTGCAGTAAAGTTTTCATCATCCAATTTGTCTGCACTTGAATTATTCAAAATAATTGTGCCCTTTTTAATCTTTATTTTATTTTTAACTTTAGAATTTAAACTTTTAATAAAATTTGGCCAAAGAGTTTTCGATTTCAAAAGCATTTCAAATTTTTTCTTACCAATTTTTGTATTCAAAGTATCATATTCAAGTTCTGCAAATATATTTAGCATCGCACCAGAAGCAAGAGAAGCAGAACCCTCACGATTTTTTGGACCCATTAAACATATTTTTGTGTTTGGCTTTAAATTATTCATTTCAAAAGCAATTGAGCAAGCCAAAGAGCCATTTCCGATAATTATGACATCGAAATTATTTTTTTTCATAAGATAAAATTTTAATTACTCTTTCAAATCCTCTACCATCAAATATTTTTGAACCATTCTTTATAATTTTTTTTCGAAGGTTATAATTTTTTAAAAGATTTTCCATATTATAAATTAAACTAGTTTTTTTTAAATACCTAATCTGTCCTAAATAAATAGAGGATTTAAACGCTTGAAATTTTTTTTGTAATTTGTGAGATAAATTATCAAAAGAGATTATGATAGGCACCGATTTATAAAAAATACACTCATACTTTGTTAACCCGGTCGTAATTAAAGAAATATCGGATGTGGAAATATATTCTGACAAATCAGAGCAATTCTTAATAAAAGTAATTTTAAATTTATTAAAATTTTTTTTCTTAAAATTAATAAGCTGCTTAATATATTTTTTTTCAAAATCATTTCCAATCACTACATTTAATTTGATATCCTTAAATAAATTACTTTGAAAACAAAGGATTTTAAGAATTCTGTAAGTAATTTTTTTATGATCAGATTGTCCACATGTAATTAATATATTTTTAACTTTTTTTTTTATTTCATTTTTTTTTTTAAAATTTTTAACCCTCATAACAAAATAACTTCCACCAAAATAATGCTTTTGATAAAGGTTGTTTTTTTTAGCTCCTAAATAAGGAGTTATTAAAACTGACAATTTGAATTTTTTTTTAGTAGTAAGAGCTTCTTCTCCTAAACTATCTATTAGAAATAAATTTTTATTTATCTTACTCAACTTATCAAAGTAGGTTACTAATTTAGATTTTACTTTAACTTTTTCAAAATTAGAGAAATCAAAAATAACTTTACTGACTTTATGATTTATATTTAATTGGTGATTTAATCTAAATTCATTTTTAAAATTAAAATTTTTTAAAAAAAATATTTTTATATTTTTGTGAAGTTCTTTTCGAATTAATCTTTTACATGAATTAAGGTTTTTCTGGTCTTTATTTTGAATTATAAAAATAACTTGATATTTCTTTTGTAAAAATTTTGCAAGGATTAAACACCTTGCTAAATGTCCGCCACCAAAACTTTTTCCATAATCAAGTCTAAATAGTATTGTTTTCAAATTATATAATTTAATTTTAAAGACTGGCCAATATGAAGTTTCTTATTAACTTTTTTTCCTAAAATTTTATTATAATATTTAGGGTGAAGACCATATGCAGGCCTTACGATTTTTATATTCTTTTCACTAAGTATTTCTCCTTTATTTATATTTTTATTTACCAAGATTGATTTTCTTCCATTCATAGCTCTTAAAGTTTTGGGATCTATCTTTAGTGAAGATTTACCAACTGACTTTTCTGCAACTCTTATTTCTTTAACCATTTGTTTAAATTCATTAGGTTCAAGAGAAAAAAAAGCGTCTAAAGATTTTTTTTCCTTATAATATTTAATATGTTTTTCTATAACTCTTGCCCCTAATAACACTGCTGCTATTGATGACCCTATACCCAATGTATGATCTGAAAATCCAATTGGACATTTGTATTTTTTTTCTAAGATTTTAATTGATTTTAGGTTTAATTTTGATGGATCAGCTGGATAGTGAGATTGACATTTAAGTAAAATAAAATTTTTGCAACCATGTTTTTTTAAAGTTGAAACAGCAAGATTAATATCTTGTATTTTTGCTAGTCCTAAAGATACTATTACAGGTTTTTTAGTTTTAGCTACCTTAGCTATTAAAGGAATATCGGTTATCTCTGGTGAGGCTATTTTATATATCGGACAATTAAGTTCCTCAAGTAAGTCAACCGCTTCTAGATCAAATGGAGAAGAAAATAAGGTAATCCCAATTTTTTTAGCCTTTTGAAAAAGGAGTTTATGCCATTTATAGGGTAATTGGGCTTTTTTAAATAATTCATATCTGTTATTAAATTTTTTCCAAGGGCTATTATTATTTAGATCGCGTTTTTTTTTTAAGATATTTTTTATTGCTAAACTCTCCGGTTTAAAAGTTTGAATCTTTACTGCATCCGCCCCACAATTTTTTGCAATTTCAATTAATTTAATTGCTTTTTTTAATGACTGGCAATGGTTTGCGGAAATTTCAGCAACGATATAAGTGGGACTTTTTTTATTTAGTTCTTTTTTGTCTAATTTCATTTTACGCATTTTTTTGATTTATAAATTTTAGTGAATAATTTTTTTTTTTTTTAATATTCTAAATATTTTTTTTGTTTTGTTAAAACTAATTTTTGTATATTTTGAAATTTGTTTTAAGGTATTGGTGCCGTCAGAAAATTGAATGAAATTCATCAAATTAAAAACTTCTTTATAATTTATCCCTTTTTGACTAATTTTGGGATATAAATTTCTTTTACCCATGTTTGGCTCACAAAAAAAATTTGTTTTGGGCTTATATCCATTTATCAGAGGTTTTTTTTTACTCTTTAAGCCAGGAATATAAAGATTTTGCATTTGAATAATCGCCTCTTTTGCTATTCTAAAACCACCCCTAAGGCCTACCGGTGAAACTAATTCGAAATTATCTTTTGAAGTGTGATATTCAGGATATGTCCGATATTTCGACCTCATAATAGAGCCAATATTTAAATCTACACCGGGTGAATTGAATTGTCTTTCATCAGAACCTCTATCTAGAAAGCTATAATATTTTGGTTTTATATTGAGTTTTTTGAATGCTAATTTCGCAGAATGATCAGACAATGAATTTTCGTATTTTGATTTTAAGTAAGAATAATTTCTGTTATCACCGATACATGTCAAAACATAACCTCCAATGACATTCATTTTAAGTGATTTAAAATTTTTACAAATGTATGCTATAGAACCAATTGTCTCTGGAATAAATAAAAATCTTAAAGATAATTTATTTTTCTTTTTTTGAAAAAATTGTATTAAAGCAATAGATACCAATGGCCCAGATAGTTCATTATTTGCCATTGAGGGATGACATATATAAGTAGAAATTAAAATTTCTTTCTTTGATTCACCTGGAATTAAAATTTCACCATAAGTAAGATTTCCATTCTTTTTAAAAACAGAGTCTATTTTGATAAAAAATTTATCTTTTTTGTTGTACTTTTTACTTATTTTCTCTTTTTCATTTTCGGATAAACAGAAACCCCAATATTTATTATAATAAGATGTAACATATGGAATCGAACTTTTTTGTTTTTTTAATGTATGAATACGAGAAAGTAATTTTACTTTATCAATCACTTTATTTACTGGTTCTGAGTAACCCACAAGATGTAAATTATTTTTTTTAAAATCAATTATTTTTTTCTTATTCTTATCTAGAACATAAGCATCTTTAACATTCCATTCAGGAGGTATCTTCCAATCAAATACTCTTGTTGATGATTTAATATTTGAGATTTGAAGTTTTGGTAATTTTTCTTTAATAAGATTTAAAGTTAACCTTGTACCTTTACCAGTAATACTTCTATTGATTTTGAATAGTTTATTTTTACCAAATTGATAAAGTTGTAACATACTCATTATATTTTTAGTTAGAGAATTGGTAAGTAAAATAATATGTAATTAATTGACATATATATTAAAAATTTCCATGAAGTGTACATTATTTATTTATGAAAATAAATTTGTCTTTTTCATATGTTTTATTAAGATAATTATATAAATCGTCATAGCCGTAAATAAAAATATTTGAGCCTTGAATTTTGTCTCTAAAGACAAAATCTTTTTTTAATAAGTCTTTATAAATCTTTCTAAAAGTAAAAGCATCTTCTTTTCTATGCATAAATTTTCTCACATAAGCTTTAAAATTTTTTCCAACAAATTTTTTATTTTTAATCACTTTTGTTGAAAATTTTTTATCAAATCTGTATTTGGCTTTATTTTTTTGCTCTATGTGATGAACCAGGGTATTTCCTTTTTTTAATGGTCTAAATAAATTAAGAAAAACTGCTTTTTGTTTATATAATCTTGAATGAACACAATCATTCCCAAATGCAGATTTACCAATATTTTTTACAATTTTTTTGTTTTTACCTATAGAAACGAATGAAAACAAAGGATGCTCAGACCTTTCATACTTAAAATTATTCATCACAAAATTAGCTAAAAAACCAACTTTTGACTTTGTTTTTTCCACAATAAAATTTCCGTTTGTATTGTATGAAAATGCTGGAACAACACATGTTATTCCTTTTTTTATAAAAAGATTTAAAAAAAATTTAACAGAATTTTTATGATTTTTTTTATTGTGCTTAAAAAAGGTTGTAAAATCTGAATAAATGTAGACATAATCTGCTTTATAAATGCCAGATTTTAAAAAGATTAAGTCAATTTTTTTTAACATTTAAGTTGATACCACAATCGTTTTATCCTTTAACTTTAAACAATAATTGTTTTTATCTATTTGTAAAATTTTTTTCTCAATATTTTTTTTTGAAATTTTAAAGCTATTTATTGTTTTTTTTTCCTCAAGATAATTGAAATACAACTTTCCCCATTCACTATTATAGGGTCCAGAAAATCCAGCATTAAAATATCTTAAAAATTTTTTAAAATCCCAAGTAAAATCTAGTAATCCGTAATTTGGAATTTTTTTTGGAAAAAATTTTTTTTTTTTATTATTGTTACTAAAAGTTCTAACTTTTTTTCCTTTAGCTAATTTATTCAAAAACTTGATTAATATTTTTTTTGTTAAACCTTCAATCTTTTTAGTACAGCTAAGTAAATTATCATTTAAATTAATTGAGGTTTTGCTAACTAAAATTATTTCTCCTGCATCAACTTTTCCAGTCATTTTATGGATTGTAACTCCAATATTTTTCTCTTTGTTAAAAATCATTCCAGAAATTGGATTGATGCCTGGGTATTGAGGCAAAATCGCAGGATGAACATTAAAACAATCTTTAAATCTATTTAAAACATTTTCTTTAATTATCTTTTTTGAAAGAATGTTCAGTAAAAAAAATTCATCTAATTTTTCTTTTATAATAAAATCTTTGTTAAATTCTTTAAAAAAGAATATTTCTTTATCTTTACAAATTTTTTTTGTTATTTTTATGTATCTTTCATCATTACATGCCACATACTTAAGGTCGATATTTTTATTTTCACTAATATACTTTAAACATTTAAGACCTATTGCTTGGCCAATAATAAGAGCGATTTTTAGTCTCATAAATTTAAAATATTTTTAAATTTTTTGGGCCATTTATCAATATTTGTTCCATGCTGACTATAAAGTGCTAATAATAATCTTTCAAAACCTATTCCGATACATCCAGAGTAGATAAATTTTCCTTTTCTTTTAATTTTAAAAGCTTTACCAAAAGTGTTAAGATGAAAATTAATAGAACCAACAGCTATTTCTTTTTTTAAAAATGGTATCTCAGCAATAATTTCGTACTTTAGATCCATAGCATCCTGAAATACTTTTTTATTTATATTTGACATAAAAAAAGGGTCATTTGCTACTTCAATACGACATTTAAGCATTGTTATTTGAAAAAATTTTTTTAAGGATTTGACTAAGTCATTTCTGGTTTCTAAAACAAATCGTTCATCACCAACAAACATTATATCTCTGACAGAAAAGCTAATTAGTCTATCTAGAGTTTTAGAGTTTGATTTTTCATCTCTAAAAACTTTATTATAAGTTGTATAAATTGAATTTTTATGATTTTTTACATTCTGTAAAGCATAATAACAATTATCACAAACTGCTGGCTGTAGACCATATTTTGACTCACTAAATTTATTATCAATTTTAATTGTCTTAAAATATTTATTTTTACTATATTTTTTTGAAAAATTTTTGTAATTTTCATAATTTTTTTTTAAACCACTGATCAATAATGTTTGCTGAGGAAAATCTGAAAAATAATCTATCTTTTTGTATAAATCAACTGGCCAAAAAACTGGGTGCTCTTGATCTATCGCATCATATTTTTTTATGGCTAAATTATAAAAATATTTATTTAAAGATCTGAAAACCCTCAAAAAAGTGCCTTGAAATTGAAATAATCCCTCTGAAATTTTTACAATTTCTTTTTTTTTTTTTAAGAATGAAATGGGATCATTTGTATATTTAAGTTTTTTATTTTGAAGAAAAATTATTTTCTTTTTTGATGGTCCAGACAGCCTCATCAAATTTGGACAACTTTTTTTTATTTGTGAAAAATTTTTTTTATTAAGTAAAAAAATTTTGTTTTTTTTTATAACTAATTTTGATTTAGGAAAACTATCTTTAAGGGAACTGAGTATAAATGATTTTTCATTAAAACTAATTTTCTTATTATGTATATAAACGATCTTCATTTTTTTAAAGATTGCTTTTTTTTAACTTTTGACAGAAATTCTATAAATATATTATTATTGAAAAAAAAAACAGTCTCAACTAATCCTCCAAAGCAATTTATTTTTATCTTATAAGAGTTAACATATAGATAATCATTTTTTTTTTTAAATTTTTTTTTTACGATATTTATATCATTAACATAATAAGCTAAGTGATGTATTGATGGACCTCTAGTTTTAAGAAAATTTGCAACAGTTGATTGAGAATTAAGTGGAATAATGAACTCCATCCAAAGATTATTGTTTTTATTCTGTCCTATTACTAATTTATTATTTTGTTTTTTGTCAAAATAAGTAAATTTTTTTTTGGTAAAAAAAAATAATTTTTTAAATCATTTTCTTCGCAAACAACGCCTATATGATGTATCTTCATTTAGAACAATTGATAATCATTAGAGGTTAATTAAAGTTTTGTATTTTTGAAATTTTTTAAAGATTTTCGTATCGGCAATATTAATTCTAATTTTAGCTTTTTTTTCAATTTTTGAAGCCAAAGTGAATACGTCCAGTGAGTCTATAATACCTTCTGTTATCAGATTTTTTTTTTCTATTTTTTTAAAAGCTGATTTACCTTCTTTTTTAATTAAAAAATCATCTACAATTTTTTTTATAGTTTGCTTTCTATTCATCTTAGATTGCTAAAATTCTACTAAAATAAATTATAAATATCACAAAAATTTAATTTAAAATCCATATCATTTTGAAAATATAAAAATTTTTTTCAGTGCATAAATCAAGCCAATTGAGCTATTAGTACTGGTCAGCTGCACGCATTACTGCGCTTCCACATCCAGCCTATCAACGT
>MDTE01049819.1_pt1 | contig 18254 bp, 19 predicted proteins | sample 811231 | NCBI WGS metagenome assembly MDTE01 (sample SAMN05326651, study PRJNA326480) | marine metagenome | isolation source: seawater | place: Indian Ocean: Red Sea | collected 2010 | reverse complement strand
TCGTTGAATGACGAATGTCCATTCATTTGGTGAAGCGGCCGCACCTCAACTGCTGACTGTCGCATGGGGAGCAGGAAGAACGAGATTCCCTGATGTTTGGCGGCAGCGAAATCTGTCCGCGCAAGAAAAATGCCGTAGTCGGCGTTTTGCGCACCGGAGTTCCACACTTTCTGTCCAGAGATCACCCACTCGTCGCCGTCGCGCTCTGCTCGCGTTGAGAGGCTCGCCAAATCGGATCCAGCTCCGGGCTCACTAAAGAGCTGACACCATTTGTGTTGGCCCGTCAGGATTGGAAGAAGAAATTGCTGTAATTGGCGTTCTGTTGCCCACTCCAACAATGTGGGCGCTACCAGGTACATGCTCACCCCTGATGCCATTCCGACCGCCCCAGCCTCGAAGAGGGCTTGTCGGCTCATATTCTCACTAGATGTCGGCAGATCCCGTCCGAACCACTGTGACGGCCAAGACGGTTTGCCCCACCCGCTCTGGGCCAACTGCGTACGCCAAGACACCAGTTCGCCGGAGGGGTCCCAGTGATCCTTAACCCATTGACGCATTTCGTCCGCATCGTTTTCAACGAAATCCATGTCACCAACCGTTGAGATGTACGAAGTCTTCAGATGCCTTTCTCCGGCCAGCCTTGAAATCGGTCCCGAGCGTGTGAGCGACTGGGCTCAGGGCCACTTGTTGGACCGTAGCGAACGGAATTCCAAGGATGTCAGCGACTTCTTGCTCGCGCTGAAGGTGTACGGTTGTCCAGCAGGTGCCAAGCCCTCGGTTTCGGGCGGCAAGCATGAAACTCCATGCTGCTTGGATGACTGAGCCCCATTTAACGGCCTGTGTCATGGCATCTGTTCCCTCAAGTCTTCCTGTAATACAGGGAACAAATATTGCCGGCACATCGGGGAAAATTTCAGCCAGGTGACGTGCTGAACCCATCATGTTGAGCCATGACGCTCGATCGCTCTCTTCTCCTTGCTTGGATGCAGAGGCGTCGAGGTACTCATCAGTGACCATGGCCGTCCAGACCTCTTGGTATATGGTGCCCACCTCGCGACATTGATCCCTGTCTGTTGACACCACGAAATGCCAGTCCTGTCTCAGGGAACCGGTGGGAGCCTGAAGTGCAATATCCAAGCAGTCCCTGAGAACCTCGACGCTGACTTCCTTCTCTAAGTTCAGACGTCGTCTCACTGAACGCGTAGTGGTCAACACCTCTTCGGCGCTTAACTCGAGGGTCATAGTTACCGTTCTTTCTGCCTTATTGTTCGAATTGCACTCGGGCTGTGCCAATTACTCCCGTTCGTCCGTCTTCGGCGACGATTGCTAAATCAAGTTCGGCTATAAGCGCATCGTCGTCAGTATCGGTAACTGCTCCGGTCATTGTGATGTCGGAATCCACCAGAAGTGAACCTCGAAACACGGTGTCAATTTCCAAAATCTCGCACCCCGGCGCCCAACGATGAATCATTGACGCAAGCAAACCTTGGCTCATAATCCCAGGAACGATCGCAGCGGCGAATCCCTCTCTTTGGGCTGCTTCGTGATCAATGAAACGTTCAAAGACGTGCTTGGCGGCGTGACAAAATGCGGTGACCCGCGGCATCGATACGTCCGGCGACTCACCAGGTAGGTCGTCCCCAATTTCTAGATCTTCGAATTTTGTTATCGCGGACACGGTCACTCAGCCTTTTTGATCATTTTCCAGTCCACCGTCGAGACTAGGTCCTTGGCCTCATTTCGAAACTCCATGCGTTGCACTATGAAGATCATGGTTCCGCTTCGGCCAGTTTTTTCAAAAATATCGGCGATCGTGGTTGTCGCAGTAAGCGTGTCGCCGGAACGAATGGGAGCATGGACCTCTACCCGCTTGCCGCCGTCAATGCCGAATCCGCCGCCAATTTGAGGAAACTCTTTAGGGAACACCCTGCCAGACATGCAGTGGGTGGTGAACCCAGGATGGGCTTGGAAGTCGTGGTGACTCGGATCAATAAAGCGTGGATCTGTTTCACCACACGCCTTGGCCCAGGCGACCATGTTTTCCGCTGACATCTCAAATGTTGTCCAGTCAAATTCGACCCCAACCCATTGGTCGCGTACTGCGGCCAGTTCTGGCATCGTGTTGTCGTCATCCATTGGTCGGATCCGTTCCGCTTCATCCCTTTTCGGGCCCTTACTCCAAATCGAAAGGTAACACTCGACGACAAATTTCGTTGGATCAGGTAATGATTAACCCTATGAGTGCTCCATCGGTTACTGGTCACAAGCAACGCATCGCCCAAGCTTGGGCGGGCAGGGTCAGTGGTTGCATGTTGGGCAAGCCGATCGAAATGATGTCGATGCGCAAAGGTCCTGCGAACCTTGGGAACTATCTCGAAGCGGTTAAGGCCTTGCCTCTGAGGGACTACATACCGTTTGCGCCTGAGTTCGATGACCACGTAGAACACCCCGCAGCATGTCGCGACCTAATTTCGGCGGCGATACCGGATGATGACATCAACTACACGGTCATTTCCCTTCTGGTCTTGGAGGAATATGGGCCTAACTTCACCACCGCGGATGTTGGTCGGATCTGGCTTAGGTATTTGCCCGGGGCGATGGTCTTTACGGCTGAACGAGAAGCGTACGCAAAGCTTTTAGCGTCCGCCGGTATGCGTTTTCCATACGGAGCCGAACCGGCGATGGACCTCGACGAGTGCAGCGATAACCCCTACAACGATTGGATTGGGGCGCAAATACGCACTGATCTTTATGGATGGGTGAATCCGGGGGACCCAGAGCAGGCGGCGAGTATGGCAGAACGAGACGCGTCGCTAAGCCATCGAGGCGAAGGTGTCTATGGTGCAGTTGCCATAGCCGTTATTGGGGCGTTGATAGGCGGGGGTATGGAGATCCATGAGGCCCTCGAAACAACAGCGGGGTTCCTTCCTGCGGACTCCGAGTGCGCAAAGGCGCTAATCCTTGGCCTTTCGGAGATGTCGAGTCCGAACGCGCGTCGTATCCACGAGGCATACGAGGGAATGTCACCAGTGCACACGGTCAATAATTTGGCTTTGGTTGCGTGGGGCTTGGCTCGAGGCGCAGAGGATTTCAGTGTTGCAATAGGGGAAACCGTGGCTGCCGGTTGGGACACCGACTGCAACGGCGCGACTGTAGGGGGTCTTTGGGGACTAACCGGGAGGAAAGTACCCAAGCAGTGGACCGTGCCTTGGGCCGCCCGGGTGCAAACGAGTCTGAGTGGCATCCCTGAGGCGCAATTGTCTGACCTGGTGGACCGCACCGTCGCTACAGCTCTCTAGTCGCTGTCACCTGGGCGCATTGAGACCGCGCTGAAGTTGCCGCCGTATAGGGCATGAACTAACGCTTCCATGTCGACTATTTGTTGGTTTGGGAAATCGGTGGCGCAGAATCCGATTCGACTCACTACGTGGCTGTCGCTGCCTCCAAAGCCTCTGTAGCCGAGTCGATCTGCCATCGCCAGTGACAGTTCATCCTCTCCGGGGATTGATCCTCCGTTAAGAACTTCAACGGTGTCGACGCCTTGGACTACACCACGCTCTTCGTAATGGGCAAATAAGCCAACACGCTTGCGACCCGGATGGCAGGGCGCTGCGAACGCGCCGGCCTTGCGACTCTCATCGAGCACCGTCTCAATGGGTAACCGAACGTTGGTGAAGTCTATGGCAGCTAATAGATCGTCGTTGACGCCGAAGACCAGGACATGCCCATAGTCGGTTTCGACTTCACTCGCCTTCATAATGGCAAGCCCGTACTCGTCCTCTAGCTGGCGGTAGTCGGAATCGGCATCGAATTGCCTGTGTTCCGTTAGAACGAAACCGTCAAGAGGTAGTTCTTTTTTCGCGATCCACTTGCAGTAGTTCTCGACTTTCGCTCGTCCGTCGTCGGACTTTATTGAATGGGTGTGAAGATCTAGGCGCATTTTGTTGGAGTCAATCGAGACGGAATACCGGCACGGCGAACCGTTCGCCGTCATCGCGATCCTGGGCAACGAAGGAGGCGCTAACGGGGGCTCCCACGGACACCTCGTCTGGGGCGCAGTCCGTGATTACTGTCAGAATCCGAGGCCCTTCTTCAAGAGTGACGTAGGCCATCACATAAGGGCATGCCTCAGCGAAACCCTTAGCCTGGTTTTGCTCGGTGACAGTGAAGGTGTATACCTCCCCTTTGCCACTAGCAACAAAGTGTTGGAGGTTGTCGCTCTCTAAGCAGTGCGCACACAGCCCACGTGGACGGTGTTGAACAAGACCGCATTTGCGACATTGTTGAAGGACCAGGTCACCTCTCCCAGCACCCTCCCAAAAGCCTCGGGATTCCCAACTCGCATACGGTAGCGGATGTTTAATTTCGCTCATTTGTCGACTCCAAGAATCAAGGTCGCACCGCTGTGCTTGTCGCCGATGGTGCCTCCTGTACCGTGCGCGAGTGCTATCTCTGGGTTGCTCACCTGGCGTTCACCACATTCTTGACGCAGTTGCTTTACCGCTTCAATGACTAAGAAGATCCCGCGCATTCCAGGATGATTTGATGAAAGGCCGCCGCCATCTGGATTTACTGGGAGAATGCCATCGAGACTTATCCCTCCCTGCGAGACAAAGTTTCCGCCTTCGCCTGGTTCGCAAAATCCGAGGTTTTCGAGAGTCGCCAACACTGTGATGGTGAAGGAGTCATAGATCATCGCGAAGTCAATATCTGAACGCTGCACCTGTGCCATGTCGAACGCATTCTGACCGGACTGTTTTGCAGCAATGGTGAGCAGGTCGGTTCGCCCCACTCCTTGGTGTTGCACCGCTTCGCCACATCCGAGGATACGAACCGGTGGCTTAGGTAGGTCTCTGGCTCTTTCGGCAGAGGTGAGCACTATCGCGCCTCCACCATCGCTAATAATGCAGCAGTCCAACAGGTGTAGTGGCCGGGAAATCATTCGACTTCCTAAGACGTCTTCGGTGCTGATAGGGGAGCGCATCTTGGCATGCGGGTTGAGCGATGCGTGCCGTCTCATGGTTACGGCGATCTCGGCGAGCTGTTCGCTGGTTGTTCCGTACGTATTCATATGCAGGTTTGCGTACATGGCATAGCTACCGACGGTCGTCATGCCATATGGGCTGGAGAATGCTGTGTCAGGGTTCCGCGAGCCTCCTGATCCGCCAGTTCCGATTGCCATCGAATTCGAGGCCGCTGTCGAACCGTACAGGATTAAGGCGACCTCGCAGAGGCCGGCATGTATGGCCGCAGCGGCATGAGTTACGTGAGCCACAAAGGAAGACCCGCCAATATTAGTGCCGTCCATATAGTCCGGTCGGAGGTCGAGATATTCGGCTAAATCTACGATGCCCATCAAGCCCATCGACATTGACGCGCCAAATAGTCCGTCGACGTCGGACCGCGTGAGACCCGCGTCGTCGAGAGCGCCCTTGGCGCACTCGGCCATAATCTGAAACTCTGTTTTATTGGGTGAGAATCGGCTCGGGTGTTCGTAGACCCCGGCAATGGCGGCGCTTGCAGGAAAGGCAGCTGGGCTCATCAGGATCTCGTCATTTCTTCAGCAGAGCGGCTTATGAGGGACGCAAATGCTTCCGGCTGCTCTATTGGACCGTGGATGCCTGCACCGGCGAGGACTTCAACCGTGGAATTGCTAAGTGTTTGTGCGAGTGACTCACTGGCCGCAACTGAGGAAGGATCGGCGTGCTCACCGACCACAACGACGGTTGGGGTGGAAAGACCCTTCAGCTCCACGCTTTCGTTCCATGCGTGCTGTGCCCGTCGCGCACCTAGTGTCGCCCGCGGGTCGGTCTTTACCCATTGAGCGAATGCTTCCCTGAGAACTGATTCATCTGGGTCGGGCGCGTATCCGCTGGTATTGAAATTTCGGCGTGCTTTACCTGCCGTAATAGATTCAAGTTCAGCAATTTCGTCGGCTAGATCTACGGTTACTCCGACCGCCCCAATACAGATAAGGCATGAGACTTCCAGGTGGCCGCGTTGAGCAAGTTCCAGTCCCACTGCGGCACCGAGACCCTCTCCGACGATCACTAACGACGGCACCTCCCAGCCGAGCATGAGTGCTTCTGCATGCTCCGCGAATGCAGTGATCGAAGACAGGCTGTCAAGGGAGCCGCTTCGGCCGTGTCCTGGAAAGTCGAGGCTTATAGGAGAGTGCGAGTCAGCTAATTCATCCATCACTGCGCTGAATGAGTTTCCATTTGCGCCCGCGTCGTGGAGAAACAGAACCGTCTGCCCTTTGCACATGGTCGGAGCGCTTCCGGGAAGAGTCGTATCTCCCCGGTGATGAACCAATATGGCTGTATCGCCGATTTCGAAATACTTGTCAGGCACGTAGCGAACCGTATCGGAACGGAGTAGATCGGGGGAGTCGAATCATAAAACTTCTGGACTTAACTCCTACGAACGGGCGTTGATGATTTCTCGAAACGGTAGTGCTTTATCTAGTTCGGGTTCTTTGGGGAGGCCCAGGATCCTTTCGCCAATGATGTTGCGCTGGATCTGGTCTGTTCCGCCACCTATCGAGGTGAAGTAGGCGTTGAGCATCGAATAAGTGGCGTCGCCGGCATCAGCTGAAGATGCCACACCTAAAGTAGCTTCTGCTCCGAGAATCTCTGCCTGCAGGCGCCCGGCATAGTGGAGCATCCGGGACATCGCGAGCTTCCCGAGCGATACCACGGGGGTCGTTGTTCCCTGTTCTATTGCAGCCTTAGCGCGGCGGTTGTTCCACTCATTGAGGACTCGCCACGAGTGAAGGACCATGAGCTGTTGGCGGACGCGCATATCGGCGGTCCTACCTCTTTCTCGGGCGAGTTGCTGCAAAGACAAATCGGGTATTGGGGCTGATGCCTCGCTGCTAGGTGATCGTTCCTGTTGACCCTGCGAGGCATCTCGGTTTTGAGTAGCCCCCATTGCGGCGCGTTCGTAAGCCAGCGCTGAGGTCAACACCCACCAGCCGGCGTTAAGTTCGCCCAGCATGTTCGCGTGCGGCACTCGTGCATCAGTGAGGAAGACCTCATTGAATCGGGAGTCACCAGTCGCCTGCCGCAGTGGGCGCACCTCAATGCCTTCCTGCTTCATTGGGATGAGGAAGAAAGACAACCCACGATGTTTAGGTTGGTCTAAGTCTGTTCGAGCGATAAGGAATGCGTAGTCGGCGTGGCGCCCTCCGGAAGTCCATACCTTCTGACCGTTGATAATCCATTCGTCACCATCACGTACAGCAGATGTTCGGACGCTTGCGAGATCAGAGCCGGCGCCGGGTTCGCTGTACAAAAGGCACATGGCGATCTCGCCGAGCATGAGACCTCGAAGAACCTGCGCCTTGAGTTCATCGCTGGCATGAGAAGCGATTGTTGCGGCCCAGAGATTCACTACGTCTTGACCCCACCCTTGAAGGCCCCTGCCGAAAACGGGGTCAGCTGAGTTTCCTTCTTCAGTTGACTCATCCGTGAACTCAGCGCTGCGGAAGATGGCGTCTGTGGCCCGCGCTTCATCAGACGACAGTCCTCGGCCGTACCACTCAACTGGCCAACTAGGCGCAGCCCAACCAGAATCGACGAGTGATTCCAGCCAGACCTTTTTGTTTCCCTGCGGGGGATGGTCTAGCAACCACGATTGGGCTTCTGCTATGGCGGCGTTGTTAGTAGTCATTGTTCGGCGCTTGCCTTAATACCTTCCAGTGTCGCCTCAATCGTTCCTTGAACGGCGGCCTTACGAGCTGCGAGGCCATCCGTATCGAGCTTTGCGAGGGAGGGCGGTAGCGCCATAACATCCCAGATCTCGGTTAATTCGGTACCTACGGAGGTTGGAGCTAGGCGGAAGGTCCAGCGAACGAAGGGGCCGTCATCGGGAGCTGCAACGAATTCAAAACATTCACCGGGATCAGCCACGGTTACCTCAACTGGAACTGACCACTCGAAGGTCTTAATGCGGTTAGTTCCCAGAAAACGTGAACCGACTTCTCCTGGGGTTCCGTGTGTCCATTCGCCGCCGACATTTTCCGTGCTCCATTCTCCCATGCGCCCGAGGTCGCTCACTAAGCCATAGACGTCTTGGGGTGAAGCGTTGATAAGTGTTGAGATTTCAAGGTGCATATCGTGAACAGTCATGACGAAACGCTAGCGCCCTTAAGTGTTCGTTGCCGCGAAACGGAAGCCGGAATATTTGGGCTGGTCGATTGAGACTTGGTTGACGACGGATTCGCGCAAATATTGGTGCAGGTCCTGCCGGTCCAGGGACATCGAGCCGTCTCGTAATGCCTCGACAAGCGACCAACGCAGTTGGTCAAAGGATCCCGGTCGCTGCAGCAAGTCAGCTAGCCGTGCTTCCTCCCTGCGTCGTAGTTCCGGCCCAATAGCGAGCTCGCGATCGACTATGTCGAGGCTGTTGCCTGCAACACGCGCCAAGAAATTAGTGCGACCAGTTGTCGAGGACATGACCTCACCGTGGAGAAAGTCCCGGACGCTGGTCAGAAGCTCATCGACGCGCGGCATGTCTGATGGGCGACTTAAGGGTTCTGGTTCGATCAGCTCTACAGCCCCGGGTATCAGCAAGTTGACGCAATCCACTTGGCACTCTGACGAACGCCTTCCGATAGCAGGGCGCTCAACAGTTGCGTCGGGGCCGTTGCGATACTGATCAGTCATTCCCAAGCATCCAATCGCCCACCAAAAGCTTCCAAATACTTCCCAAAATTTGAGTGCATCGCGATCAACTGCTTTGCCGCTTTCGTCTTCGTAGCCAAAAATTAGGTCGTCAATAATTCCGAATCCGCCCACTTCTAGGTCCCGACGGCCGAACCTCCAGGAGTTGGTGCAGATCCATCCCAAATCGCGGATCGGGTCTCCAATATGTGATGTCTCCCAATCTAAGACCGCCACTAAGCCCTTCTCGTGATCGATCATCAAGTTTCCGTTGCGGAAATCGTTATGCACTAACGCCACGTCATGCTGCTCGGGTAAGTGTTGTCTAAGCCACATGCCCGTGAAATCAATCATCGGCTGCGCTGTGTCCCACTCCCTATAGCGCTCCCAGGTTTGTTCCAGATACTCCTCGGGAGACAGAGTAGGTAAATGGCCCCGCAATCCACTCTGATCAACGTCAATAGCGTGAATCTTGGCCAACTCGCGGCCGCACTGCTCAGCTAATCGTGGCCTTACTTGTTCCAGCTCCGGTGACCGAACGATACGAGCCCCTAGCGTCTCGCCATCAAGCCATTCCATGATGAAGCCTACGCCTACGGCATCTTCTGCCTTCAGGTCGTAGTAGACCTCCGGTTCGGCCACCCCATGAGTCCTTGCTGTTCGCATCAGCAACGATTCCGCCGCCAGCCCTATCGCGCTTACGTTGTCGCGGTCGACCCCACCCGCACCACGCCTCATGCAAAGTCGTTGATCCCCGGCGGCGCTGCGGATGACCAATCGATAGGTCTCCATGCTCGCTCCACCAGAAAGCCGTTCAACGGCCTCGAGCGCCGTGCATCCTGGGATTTCTCGAAGTACAACTTGCTCTAAAGCCTCGAAAAACTCCGGCTGCGACATCGGTACTTCACTCAGCTTCTTGTTGCGATCCGAAAATAGTGGGGGCACCTGCGCGAGACCAATCTGGTGCACCGAGGATTTCTCGGCCATCCACAGTTATCCGTTGGTCCGAACTGCCGCCAATGACCGTGCCGCTCAGATGCCCGGTGACGCCATTCGCGCCGATATGTGCAATCGGGAAGGAATTTACTGCCGAGTAAGTTTGCAGCAGAAGTGGTCTCGGATTCGACGAGTTGTTTGGAACGGATCCGTGAATCATGCAGCAGTTATGAACGGTTACCGATCCTGCAGGTCCGGTCAGCCACTCCATTTTACTCAAATCGATTCCTGCTACGTCTTGTGGGTTCATCGCCCCGCCCCACTCACCAGAGTCGAGGTACTGGTTATACAGCGGACCTTGGTGGCTGCCGGGGAGGACTCCCATGGGTCCCATGAGCTCGTCTACGTCAGCCAAATACACGCCAATGGTCAGAGGTGTGAAATCGGTGTGGGGCCAAAACTGGATGTCTTGGTGCCATTTGATCTCCTCGCCTCCACCAGACCACTTAAAGTTGAGCTTGGAATGGTGATATCGGACCGGACCACCCAAAACGGCACACGCTAATACGGCTCCTGGACCCTCAAGGGCAAAGGCCCGGAAAGCGTCATGGTTATCGACTGGCGAATTGAGCCGCCGGATTCGGGGGCTCTCAGCGGTGTGTGACGGTTCGAGGTCGAGCACCCTATTGGAACTCTCAAGGTCACGGCTCAGTTCCACGAACTCGGCTGCCGCCCGCTGAAGTCCACCTAAGATTTCTTCATCAACGAAGCCCTCAAGATGAAGGTATCCGCGTTGTTGGTAGTGCTTCAGGTCATCCTCAGAGAGCGGGTTCTGGTCCACAGAAGCAAGTGCCACGACCAAATGTTATCTCGGCCATCAATGGTCTGTCCGAATCCCTCTTTCTCCCTTTATGGTTAGGGCATGGCTCAAGAGATAGTCGTCAGTGGTGGCTCCCTGCTGGACCTTCAAGGTGAACGACCGGCCGACTTATTGATAGCTGAAGGATGTATCGCCGACATCGGTAGCCCAGGAGCGTTTTTCGGGCGAGGGATCGAAGTCGATGCATCGGATGCCTTGGTTATGCCAGGTTTCGTCGACATCCAAGTCCATTTCAGAACTCCAGGAGGTGAAGATAGCGAGGATATAGCTTCAGGTGCCGCAGGCGCCGCATTGGGAGGCGTCACTGCATGCCTAATGATGCCCAACACGGTACCAACGATTGACAACCCTGAACTTGTGTCGGAAGTTCTTGCTCTGGGCCGGGACACGCCCTGCGACGTCTACACATCTGCCGCTATCACCGTCGACCGTGCCGGTGAGCGGCTCGTTGATTTTCCTGCGCTCTATGAAGCAGGAGTGCGCGTATTCACCGATGACGGCACCGTTGTCGATAGCGCCGATTTGATGAAGGGAGCCTTGGAGGCCAGTGCGTCATTTCCAGACGTGGTGATTAGCCAACACGCAGAGCACTCAGAAATGGTCGAGGACGGCGTCATCAATCAAGGCGCGGTCGCAGAGCGGTTAGGGCTTAAAGGGAGGCCTTCCGAAGCTGAGGTGGTCATTGTTGAACGGGATATTGCTCTCGCGAGACAAACCGGCGGTCGGTATCACGTACTGCATATGTCGACGGCAGCGGCTAGCGACTTGGTGCGAGATGCCAAGGCAGAGGGCCTTCGCGTAACAGCGGAGGTCACCCCACAACACCTGATCTTGACGGAAGAGGATGTCGAGCGTTTGGGTACGTCCGGCAAAATGAACCCGCCGTTACGGACCATGATCGACGTCGAAGGCCTCAGAACTGCGTTGCTAGATGGCACGATCGATGCCGTAGCGACCGACCATGCTCCGCATTCGCCCCAAAGTAAATCGGTCGGATTACCTGAAGCACCCCCAGGCATGTTAGGAGTTGAGACAATGGCGTCGATTGTCTGGGATGAGTTCGTGGCGCGAGGCCTGATGACCCCACAAAGATTCGTAAACCTCCTCTCGGTTGCGCCGGCGTCAATAGCCGGGATAACGGCACATGGTGGTCCGTTCACGATTGGTGAGGCAGCAAATATCGCTGTCTTTGACCCGGGAGAAAGATGGGTGATCGAGCCGGAAAGGTTGCAAAGTAAGAGCCTCAACACTCCTTGGCCGCAAAAAGAAGTACAGGGGCGAGTCCGACACACCATTTGCAACGGTGCGCTGGTGGTGCACGACGCCACGCTTGTCTGAGTCCTTCACAGGAGCAAGGCGTCGGTTTCTCAACCATTCGGCCTAACTTATGTAGGTGTAGACCAAGAGAGGGTGGCGCCGTGCCATTTAGCTTCGCAAATGTTGATGGGCGAGCATGTCTCGTCGAAGATGATTCCTATTTTGATTTGGAGCGGATTTCGCAGGGCTCCATAAGCGCGGATCCGATGCAAGCCATTGCGCGCAACACCGAATTCCACGAACTCGCCGCATCGTTGGGTTCGCATGAGAGCGACGGGGTCGTCTCCGAGACGAGGTTGCGTGCTCCTGTTCCCAGGCCACGTAACAGCTTTGGCGTCGGACTCAACTATAAGGACCACGCAGAAGAGTCAAAGATGGACTTGCCAAAGGTGCCCGTGGTCTTTACTAAGTACCCCTCATGCATCGCAGGCCCATACGACGCCGTCCTGTTGCGCGGCGACAGTAACGACTACGAGGCTGAGCTGGTCGTGGTGATAGGCCAGACCACGCGCGATGTCGCTTATGATCAGGCATGGTCCCATGTTGCGGGCTTAACGATTGGGCAAGACGTTTCCGATCGAGCGCTTCAATTGGCAGCCAGGCCAGCTCACTTCGGTCTGGGAAAGTCGCGAGATACTTACGGGCCGACCGGTCCGGTGCTTGTCTCACCGGATAACTTCGATGACCCAAATGACCTGTCCATAACCTGTGACATCAACGGGGAACGTCGCCAAGATGCCCGAACCAGCAGTCTGATATTCGATGTGCCTTTTCTAGTCAGCTACCTATCCGAGATTATGACGCTCGAAGCCGGAGACCTTATCTTCACGGGGACCCCCGCCGGAGTGGGCATGCCCGACAAACGCTTCCTGAAGGCCGGAGACGTAATTCGGACGACAGTAGGTGGGATCGGCGCAATGGAAAACACCTGCCAGTAGTTCCTGGCGATGCTTTTACCAAGCGCCCCGTTCTCTAAGGGACTCAAGCTCATCCCAGTCGTATCCGGCCTCAACTAGAACCATCTCGGTGTCTTGCCCAAGTTGGGGAGCTTCGACTCCGTAGCGCGTTGGAGTATCGGACATTTGAATTGGGCAGCCCACCAAATTCACGGTGCCAAATTGAGGGTGATCGATTTCAACGATGTATCCGTTAGCGAAGGATTGTGGATCGGCGGCAACTTGATCATGGGAGCGAACTGGCGAAAATCGCTGTTCCTCAGCACTGAGCCGTTCAACCCATTCATCGGTAGTTCTTTGACTGAAAATCTCGATGAAATCCTTCCGCATCTCTCGTGCGATGTCTTTAGTCACAAAATAAGAGTTATAGGTCGGATGCTCGACCCACTCCGGGCGCTCAATCGCCCTGCACATTCCTTCCCACAAGTGCTCAGGGCATCCCGCCATCGCCAGTGCCCCGTCGGAGGTAGGAAACACACCGTAGAGCGCATGCACCAGAGGGTGTCCACCGTTAGAGCGGCCCGCCAACTCTCCTGTGAGGAAATAATGAGTATATTCGGGCGCCTGCATCCAAATTTGACCGCCAAGGAGGCTCACGTCTACCCGTTGACCTCTACCGGTTCGCTCTCGCGCGTATAGCGCAGCAATTATGCCAGTCTGCAAGTTTTGAGATCCACAATGATCGGCCAGCAGTGAGGCTACGGTCGTTACAGGTTCGCCGTCGTTACCAATGCCGGCGATGACGCCGCCGGCCGCTTCCCCAACTATATCGGCACCCTCGCGCAGGGCATCTGGCCCCGTAGGCCCGAGGAAACTGCCTGCAGCCCAAATTATTCTCGGATTCACGGCTGCGAGGTCTTCATAGCCAAGGCCCCAGCCGTCAAGTGTGCCGGGCTGAAAGTTCGAAAGAACAACGTCGGACGATTCCACCAGTTTGAGGAACGCCTCGCGTCCAGCATCAGTGCGCAGGTCGAGAGTCACTGATCTCTTACCTCGGTTGCATGCCTCCCAGAACACTGAGGTGCCGAGTTCCTCGATAACACCAACATGGCGGCCCATATCACCAACGTCGGGAAGTTCAATCTTTAATACCTCAGCTCCAAGATCATGCAACATGGCTGCAGCTTGAGGCCCCTGGACCAAAGTCGACAAATCCAAGACCCGTATACCGTCTAACGCTCCCGCCATTTCAACCCCTTATGAACTAGAAGATAGGTAACTAAGCGCGGCCGTTATCGAAAACGCTTAGGTCACCGTAGCAACCGAAAGTCTTCAGATGAACCACCTGCGTCCAGAAAGCGATTTGGATGTAGTTCTCTTAACTAATCCCGCAGCGAACCGCGGGCGGGCAAGAGTAACGGGATACCAAGTCCAGAGTTATCTAGAACAAGCCGGTCATCGAATACAGCATGAACTCCCGGCCGACGTGTCTATGACCTATTCCATGGTCGCTCAAGCAGTCAAAGATCAAAAGCGGGTAATTGCTGTGGGTGGGGACGGCTTCATTCACCATGTCGTTCAGAGCTGTGCGGAAACCGGCGGGACCCTGGGAATTGTCCCTGCAGGAACTGGCAACGACTTCGCCTTTGGGCTGAACTTACCCAAGAGCATCGAACAGGCGACGCAAGCAGCCACAGCACCAGCTGAGCCCTGTGACCTTCTCAAATTTGAGTCTGCAACCGGCGAGGTTCGGTATGGCGCGTCAATAGCCACCTGTGGTTTCTCTGCTGCCGTAAATATTAAGGCGGAATCAATGAAGTGGCCACGGGGTCCACTCAAGTACACCGTGGCAACCTTGATGAAAGTGATGCGCCTTCAAAGGTACAAGTTTCAAGTGCGCGTCGACGGAGAACCTATCAACGGCACCTGTCTGATGATCGCAATTGCGAATACCTGTGCCTTTGGGGGTGGCATGCAGATAGCACCCGAGGCGCGACCCTCATCGGGGTTCGCCGAACTAGTGGTTATCCGAGATACTTCAGCAATAACACTGCTTCGCATGCTCCCCAAGACCTTCAAAGGCGCGCACGTGCACCATCCTGCAGTTGGGATTATCTCCGGTACTCAATTTGAGATCCAAATGACCCATTCCAACTCTTCACAAAATTGCCGGCTTCGGGCTGACGGGGAAGACGTGGGTTCTCTCCCACAAACAGTTACGGTTGTGTCTGGAGGACTGCGGGTTGCCGGCCTTTCAGAAGGCCATTCGCCCGCGAGTGAGGGTAGAGATACCAACGGATGAGTAAAGCAGCTGTCGCCTCGATGTCAGAGGCCGAAACAAAGACCTTTAGCGTATCGATGGTCGTTTCCGGCGTTCGTTGCGGCCTTACGTACGTAATTCTGCCGTTCCTCGCGCCTCTGGTGGGCGTCGGGTCTGGTGTTGGTCCATGGCTTGGTCTCACCCTCGGCCTTGTAGCGATAGCGGCCAACCTTCTAAGCATCAGTCGCTTCTGGAGTGGTGACCGTAAATGGAAATGGCCTATGACGATAATCAACGTCTCAGTTATCGTCCTCCTGTTGCTGCTAGTCGTGGGTGACATACGCGAGCTATTGACATGAGACAGCGCAGCTCATCAACTAATTACCGTGAGCCGGCAACGGGTCACATGGTGGCGCTGTGCATATAGTTCTCGTCGATTCATCTGAAGATCACTTTGTTGCCGAACTTGAGAGTCTGGGCCATAGCTGTAATTCCCTTTCAGCAACAGAGCGCGAAGTTCTCGTCGATAACGTCGCCGATGCCGAGGTAATTATCGTCCGTAGCACGGTGATCTCCGCTGATGCTATTGCGGCGGCACCACACCTTGGCTTGATCGTTCGGGCCGGCGCAGGCACCGACACTATTGACGTCAACGCCGCAAGTGCAGCCGGTATTTATGTGTGTAACGTCCCCGGACAGAACGCTGTCGCTGTGGCTGAGTTGACGATGGGACTCATGATTGCAATCGATCGTCGGATCCCCGCAGCTAACGCTGATTTCGCTGACGGCGTGTGGGACAAGACCGGTTACTCCAATGCACGAGGGCTAAAGGGGCAGGCCCTGGCGATCCTCGGACTCGGAAATATTGGCTTTGAGGTAGCCAGCCGCGCTAAAGGATTCGGCCTTTCCCTTCACGCCCTACAGGCTTCAGACAGAAGCGCAACCGCAACTCAGAGGATCGACGAGTTGGATATTCAGATCCACGAGACTCAGCGAGAGCTTCTGGGCGCTGCGGACATCGTGACCATTCACCTGCCTCTCAACCCTGACACGCAGAACCTCGTCAACACCGATTTCCTAAGCCTTATGCAGCCTGGAGCGATGTTGATCAATACCTCTCGAGGAGCTCTTGTAAACGAACAGGACCTCCTGAAAGCGATGAACGAGCGTGGTATCCGTGTTGGCTTAGACGTCTATACATCGGAGCCCAAAAGTGGCACCGCGCAATGGACATCGCCCTTTAGTGGTCACCCTAATTTTGTGGGAACCCACCACATTGGAGCCTCGACCGCCCAAGCTCAGAATGCAATAGAAAATGGTGTTTTGCAGACCATTAAAGAATACGAACTTGGCCTTCCTCCCAACTGCGTCAACATCGCTAGCCGGCCGTTAGGGGAGTGCGCCTTAGCTGTACGCCATCGCGACGAGGTCGGCGTCCTGGCAGGGGTCCTCGCTTGTCTACGCAGCGCCGGCATCAACGTGCAGCAAATGCGCAACGAAATTTTTGACGGTTCCGGAACATCGGCCGCCATGGCTACCATTCGAGTCTCGCAAACACCTACGGCTTCGACTCTAGAGACCCTAGAGAACCTCGATCACGTCCTGCGCATAGATGTGTTGGGCGCCGAATAATTTGCACCACTTCTAGCCTCAGGCCCGGGCGATAGCCCGTTCTCGCCACACAACGGTGCTCTGCACTTGATTAAACGTAAAGATATGCAGTCCTTCAACTCCGAGCGCCTTAAGGTCCGAATTGAGAGGCCTTAGGAGTTTGTCTGGGTCGTAGCCACCTGGGGCAAACATCCGAGTTAAGGTAGCTCGATTTTTCTTTAGGAAGCGCAGGGAGGCTCCAACGCCAAGCCTTGCACCGACCGACAACAACTTCGCCCGCTCAACCGCGCCCGGAATACCTAAATGAACTGGTAAGCCAAAACCCCGGCTCCGTTCGTCAGTCAACCAACTACGAATGGTGTTCGGGTCAAAACACATTTGGGTGGCGGCGTGTCCTTCGATGCCACTGAGGGTTAGAAGCGCTTCCTTCTTGTGGAGACTTTCAGAGAGGACTTGTGAGTCGATGAAAGAGTGCCCGTCAGGGTAGGCGGTGACCCCAATGTGGGTCAGTCCATGATCCAACTCGAGAATCGTTTCAAGCGCCTGTATCGAATCGGTAAACGGTCCGAATGGATCCGGCGCGTCACCGCCGACAAGAAAAATCTCGGACGCCCCGATATCAGGCAACTGTTCAATTAATGAACGAAGTTGGTCTCGGCTCTTGATCATTCGGGCAGCTAAATGAGGAACTGGTTTCATCCCCAATTGGCACAACTCACGGCTCAGCGACCACGTGTCCTCAAGGGTCTTCGCAGGAGACGCAGTCACGGACACCTCAGTATCGGTGGGCAGAAAGGGAAGTTGAGATGAAAGATTCTTTAGCGGGATGACCTCAAAGCGTGCTTGCTCTAGTAGTGCACGGCGGTGGACCTTGTCACCCGGCACTTCCTTACCTCGGAAAATCGACATTGCAGTCCTTTAGCTCAAACCGACGATGTTCCCATCGGCATCGATATCAATGTGATGGGCTGCGGGTGTCTTCCCTAGTCCGGGCATAGTCCTCATATCTCCGCAAATCGGGTAGACAAAGCCGGCACCCACAGACGCCCGCACTTCGCGCACGGGCAGAGTCCATCCCGTGGGCGCACCCAGAAGCTTCGGGTCAGAAGAAATCGAGAGATGCGTCTTTGCGATACAGACCGGTAGATGGCCGAAACCGTTTCCTTCGTAGCTGTCGAGCTGCTTATTTGCTTGAACGCTGAAGGAGACGTCCTTCGCACCGTAGACGCGCTGAGCAACCGTCGTAATCTTGTCGCGTAACGAAAGGGCGTCGTCGTAGAGGGGCGAAAACGAACTGGGCTCTGAAGCGGCCTCCTCAACGGCCTCTGCGAGACTCGCTGCGCCACGCCCTCCGTCTGCGAAATGTGTGCACCTCGCGGCTCGAGCGCCATATTCCTCAGCTATCTCAGCTATCGCCTGAAGGTCGCGTTCTTTATCGTCCGGAAACGTGTTGATTGCGACCACTGGAGTAACGCCATGGATCTGCATATTCTCTAGTTGCTTCCGTAAGTTTGCGCCACCAGCGTGCACCTCATCGGGATTTTCCTCTAGGAGCGCTTCGGGAAGCGGGCGTCCAGCCACAATTTTGTGATTACCAGAATGCGCTTTCAGTCCTCTCACTGTGGCGACAAGAACAGCAGCGTCTGGACTCAAGCCGGAGTACCGACATTTGATGTTGAAAAATCGCT